>SMUX01264268.1_pt1 | contig 18515 bp, 15 predicted proteins | sample 2456431 | NCBI WGS metagenome assembly SMUX01 (sample SAMN11095930, study PRJNA526329) | marine sediment metagenome | biome: Marine sediment; feature: Surficial sediment; material: Deep marine sediment; isolation source: Hadal surficial sediment | place: Pacific Ocean | collected 2014-11 | depth... | reverse complement strand
TTGGTCTCGGCGGTGGTTACCGTTTATGCGCGCCTAAGCGTGGCGGAAGGTATACCCGCGCAGCGAACGCGTTTCTTCTACGCCCTATGGCTCTTATTTATTACCGGTCTGCTGGGCACTACGGTGACCGGTGACGTTTTCAATGTGTATGTCTTATTGGAGATCTCCTCCCTTGCGGCTTACACGCTAGTGGCCATGGGTAAGTACCACAACCGGAGGGCCCTCCCCGCCAGCATGAATTATCTTGTTTTGGGGACTATAGGCGGGGTCTTCTTCTTAATAGGGGTTGGTTATTTATACAGCGCGACCGGGACATTGAACATGGCTGACCTTGCCGAGAAGATCCAAGGCTTACATGACAACCGCACGGTGATTACTGCAGTTGCATTTCTTTTTATTGGACTCGGTATCAAAATGGCGTTGGCTCCCCTCCATGGGTGGCTACCTGGGGCCCATGGATACGCTCCACCCATCGTTTCCGCCCTCCTTTCCGGTGTGGCCATAAAGGTCGCGGCCTATGTCATGATCCGTTTTATCTTTACAATTCTGGGCGTCGAGTTCAGCTTCGAAAAAATACCGATGGGACCCATTCTCTTGACCTGCGCCTGCATCGGGATTTTAGGTGGTTCCTACATGGCGATCCACCAATCCACACTCAAACGCATCCTCGCTTATTCCAGTGTCGCCCAAATTGGCTACATCACCCTTGGTTTTGCCCTCGCAAACGAGCAAGGACTTACGGGTTCCCTGATTCATATCTTTAACCACGCGTTGATGAAGAGCGGGCTGTTCCTTGCGGCCGGGATCATCGTTTACCGTGTTGGTGATACTGAACTGTCCAATTTACAGGGATTGGGGCGTAAGATGCCATGGACCGCAGCCGCAGTGACCGCCGGTGGTTTAGGACTCATCGGGGTGCCTCTGACGTCAGGGTTCGTAAGCAAGTGGTATCTTGTCACGGGGGCGCTGGATCGTGGATTCCCGACCTTGGCCGGTGTGATACTTCTCGGATCGTTGCTTGCGGTCATCTATGTATGGCGCATTGTTGAGGTCATGTACTTCCGACCTCCTCAGGAGGGGGAGCGGGAAGTGAAAGAGGCCCCATGGTCCCTGGTTCTCCCGGTCTGGGTCTTGATCGGGGCCAGCTTGTACTTCGGAATAGACGCCTCCCTGTCCTCCCATTTGGCCAATGGCGCAGCCCGAGCCCTGCTGGCAATGGGATGAGATGAATTCAAACGGTTCACTGTTAGCCCTAACGTTGTTTTTACCTCTCTTGGGTTCCAGCCTGATCGTGGCTCTCGGCCGCTGGCCAAACCTGCGCGAAACGGCAAATCTCCTTACTGCCGCTTCCCTCCTGGGGTTTGTGATAACCCTGTTCCCCCAGGTGGGCTTGAAAGAGCCCCTCGCCTTCACCCTCATCGAAATTATGCCGGGATTGAAGTTGGCCTTCGCCTTGGAACCCTTGGGAATGCTTTTTGCCTCGGTGGCGTCCAGCCTCTGGATCGTTACAGCGGTTTACTCCATCGGTTACATGCGGGCCCATCACGAAGAAAATCAGACGCGGTTTTTTGTTTGCTTTGCCTTGGCCATTGGGACCGCCATGGGAATTGCCTTTGCGGCCAATGTCTTCACGCTGTTTATCTTCTACGAAATGATGACACTGGTCACATATCCCCTCGTGACCCACCACGGGACGAAGGAGGCGGTGCACGCGGGAAGAATTTATCTGGGTTATCTTTTTAGCACCTCCATAGGTTTCTTCCTTTTTGCCATTATCTGGACATGGATCTTGACGGGTACGCTCGAATTCAGGCCGGGAGGTATTCTTGCGGGCAAGGCGAGCAACGGAGTCCTCGGCGTGCTGCTGGCCCTCTACGTGTTTGGGATAGGAAAGGCAGCGCTGATGCCCTGTCATCGTTGGTTGCCTGCGGCCATGGTGGCACCCGCGCCCGTAAGTGCGTTGCTCCATGCAGTGGCCGTGGTCAAGGCAGGGGTATTTTCCATATTGAAAATCATCGTTTATATCTTTGGGCTCGATATGCTCAAAGAGACTGGCATAAGCGTGTGGCTCATGTATGTGGCCTCTGGGACCATCCTGATCGCCTCACTCATTGCCCTTACGAAGGATAACCTGAAGGCTCGTCTCGCCTATTCAACCGTCAGTCAGTTATCCTATGTCATCCTCGGCGCTGCCCTCGCCAACACCTGGGGGATCGTGGGGGCGGCCATGCACATCGTGATGCATGCCTTTGGTAAAATCACTCTATTTTTCTGTGCCGGGGCCATTGATGTGGCCACGCACAAGAAACAGATAAGCGAAATGACTGCCATCGGGAAAACCATGCCCATCACCATGGTCGCTTTTCTCATCGCTTCCTTGAGCATCATTGGTCTTCCACCTCTCGGAGGCTCGTGGAGCAAATGGTACCTCATCATGGGGGCCCTTGGCGCCAATCACGCCATCCTAGCTGCAGTCCTCATGGTCAGTTCACTCCTTAATATCGCCTACCTAATGCCTGTGGCGGTTCGGGCCTTCTTTGTTGCACCCACTGGCTCGACTACCGAGGCGAAGATCCACGAGGCCCCATTGGCCTGCGTCATCGCCCTGTGTATTACCGCCATCGGATGCCTTGCACTTTTCTTTTTCGCTGATGTCCTTTATGAGTTTCTAATTGGGGTCGTTTGATTATCATGAGGGACGGAAATGCTTGACGAAAAAAAATATTGGCTCGATGATCGCCGTAACGTAGACAAGATCTTCTGGGGACTCTGCGCAATCTGCGGAGGATTAGCGCTGCTCGATCTCTTCTATCACAAGCATGTTGACTTCTCTTGGGAGAACTGGTTCGGCTTCTTTGGATTCTATGGTTTCGTCTCGTGCGTTGGGTTGGTTGTCCTGGCCAAACAGTTGAGAAAAGTGCTCAAACGCGGGGAAGACTACTATGACCATTAACCTACCCCCAGGACTGATCATCATTTTAGGCGCGCTTCTCGTCCCACTATTCCGGGGCCGCGCGCAGGCCCTTTACCTGCTTGCTTTGCCCGTTGTTAGTTTGGTCCAGGTTTTGTGGCTGCCCCACGGAGAGTTCGGTCAGGTATCGTTCCTCAGTTATACGCTAACCGCCATTCGCGTGGATACCCTCAGCCTGGTATTCGGAATCATCTTTCACATCGCTGCCTTTCTCAGTGTCCTTTACGCCCTTCACGTGAAGGATTCGGTGCAGCATGTGGCTGGACTCATTTATGCGGGGAGCGCCATCGGGGCCGTGTTCGCAGGTGACCTGGTTAGCCTGTTTGTTTACTGGGAACTGACAGCGGTTTCATCAGCATTTTTAATTTGGGCACGCCGAACCGAGAGGTCCTATGAGGCCGGTATCCGGTACCTAATCATTCAAGTGGCCTCGGGCCTGCTGTTACTTGTGGGTGTTATTATCCACGCCCAAAAGACAGGTGATATCACCTTTGGTTTTTTAGGTCTAGACGGCTTAGGCGGCCAACTCATTTTCGTTGCCTTTGGGATCAAATGTGCCTTTCCACTGCTTCACAACTGGCTCCAAGACGCCTACCCGGAGGCTACCGTTACGGGAACCGTGTTCTTGAGCGCCTTCACCACAAAATTAGCCGTTTATGCCCTGGCCCGCGGGTATCCGGGGACCGAAATTCTGATCTGGATCGGCGCCATTATGACCGCATTTCCCATCTTCTATGCGGTCATAGAAAACGACCTCCGGCGTGTATTGGCGTACAGTCTGAATAACCAGCTTGGATTCATGGTGGTTGGAGTCGGAATCGGCACAGAAATGGCACTCAACGGTACTATTGCCCACGCATTTGCGCACATCATTTACAAGGCGCTTCTATTCATGTCCATGGGAGCCGTCTTATTCCGCACGGGAACCATCAACGGTTCGGAGCTGGGCGGGCTGTACAAATCGATGCCTTATACGACGTTCTTTTGCATCGTTGGGGCGGCGTCCATTTCGGCCTTTCCCCTGTTCAGCGGTTTCGTAAGCAAATCGCTTATCATGACATCGGCGGCAGACGGGGCATATCTCTGGACATGGTTGGTCCTGCTATTTGCCTCGGCGGGCGTATTTCATCACTCCGGGATCAAAATTCCCTTTTTTGCCTTTTATGCCCATGACTCGGGAATCCGCTGCAAGGAAGCACCATGGAACATGCTTCTTGCGATGGGGATTGCTGCCTTTTTATGTATCGGGATTGGGGTTTATCCCAGGCCTTTATACCAGCTGTTGCCATACCCCGTTGATTTTGTTCCTTATACCACTACCCACGTAATCACCCAGCTGCAACTCCTTCTGTTCTCTGCCCTGGCCTTTGCGGTGCTGAAGCGAACCGGCATTTACCCGCCGGAGCTGAAAGCAACAAACCTTGATACCGATTGGTTTTACCGGGGATTGCCAAAACTCGTGTGGAGAGTCGTCGGTGCTCCCGTAGCCACACAGCTCGGTTATATCCGGGATGGAGTATCCAAGCGAATCTCTCAGCTGACAATCCGCTCCCCAAGACCATTAGAAGTCAGCCAAATGGTTCTCTTAATCGTGTTTTTGCTCTTTTTCTTTCTGGTGATTGACTTCTGGCAGGTCTGGCAATCCGAGTGAGAAGCGGTGGGTTCTATTCTATCACTCTCGAAATTGTCATGGTGATCATTTCAGCGATGTGACGATTCAGGTCTCTTGATACCGCTAACACCGGACCCCTGACAAGAATTCCTATCGCAAACCGGTGGGTTGGTCCGTTCTTCTGGTAGGCCTGATTGCGGTTTTTTCAATGGGTGCACCCTGTGTGGTTAGGATTGCCTTTTGGCAAGGACAGTGTTGGATGACCTGCAGAGTCGATTGGACGAGGTGTCACTGAACTCCTGACGCTAAACTCACAGATTTCTGATCAGTCACCGGGGTGGGACCTCATCGCGCGTAAGGGAACACCCAGATCAGCATGCCCAGCAGATAGCAGATCAAACTTGCGGCGATAGTGAAGGGGACGCTCCAGCTTAAAAACTCCCGCAACGGGACTTTGCGCTTCTCCTCCCGTTCACAGAGGTTTAATGCCACGTACAGGGCCGGAGCTCCGGCCACCGTCAGATTGCTCCCGAGCGTGCCCGACCAGACCAGCATCCACCACAGTGGCCACGTTTCCACGCCCTGCTGACCCAGGTCACGAATGGTATAGAGGAAGGTCAAAATGTAGGCGTCATGTTCGACAACACCTACAATCGGAACCGTCACCCAGTACAGAATCGATGCGCCAAGGGGCAAATTTTGCAGGAAGAGGGGGGTCAGTGACGAAGCCAGCTTCTCCAGTATACCTGTCTTTTCCAAGCCCCCCACGAGGGAAAAGAGCGCTATGTAAAAAAAGATTGCCCTCCAGTCGAGCTCCTGAATGATCTCCTCAAATGTAGGCTTCTTCAGGCGATGGCCGAAGATCTCTAAAATCAGAATCAGTATCAATGCCCCACTCAGTGCGATGAATCCTAGTTTTACGTCCAGCAGTTGGCGAAACGCCATGGCTACGATCGTAGCGCCGAACCCTGCGAGCACGATGAAGGCAAACAGCGGATCGGGTATTCGAGCGTCAAAGGGGTTCGCTCCGGCGGCTCCAGAGACGACGGGCTCAGGTGCACTTACCCCGTGAGCTTCTTGAAGAGTCCGCCTGAAGCCGTAAAGATACATGGCGCCCAGGGTCAATACAAAAGTCAGCATGAGGATGGGAAATGAGGAAGGCCGCCCGGCCTGCCAGATGAAATCCAGGAATTCCGCACCCGACACGCTGTGCAACATCTGAGGCGGTAGATCACCCAATAGCAACGCCGTGCCCATGAAGTTTGCGCTGAAACCTATCATGAGGATCACCGGGGTCAAGGGAAGACGCAGGTGACGAATAGCCGGCAGCGCTACAGGGGCTAACATCAAGATCACGACGACGTTGTCCACGACGACGGAGAGGAGCCCGGCCATCAAAGATAGAATCATCACCAAGAGCCCGGAATGGCCGCCCGACAGACGCAAGGCCTGAACGGACAACCACTCCGGAACGCCGGTCTTGCCAAAGTAGCCTGCGATAATCCAGATGCTCACCAGGATGGCCATGACGTTCCAGTCCACAAATAAAAAAGCATCCACCTCGGTCATCACACCCACCGAAACCATGATCACCACGCCAAGCAAGGCCGCCACGGAACGATCGATGATCCCCGTAATTACGATCAGGATTGTCGCTGAGAAGATACCGAGAGTCAGCCAAGCTGTGAATTCCATCAAGTTAATCGTGTGTGAAAGAGTCGTTTAGTTAAATAAGATAGATGTTTAGTTGCAGGTACGATTAGACGCTATTGGCTGTACTTAATAACCCACCTCAACAGAAATAGCAAAAAGAAAAAAACCGGACAAAACGGTTGACAGAGCGTTGTAATCCACCTATGCTCCCGAAACCAATTCTTAAGCCTTCCTCGCATGGCTTTCGACCTCATGCCGTTCATGAGAGACATAAAGGACATAAACGGTCCCCTGACCATAATCTCCAACCGCGCACCCTACGAACTTAGAAAGAGAGCAGGGAAGGCCACTTATGAGAAAACGGTTGGTGGGTTGGTTTCTGTTCTGGATGAAATTATGTGTCAGGATGGAGGCACCTGGGTCGCTTGGGGAGAGGCTGCAGGCACGGTTGAGCGCGTCAGTGTCCCGGTTGAGGATCCCAAATACACCATAAAACTGATTCAGCTTTCCGACCAAGAGGTCAGGAACTATTATCAGGGGTTCTCCAATCGAGTCCTATGGCCCCTGTCCCACTACTTCCTGGATCGATGTCACTTCCGCACTGAGTACTGGAAGGCCTATGAGAGCGTCAATTATAAGTTCGCACGAGCCTACGCCTCCGGGGCTCGAAGTCAGGAAAGCATTTGGATTCACGACTTCCATTTAACCCTACTCCCCAGTCTGATTAGAGGAGAGAATCGGGATCTATCCATAGGATTTTTTTGGCACATTCCGTTTCCCTCCGCTCCGGTATTTCGGGTTCTGCCATGGCGAGAGGAGGTCCTGCGCGGCCTTTTAGGAAGCGACTTGATTGGCTTTCAACTTCACGCCCATGCCGAAAATTTCCTTCAGTCCGTAGAGGATGTACTAAAGGTTCCAGTGGATCGAGAAAAGCTTATCATCGAATACGAAGGCCGAACCGTCAGAGTCGGGGCCTTCCCCGTGGGAATTGATTACAAGAGATGGAATACCCTGGCCTCGAATCCTACCAATGAAGAGAAGGCCCTCCAGATCCGTAGGGAAGTAGGCGGTAAATATCTTCTTGTTGGCGCAGATCGGCTCGATTATACCAAGGGGATTCTGGAGAGACTCCTTGCCTACGAGCGCTTTTTAGAGAAATATCCTGAATACCACGGTAACGTGTGCTTGTTGCAGATCGCCGTACCCTCGCGCACCCGGGTGGAAGAATATATGATCCTTAAACGCAGCATCGATGAAACTATCGGCCGTATCACTGGACGATTTAGCACCAGAAAATGGGTCCCTGTCCGTTATCTCTATAAGGCCTTTCCTATCGAGGAGCTGGTGAACTACTACTCAGCGGCGGATGCGGCCATGATCACCCCACTCAGGGATGGAATGAACTTGGTGGCGAAAGAATATGTGGCATCGAGAATCGGTGACAATGGTTGCCTCATCCTCAGTGAATTCGCTGGAGCGGCGGGGATATTAAAAGACGCAGTCATCGTGAATCCCTATAACATTGAGGATCTGGCCGATACCATCCATCGATGTCTGTCCATGTCGGAGAGCGAAAAACAAAGCCGGATGCAACGACTCCGTCGAGCCGTCAAGGAAAATGACGTCCATTGGTGGTGCCAAAGCTTTCTCCAAACCCTTGCCCAAACCTCTCAGGGGCGCAAAACTGAGGTGGCAGGGATCAACCCTCCAACTTCATTGACCTAACTTCTGCATCAGGCCCGAAAGACCTACGATTAAGATAAAGTAACAACCCACCAACCCATAGACGACCGGCCAGTTGATGTGACTGGTCTCCAATGGCTCTAGGGGCACCTCCCTGGCGGGGTGTTTGTGGGTGCAGTGTCAAATTAAAACTCCCTTGTTGTCACAGACCCCTTTGGGTAGTCTAAGGTTATGAAGGACCTCGCTCAGTTAAGGACCGACGCGCGCACTATATTTTACAGTGGTGTGAAGGCTGCAGATCCGGAAAATGCTGTTCAGCGATCGGTGAAGGTGACGGGATCGAAGTTGGAGATCCAAGATAAGGTTTACGACCTCGCACGCTACGACGGTGTATATGTCATCGGTGCGGGTAAGGCGGCAGCTGCCATGGCTCAAGCGGTCGAGGCTCGGCTCGGCCCCTGGCTAAAGGGAGGTATCGTTAACGTAAAGTATGGTCACGGTATTGCCCTAAAACGGATCAAAGTGCATGAGGCTGGCCACCCAGTTCCAGATGATGCAGGGATACGGGGAGCGGATCGAATGATCAAGCTCCTCAGAGGGACCGGGGAAAAAGACTTGGTTCTCTTTCTGGTCTCAGGGGGCGGATCGGCTTTGCTCCCATGCCCGGCTGAAGGTTTGACCTTGGGAGATAAACAGAAGGTGACCCAGCTTCTGTTGGGATGCGGTGCCACCATTCATGAAATCAATGCAGTGCGAAAACATCTGTCCCTGATTAAAGGGGGCCAAATGGCTAGACTCGCCCATCCGTCCACCCTGATCTCTTTGATTCTCTCCGATGTCATCGGAGACGATATCGATTGTATTGCCTCGGGACCGACGGCCCCAGATAAGAGCACATTCAGTGACTGCATCCGCATCATAGAGAACCATGGTATCCGGCACCGTATGCCTCTAGCTGTGATGGCGCTATTAGAAAGAGGGAAAAGGGGAGAGCTGGAAGAGACACCTAAGGAAAATGACGCGGTCTTTAGTAAGACCCACAACGTCATCATTGGTAATAACTTTTTGGCCCTTGATTCGGCAAGGCAGAGGTCGGATGAGTTAGGGTATCACAGCCTCATCCTTTCGAGTTCGTTTCAAGGAGAGACTAAAGATGCCGCCAAGGTTCACGCGGCTCTCGCCAAAGAGATCCTTACCACGGACCATCCGGTTCCGAGACCAGCCTGCGTTATCTCTGGGGGGGAGACCACGGTGGTCATCAAAGGGAATGGCTTGGGGGGCCGTAATCAAGAATTTGCCTTGGCAGCGGCTATAGATATTGACGGATTGGAACCTGTGGTCATCTTGAGTGGTGGAACGGATGGAACGGATGGTCCGACGGATGCCGCCGGGGCCCTAGCCGATGGCAGGACCCTTGCAAGGGCGAGGGAAACCGGAATGACTGCGAATACCTACCTTGACCGGAATGATTCTTACCACTTTTTTCAAACTCTTGGCGACTTGCTTGTCACCGGTCCCACCCATACCAACGTGATGGACCTGAGGTTGGTGTTGGTCGGTTGAGGCTATGTCGGGAAAACTGAAGGAGATTGAAGTCGTGGCTGCAGTCATTTGTAGTGAGGGACGTTATCTTGTGTGCCAGCGTAGGGAAGACGCCACCTTCCCCCTCAAATGGGAATTTGCTGGTGGCAAGGTGGAGCAGGGAGAGAGGCCATTGGCTGCATTGCAGAGGGAGCTAAAAGAGGAATTGGGCATTGAGATCGAAACGGCCACAGAGATATTTCGCCACAGTCATGTCTACGGGAATCATTTGAAGGTGAACCTGATGTTTTTCCGAGTGGATCATTTCACGGGAGTTGTGACGAACAACGTTTTTCGACAGCTGCACTGGGTGGAACCCAAAAGGCTTGGTGATCTCGAATTCCTGGAAGCCAACGGGCCACTGATCCAGAAGCTGTTTCGCCGGGTTTGATGAGTTAAAAAATTAAAATGAAGCGAATGTCTGAAAAGTCTCTTCCACATGGGCATCGGCATCATAGACCATAACCCACTTCCATTTTCATGTGCAGTTAGATGTCTTGGCCAAAAGATACACAACTCAAGGCACAGGGGTGCTCTCCAACTTCTCCCAGCGACCCTTCACTGATCTTCGCTGCACCGGCTTGGTCCCCTTGGTGATTTGGTATAGGACCTTTTCAGTGGTTTCAAGACAACTCAGGGTATTGCCGTAAACAAGGCCAGTGTCCAAGCCGATCTTGTATGGGAGTTGAAAGAGAACTTCTTGAAGGGGCGTATGCCCAAAGAGCACTGTATATGGGAGCCGGTGGCTGTTCCAGATAAACTCATCCCGGATCCAGAGCATCTCCTCTTCGATCTGCTCGTTCAGGGGCTTCGATGGGTGAATGCCTCCATGGACACAGAGAAATGGCTCGATAATGTGATAAATATTTAATCTTTTGAAAAACTCCAGATGGCTATCGGGCATCCTAGAGAGAAGGGCATTTGGGTCGCTGTTCCTTCCAGTAATTCCGTAACTGGCAAGGGTTGCCCAGCCGCCATTAAAAAGGAACATATCTCCATGTTTCCCCTGGAGACCAAGATAGGCCATAAGCATATCCTCGTGATTCCCTTTAAGGAAAATCATTTCTTGGTTTGCCCTATCCTGCCGCTCCAAAAGATACGAAACGACCTCTTTGGAATCCGGCCCCCGGTCTATGTAATCTCCTAGAAAAATCAGTTTATCCTCAGCCTTCAAAGGGAGCGCATCCAGAAGATGGGTCAATTCCGCAAGGCAACCGTGGATATCCCCTACGACATAGTGACTCACAGTGCCTTCACTATAAGAGACCTGCCCTGTCAGTTCAAGAACCTGATGTTGAGCAGCACCTCCCGACTTGACATTGGTGGGGTAACGGGAGATAAAAAGCAAGAAGAAATTTCCTTCGGGCGGTCGGCAGGTCAAGTAGAAAAGAAATATGGAGAAAGATTCGAATTCAGGATCAGGGCCTTTCGAGGCTGGTTCCGCTCCAATCCCGGATGCCCCTCTATTAGGCTACCGCAATTATTGGTACCCGGTGGTCGAAGCCCGACGCATAGGACGACGGCCAATTTCAGTAAAGATACTCGGGGAAGACATCGTGCTCTTTCCCGGCAAGGAAGGCAAGGTGGCCGCACTGGTGGATCGGTGCCCGCACCGCGGAACGATGCTTTCCCGTGGCCGTATCCTCTTTCCCGGCACGCTCAGTTGTGGTTACCATGGTTGGACCTACAATGGAGATGGGGAATGTGTCGCTGCCATAGTCGAGGGCCCCGAGTCCAACCTCCCAGGTAAAGTTCGCGTTCAATCCTACCCCACGGAAGTGCGTTTCGGGATTGTTTGGGCATTTTTCGGTGAAGGGGACCCTCCACCGCTAGATGAGGATTTGCCGCCGGAGCTCAAAGAGCCTGGGATCATGACCCATTTCACCTTCCGTGAGTGGCAATGTAACTGGCGCAACGTGGTGGAAAACTATCCTGATATTCTTCACGCGCCCTATGTGCATCGAACATCGGTTGAGATTATATTCAACAAGGTTCCTGCCTGGGGAAAATGTCACTTTGAACTCCTTGCGGATGGCAAAGGAATGCATGTCCGCGGCATTGGGGGAGGGGTCCAAGGTGATTATCCGGGAGTGGGGAAATTCCCAGCCCATCTTTGGTGGCGCGTCCTGAGACGTCGGTATAAGCGGAAGGAATGGAGCGGGGAATCCACGGCGGGTGGCGACATCCGTATGCCGGGCAATATCGTGGTGAAGGTACGCGACCCATACTGTGGAGTTCATATTTCCAACATGGGATGGCCTGTCCCCGTTGATGAGCACCGAACCCGGCACCTCAATTTTCTCGTTACTTATCCAGGCAATTCAATCCATCGTCTCGCTCTCAAGATCTGGTACAATTTTTATTTTCGCCATGTCCATCAGTTGTTTCTCAGGCAGGATCGACGTCTGATTGAGGTGCAGCGTTACCGGGAGGGGGAGCATCTCTCCAATACGGATATTGCCTTGATTCAGTGGCGTAAATTGGCGCCAAAAATCGCACGCAGGGCTAAGGCCGCTACTGCCGCCGCAGAGGGGCAATCGGGAAAACCCACCCAAGGCCAGGATGAAAAAGAGCGAGACGTAGGTTTGTCCCGTTAAAGGAGCAGATCAAAGAATCAACTGGGGGACACGTCAGCCGTTCGCTCCAGCAATCGTCAACAAGCATAGGTACTAGCGGAGGAGGTCTTTAGATGAGACTCACCAATCAAGTCGCTATAGTCACTGGTGCCGGCAGAAATATTGGAGAGGCCACTGCCAAACTTTTTGCTTCCGAGGGGGCGAAGGTAGCCGTTGTGGACACTCATGAGGGCAGGGGAGGGCGAGTCGTCAAAGACCTGGAGCGAGGAGGGCACGAGGCACTGCTCGTGCTCTGTGACATCTCTAAATCAGATCAGGTTAAGGAAATGGTCAACAAAGTGGTTGGACGCTTTGGTGCCATTGATATTTTGGTCAACAACGCGGCCATTACCGACCACAAGAGTATCCTGAACATCACCGAGGAGGAATTCGACCAGGTAATTGCAGTGACGCTAAAAGGAACCTTTCTTGTGGGTAAATACGTTGCGGAGCAGATGGTCCGTCAAGGAAAAGGGGGAAAGATCGTCAACATTGCGTCCACCTCTGGTCTCTCCGGACGCCCAGATGCCATCGCCTACGGGGCCGCCAAGGGTGGTGTGGTCAATTTGACCCGTTCCATGGCGGTGCAACTGGCCCCCCACAAAATTCGCGTCAACTCGGTGACTCCCAATCGATCCGGTTCACCGGTGGGAGAAGATGAAGGTGCGGAAGGGAGGGAGTTCAAAAACCTTGCTGGTCGTTTGGGCACTCCGGAAGACCAGGCACGGGCCATTCTCTTTCTAGCCAGCGATGATGCCGGCTTCATCTATGGACATAACCTTTTGGTGGATGGAGGTATCACCGCGGGCTCAATACCATTCACCGGACGGAACAGCTAAGCGTCCTCCCGATGGAAACGACCCTTTACGGTATAAACGGCGGTGGATAGCCCTACCATCCATATAGCCTGCCGTCGGCATGACTGGACACATGCACTATTTGACGGACGGGTTCAAATGCCATCACTGAACCTGGAGTGGACCGACCAGGCAAATGCCGGACTTGGGTGTTTGCTCCAAGATCCGCCTTTGCTCGATTTCGCGGAATGCGGGTTGACGACATTCCTGCGCGCTCGGTCACGCGGACTGCCCGTGAGGGCCTTACCGGTGCTGATCAGATGCGCCTTCCGTCATTCGTTTATATTCGTTCATATAGGCTCGGGGATCGAAAGCCCCAAGGATCTCGAGGGAAAAAGGGTGGGGACGCGGTACGGAATGACGGCTAATCTCTGGGCCAGAGGACACCTCAAGGACGAATTTGGTGTCCGTTTAGAGAAAATTCATTGGCTCAATACAGAGAGCCCAAATACCTCTTACACCCTCCCTGAGGGGATGATCTTGGAGTCCATCCCTGAAGATACCGATTTACCGGGTTGGCTCGTGGCGGGAAAACTGGATGCACTCATTCACCCGGACGTGGTCCCATCAAAGTTCCTAGGCCACAGAGAGGTTAAACGCCTTTTCCCAAACGCGGCAGAAGAGGAACGAAAATCCTACCTTCGAACAAAGGTCATCCCAGTCATGAATGTGATCGCTTGCCGGGATGAGGAAGTTGACAATCGGCCCGAGGTCGTACAAGGGGTGTTCGATGCGTTTTGTCGCGCAAAGGCAATGGGTCTGCAAATCCTCAATGACAACCGCCAATCAGGACTTCTCTGGTGTTGGGAAGCATGGGAGAAGCAGTTGGCCTTGGTAGGCTATGACCCCGTTCCTTATTCCGTGGAAAAGATCCGTCCGACCCTGGAGCTGCTCGTGAGATACGCCGTGGAACAGGGTTTGATCCCGTTGCCCATCTCCCTGGAGGATTTGTTCGTTAAGGGGCTGGGTGATTAATCAGGCTGTCGTAGCTAGCATCTGCTATTCCTGCGCCTCTTGACTTCTGGACACTTAGGTTGTGGCAACCAAAACCTTGCTATTTGTCAAAGACGATGGCCGTCACGTTTTGGTAGCTCGATCAACCGACCCACTTTGGTTAGCGTGACCTACCCTATAGAAAAGATCCTCTCGGGTGATGACTCCACCTGAGATGATAAGAGGGCCTTGCTAATGAGGGATCCTACGTCGGCCCAGCCGGATGACCTAAGGGGCTGACGAAAAATGAGAAGAGACGCAGGGTTAGACAGTTAGAACAAATTTGCAATTTAATTACCAGAATAGTACAATATGGTACAATTGAGTACTCCATAATTGAATAATCTTTAAAGAAATCAATGGATTATAGGTTGGCACCTCTCTTGCTGAATAATCTCTCCAGCAGCTACACTTAGGAGGTTACGGTCATGCCTCGATTGTTCATTATTTCGCTTATTATTCTCGCCACGTTGGTGGGTTTCCCGTCCCATTCCTCTGGACAGGAGATGGTTGACGTGATCTTTGCACGGGATGTCGTCAACAGGGAACCCGTCGAGCCATTCCAACCCGGTGCGTACTGTGGCTCGGGAAGTGCACCTTCGGGATCCATCCCGGTCATCGACTCGCAACAGGAGAATAGGGTTTATTTATGGAACCGGGTAAAGTCTCAGGGTGAAGATACCCTTCGCCATCGGTGGTTCAAAGACGGCGTGGAAGTGGCAATGGTCGAGTTGGTTGTAGGAGAATCCCCATCGTGGCGGACCTGGAGTTCAAAGAACATCGATCCCAATTTTCACATCGGAAGTTGGAAGGTCGAAGTGACAGTCGCCAGCAACCCTAGCCATGTTTTTTGCGTTGCCCATTTTATAGTGAAATAAACCAGCCACCTCGCTTTTTCTGCCCGCACCCCTACCAAGCGTTAATCCGACAACACTACCCGAGCTGCTTCCAAGAGACAAAACGGGATCCCAGCTCGGGTAAATAAAAAATTCCAGATCCAACCCACTTCTCTCTAAGGTGCCCCTACCTCAGGGTTCGCATCCCTCCATCAGGTCCAATTTGAATTTTGACGACTCATGATGCTCGGCACTCCAGGCCACGCTGAGCGGGGTAGGGTACTTTGTTGCCACATCACTACCTGTCTGGATCTGACCCAGGGGGACGGGATGTCATTAGCCTAAACTCAGTCTGCTTCAGTTAGGCATTGGAGTCAAAATGGCTGAGGAGTAATTTGAATATTTTGCGCAGGCAAACAGATAAAGGGGCTTTTCGTTGACCAGGAATGCAATTAGCGCCAGCGTAACCTATAGGAAATCAGATTGTGGAGCTCACCTTCTACAACCCATAAAATGACAAGGGGGACTACCACCTCGGGATAGCTTTTCAGGAAACCGAAATACCATGTGATAAAAATAAGCCCAGAATACTCAAGGAAATCGTGTAAATAGTTTCTTATCATTGTTTATCCGCCTTTCCTACGTCTCTCGGTGCAGTGCGCGATTCTTGTGGTCAATCACCTCAAACACAGGCTTGTTCCAGATAATAGCTAAAAATGTGCCAAAAGGATTTCTTCTCTTAAACCACAAAAAGGGCCGCCTACCAGACAAGTTTTCATTTTTCGGGGAGGCGACGATATAAGTCAGGTGCAGCACATTGACTCAGGTGTATCAATTTAAGACGACTCAATTGTATCCCCATTGAAAGAATTCATTTTGGGCCCTTGCGATCCCCCCGTCTGCATGTCCTCTGCCTAAGGCTCAAATTGGCCGAACCCTGCCTAGGCTGTGTAACAGGATGGTGAAAAGGGAGTTGAATCGACACAAATTGTAACACTGGAGGTTACCTCAAACGCTGAATCAACGTACAAAGGGTAACAAATTCGGATTGTAGCGAAGGTTTGATGATCCATTGGCCGAAACACCGGAGTCCATTCAGGTTGGCACATTTTTAGCTTCTCTCTATCCCATCTTCATAGGAGAGCCTTCGCACATGAGCACGGAAAAAACACCAGATAACGTACAGCATTCAGCGGCTTCAAGGAACCACTCCGAAAAGCAGACCATTGTGGTAGTTGACGATGATCCTGATCTCGTAACCATTCTCAAGCTCATTCTCGAACACAACGGATTCAACGTCATCTGTGCCTACAGCGGCCGACAGCTTTTTAGTACCTTAGAAAACCACAAGCCCAACCTCATTATTTTAGACGTAATGATGCCCCACATGCACGGGTTTGAGGTTTTGAACCGGCTTAAGAACAATCCAGAAACTTCCTCTATCCCCGTCATACTGGTAACCGCGAAGATTCAGTTCGAGAACGTACTTGAGGGATATAAGTCTGGCGCCGACTATTACATCCCAAAACCCTTCACCAAGAGTCAACTGATGGAGGGCATTCATCGCGTCTTGAATGGTGAAAAGAATAGCCGTACGGGATTGCAATATCAGACCAACCAGGCATAACCCCCGCACCGCTCTGAGCCCAATCACCCTACCGTTATGCCCCAGCAGGTTGTTGAAAAAATCTGTTTGCAGGCTGGTCAAAAAGATCTCAGAGGCGAGGCTTCGACGCTAGCTCAGCCGGACGGCGCGCGCTTAAAACTTAGCTATCAGCCGTCAGCTCTCAGCATTTTGCTTTCTGCATACTGCCTTCTGCTATCTGTTGACCCTTAACACTGATCACTTGACTTAGGCGATACGTTGGAGCGACTCCGCTTGGAGCGGGAATGATTACCGCAGCGTTCGAGCGCAACTATCCTAAACGCCTGCTTACGGCAGGCTGATGGCATATGAGTCTTTTTCAGGAGCCTGCTAGCGGCTCATGACGAGCCAACCAATAGTGCCAGTCCTTTTAGACTACCAGTGGTGGAACCGTTGATTTGATTTCCCAATATGTTATGAGGTGAGGAACGTGAAGATTTGGACGGCACTGCAACACAGTTCTGGATTATTGGCCGCCTTGGGGCTCTTCTTTGCCATTACGGCCTACTCGAGCGATTCAGGTTCGCGACCCGTATCGATCGGACTGATCATTACCGGTTTGGGCCTCGTGGGTTTTATCGCGGGGCGGATCCTCGCTAAGCGATACGGACGGTAGCTCACCACGAACCCCCCGGACTCTATCACTCCAGAAACCATTGACCACAGAGGAAACTCGGCCTGAAACCCTTGATTTGTCCGTCCTCGTCAAAATAACGGCCCCGGGAATCGAGCACCCATCCCTTCTTGAACTCAAGGGGCATAGCAAAAACTTCAACAGGAAATGACAGATGGGTTCGTACTTGAACGCCTTGTTTTGGTGGTCCACAGAAAGGCAATGAGGAGTATTTGCTTGACACACTCCAGGCAGAGAACGACAATATCCCGGACTAGAGATCAAAGGAGATTTTATGCCCAGCGGTGTGAAAACACCTGTCCTTACAACCAGTGAGGCCATTGCAGGTTTGCAAAAGGCGGTGCATGCCAAGGCCGTCAATTTCTATGCCCTATATTCGAGCTTACTGGGGGGCATTGTTACCGACCCGGCCCTCATGGTGCTCCCCATTGATGATCACATGGTACACCGCGGCCATGGTGTGTTTGATACGACGACCTTGGCAAATGGAATGTTATACCAGCTCGATCAACATCTTGAGCGCTTTATTCGCTCGGCGGAGATTGCCCATATTCCCTTGCCATCTCCACGAAAAACATTACGACAAATAATCCTGGACACTGCGGCGGTCAGCGGACATCGGGATGCCTCAGTACGATTCTGGCTTTCAGCTGGACCAGGGGGATTCAGCCTGGATCCAAGTGAATGTATCGGCAGCGGTTTTTACGTCATGATCTTCAAGGGTGAGGTCTACCCAGAGTCCTTCTATACCAAGGGGATCACGGTGGTTACCAGCACCGTGCCCATGAAGCCACCGCTTTTTGCGCGGGTCAAATCCACGAACTATCTGCCCAATGTGCTGGTGATCCTTGAGGCAAAAGAACAGGGAGCCAACAACGGTATCTTTATCGATCAGAGGGGTATGGTAGGGGAATGCTCCAACATGAACGTAGCTTTTGTCACTAAAGACCGGGTTTTTCGTCTGCCTCCATTTGATTCAATTCTCTCCGGCGTCACCGTACAACGCATCATGCAACTCGCCAGACAGCTAGTAGAACAGGGTGAGTTACACGATATCGTCATTGGGGATATCCCCACAGAGGTGGGGCGTGGGGCCGCCGAAATGCTTCTCATCGGCAGCACCATCAAAGTGGCTCCTGTGGTGCAGTGGGACAACAGACCTATCGGGGATGGGCAGCCGGGGCCCATTGCCAAAAGGCTCCTCCAGCTGTGGTATGAGGATATCAGAACCTCAACCAAGCAACTGGTCACGGTGCCTTACCCTAATTCCTAATTGGCGTTAAGGCTGGTTGTGTGATAAAAAACCCTGCACCGTGCGTTCTAGCTGTGTAATTGCTCTCGTCCTCACCCTTAGCGTGGGTGGTTGTGCAGGAGAATCAGAACAGACCGCAGGACCCAGCGTGGAGCGGGGCAGGCGGCTGTACCTTGTCAATTG
>SMUX01159766.1_pt1 | contig 18527 bp, 13 predicted proteins | sample 2456431 | NCBI WGS metagenome assembly SMUX01 (sample SAMN11095930, study PRJNA526329) | marine sediment metagenome | biome: Marine sediment; feature: Surficial sediment; material: Deep marine sediment; isolation source: Hadal surficial sediment | place: Pacific Ocean | collected 2014-11 | depth... | reverse complement strand
CTCGAAGCAAGGTTAGAGATTCATCTCTCTGTTCGGTGCCGGTTTTGTCCGATGGGATTCTCTGATCCTCTGCCGGGGGTGTGAGATCTGCTGCAAAATAAGGGACCTCGGCTGTCGCCGCAGGAGCCGTACCCTCATCAGCTTGAACCGACCCTTGGGCCAGCACAGGACCGTTCTCGATTCCTTTGTTCCCCAACACCACAACATGACTTTGCTGACTAGATTCGGTCGGTGCTTTCACTTCACGTCCGGGCACAGAGGGTTCCTTGGCCCGTGTGAAAGACGCGAAACTGGAGGTCAGTGACTCATAGGCCCTCGGATCAGACGGAACCACAATGGTTACCTTCTGGGCGCTCTTTTGAGGATCCTGCTGCCGGGGCATTATGGAAGATTGTGGCTCCACAGTAGGGGCATTCTGAGGCTGTGGCTGGGGCTGCTGCTCCTGGCCTCGCCTCTTTTGCCTTTGCATATTCTCTATTTCCCAGCCGTATTCCCGGACCACATTGCTTAGAACATCTTTAAACTCTTCGGTCACGGTCCTCGCCTCTTCTTTGCTACGGATGACGTGAGGGGTAATGAGTATAATCAACTCGGTACGAGCGATGTCGTCCGTCGTGCGCCCGAAAAAGCGGCCGAACACCGGGATGTCCATAAGAAACGGTATCCCGACCCGACTGCGGTTCACCCTCTCCGTGATAATACCCCCGATGGCCAGGGTCTCCCCATCCTGGACCACCGCCGTGGTTTCTGCATCACGGGTATCAAAAGAGGGGAAAGAGTCCTGTCCGACCACGACATTAGCCCCTCTTTGACTCACTTCCACCTTGACCTGAAGATTGATGAGTCCCTGGGCGTTCACCTGCGGAATAATGGTCAAGATACTCCCGGTGTTCCGATACTGGATGGTTGTGCTGGAAGTGACTCCAGTGCTCACAGGAGACGTCACTGTCCCAGTGGCTATGGGCTCCTCCGACCCCACTTGGATTCTGGCTGGCTGGCCGTCCGTCGCAAGTATAGTGGGTGAAGAAAGGACCTTGATACGGGAATCCGCCCTGCGGGCGTTAATAAAGGCCCGAATTGAATTGCCCGTACCAATTATCGCACTCCACCCTCCCGGCAAACCTAGCGGGGGGAGGCTCGGTATACCACTGAGGAGCGAGACATGTTGATTAAAATTCCGCCCAAAAATCTCTACGTCACCCCTAAGAATCTGATACTCGATGCCAAATTCTAGATCATCCTCCAGGGAAATCTCGGCAATCATAACGTCCATGAGGACCTGGCGCGGGACGATATCGATCTCCTTCAGGATGTTCCTGATGTTTTGAAACTCCTGGCCTGTACCAAAAATTATGAGTGAGTTGGTGGCCGGATCCGGCACGATCCGTACCTGCTCCCCAGCTCCTCCGGCCGTTCCCACTGAGGGAGCAGCTCCTGCCCCCGCCCGTGGCCTTGTCTGAGTAGGCGGAGCTTGAGTCGGGGCCACGGCATAAAGGCTCCCACCGATACCAGTCTGCCCCGCCGGAGTTGGTCCGCCTGCAGGCGTCTGCTGCTGTCCCCCGGCAATTCGCTCGGCAACGTCCCTGAGTGTTTTTCGTTGGACGCCTGTTCTTGTAGGACCTTGGCCAAGGACCTGGTTCAGAATATCGGCCAGGTCCACCGCCTTCCCATTCTCCACTGGATAGACAAAGATCCTTCTCCCAGGGCCCTCTGCGTAGGTATCGATTCGCTCTAACCATCTCATCGCATAGGTCCAAGCCGCTTCGCTGTGGCTAATAACCAACAACCTATTGATCCTGGGAATGGGAATAAACCTGCCCACGAAGTTCTCGGACTGAGTTGCCGAGGCCGCATAGGCCTGCATGATTCGGTCCATCTCCTCGGCTAACTCTTCTGCGCTCGCCACCTTGGGCTGATACAGCTCCATACGCACACCGGCAAACACATTTACGTCGATCAGATCCTTGATCTCCAATAGCCGCTGAATATTGGAGGCCAGATCCAGGATGATGAGAAAATTTCCCCGAGGGTACTCTAAGATATTGCCTCCCGGAGTAATAAATGGCTCCAGGAGCCTTTTGATCTCGGACACGGAGAAAAAGCGCACTGGAACCACCTGCAGTATGTAGCCACGCTCACCCAACCGTCGTGCAGGTCGTACCATACCTTTACCCGCATTGATGGGGGCGATGTGATAGAACTGCCCGCTCTTGACCGCTACGGCGTCGTTCATGCGGAGCACCTGATGAAAGACGGGCAGGAGGTCCTGCTGCCTGAGAGGCTGGGCACTATAGAGAGTGACCGTCCCGCGAACACCAGGATCGATGGTGTAGTTTAACTTGAGGTACTGGGCCAGAACGTGAATTACCTCAACAAGATCCGCGCCGGTGAAGTTGAGAGAGACCAGTCCAACTTGAGCGGAGGGTGGAACCGCCCCAGCTTGCGGCGGCGGGGCAGGGGCTGCCGTTCCTCCCGTTGTTACCGCCTGTCCATTGGCAGCAAGCCCCCGACCGATACCCAATCCAAAGAGCTGGGCAAAGACCAAGAGCAGGATAACAACTTTCCTCAACACTGTCGTTGCCCGTCTTTGGCCCGAGCGGTATATCTTAAGAAGCCCTAGCTCCATGTTAATAAAGGGCCGGTTCACCGTCTCTTCTTTCTTACCGTCTTCGTCTCCGACTCTTCGATGACGATTTCGACCTGGCCGGTTTTTGTACCGTCACCGATCTACGTGAAAAATCAAGCCCCAGCTCAACCTCGGAACTCCCCTTGGTGAAAATCACCCGATCTGCCTGAATCTCTGCAAGGGTGTATCCCCAGACCGTGTCGCCCAGGGCAAGACGCCTCATTCCTCCTCCTGCACGGCTACCCCGCCGGCCACCTGGTGAGCTCGGTGGTACCTTAACAATCGCAAATCGTTTCCCGGCCGCGACAATCGTGCCCAGAAGCACGAGGCCTTCAATCTCCCCTGCATCCTGCGTCACGGCGGCTTTTTTCCCGGAGCCACCGGCGCCACGCTTCACATCGAAAAGATTCTTTTCAACAATAATCTTCGTCGCGGCCAACCGGCTTTTAACAGGACTTAGCGTCGAGCCTTGACCGTTCGCTGAAGATCCCTCCTCCCTCCTCTTCAGAGGCCTCCGGTCATCTTGCTGCCAGATCTCAAAGGTCTTGAGGCCCACCAGTCCTATGGCAACGGCAAGGAGTAGATTAATGATGGCCGAGCGCTTTAGAATGTTACCGGCCCTCCTGTTTGGCCCCGTTAAGTAACCCAGCCATATTTGTACTTCGCAACTCAAATACTGAACCTCGAACGCTATCCCTAGCAGGTGGAACATCCCTACTTAACAGGGTGGCTCCGTTAAGTAACCTAGTAAACATCGAACCTCGTACCTCGCACACTGAACCTCAAACATTAGCCTTGTTAAATGACGGCGTCCCTATTTATCGAGGTGGCTCTGTTAAGACGGCTAAGTCCATTACTCAAGTTAAAGATAAACGACGACACCATGATCCCCATAAGTTAGCGTTTTTTGTGGTTAACCTTCTCCTCTATCTGCTCTCCCCGAGAAATGAGCTCAAGGACGCTACTCCTACGAAAGCGCCAACTACGCCCAATCTTCTTCCCCGGAATTAGACCCTCTTCTGCGAGTCTGTAGACCGTCTTCACGTGGATCCGCAGAAGCGAGGCTACCTCAATGGGAGTAATGATCTCTTCCAACCCCTAAAGCTCCTTAAGACAGGTTCAAGTTCCCTGTGATAGGCTTAAATGCCCTCAGACAGGCAAGAGTTACCAAATGTTCCCTAATGGATAGTGGATGACGCACGATTCATGCCGAATACCCAACAGCTACCTCTCTGGGATTAAAATGGACTGTTTTACCCGTATTTTTCAAGACATACCAAGGGAGGGGGGAGGGACAACCAGGGGAGAATGGGCCAATTTCGGCCATTCCAGTACGTGTTAGGGAACAACTGGTCACAATAGGTAATGACTCGTCCCTACCCGCGGAAGACTTGTCCACGGGTTACTGGCGGGATGCCAGCCTATTCGGGTCCGTTCAATTCACCTGCTGTGACTGTTTGTTACGGGTAGGAGTGGTAGAAACTCGTGGTTTGGACTCAAGGGCCGAGGTTTGTTTCCTCTGCGCTTGACCCGTTGGATGGGCGGGAAAAGCCGGCGATGACCATACTGGCCCTAAGCCCTTTGCTGGCTACCTGGGCCCTCCTCTGACGTCTTCGCCTGGCACGGGGGCGCAACGAACGGATGGTAAGCTCGGTCACCACGAGAAGCTTGGCAGCTGAATCGATTCCCTTGATCAGACTTGTCACCTGCTCCACGGCACCGTCCACTTCCACCTGGATAGGGACTTTCAAAAAGGAGCCAACGCGTTCGGGATTTAACACCCTCGTGGCCACAATTTGAACTCCTTCTTTGGCGGCAATCTCTCGTACGGTCTCCTGCAAAGCTGACGCGGTGACTGCAGCCGTGTCACCCTCTAAGAGGGAAGACTCTAGGTCTTTAAGCCTTGCCCGTAGCACCTTGACCTGTTCCTCGAGTTCTTGCCCTCGGCTCAAGTACCTGTTTTGGTTTTCCAGCTGCTGGTACTTCATCTCCAACTGATCCTTCACCCAGGCCCTGCGGGCGAGGTAGGGATTGATCACGAGGTATCGAGCCACAACCAGGGCAAAGAGGGAAAGGGCGAAAAAGAAAATGGTCCTTTCCCTTTTGGACAATCTAAGCCAGAACTTCTTCACCTTTCCAACTCGGCCTTCAGGGCAAAGGTCTCCCGGTTATCTCGGCCTCGATTGGTAGGGGCACTGAAGCCAACATTTTTAAGGAGTGAGGAACGTTCCAGTAACGGAACCAGGCTCGATGCGTTTTCTGCGCTCCCGCGTAACTCCACGTTCCCGTCTCGAATCCGTAAAATGGAAAGGTAGGCGGTCTCAGGCACGATGAGCGAAAGTTCCTCTAACAACCTTAGGGCTTCACCTCTGCGCCTTTCCTGTTCTGCCAGTATTGACACCTCGGTGTTTAACTTGCTGACTTCCCCCTCGGTACGTCGGATGGTTTTGACCGAAGGACCAAGCTTCTCGATCCGCCTTTCATATCTAACCAACTGGATCTCGTCTTTGATGGGATAGCTCACTGCCCAAATGATCAGACCCAGGAAAAAGATAAGAAGCAGCGTGCCGTTCAATCTGGACACCCTCTTCGCACGTCCTTCCATCATCTGGGCTTCAGGCCGGAGATTGACCTGCAGCGTAGTCTCACGAAGGCCTTTGAGGGCAGCACCGATGGCAGGGATCGCGGCGGGTTGAACCCTCCCGGCGGGAGTGACCAGTCTCTCCTCCGCCAGCTCAGTCATATCCTCGATCTCCATGGACTCACCGTGCATTGAAAGAAGATATTCTTTGACGGGTCCAAATCCGAAGAACTTGAGGGATTCCTGCTGAAGGCCATGAAAGAGCTCTCTGGCCGGACCTTTAACCCAATCTGACTGGGATAGCCGATGGCTAAAGAGTATTTCAGCCTCTTCCTTCCAGCTGCCCGACCTGATATTCAGTCCAATCATTTCCAAAGCGCCGTTCTCAGCGGCCATAACCACGGTGGGTCCTGAAACCTCATTGGAACAGAACATCAGATAGTTGCACAGGGCGGCGGATGTGGTATCCACTCCAGCTGGTTGGATACCAAAACTCAACAGAACATCGAGAATCCCATCGAGGGCCCTTCGAGGCACGGCAAACAGAAAGAGGCGGATGAATTCCCCCTTCTTACCCATGGGCAGGAAATCGTAGTACAACTCCTCGCGCCGAAAGGGGAGAAGTCTTTCAATCTCGTATTCGAGGACTTGCCGTATGCTTTCCTTGGCCACCTGCGGGAGAAGGACCTCACAAACCAGTGTCTGATCCGGCGATAAGCAGATGTAAAACGGATCTTCGGCTGGATTGAAGTTTGTCAGGAGAGGGGCGATGGCGTCTGCCAAGGCCTGGCGACCGGCCGCTTCGTTACCCTCAGCTGAGATTTCTCTTACCTCTTCCGTCACCAGGGAGATTCGGAACAGGTCCTTACGCAAACAGACCAGGGAAAGGCTCTTCCGGGTAATATAAAGCCCTACGCTATTTAAAAAATCCACCCGTGACAGATTGTGCATCCAACGCGGGATGATCATCCTACCCTCTCATAGGACATCCAAGGTTCCCGATCTACCCAGCGTATGATCTGAAAGCCTCTAGCTCCATTAACCAGTCGTACCACTCCTCTAATCCGACTGGGGAGGGCAGATTGGCTACGATACCCCTGGGCCTCGATGGACACCACAGTGGGGTTGACGAAAACAAATCCGGTGGGTCTCTCCCCCCCAGAACCCAAGCCTAAGAGCCCTAACAGATCCACCAGGGTCTTTTCCGTCAGGTTTTTTCTCTCCTCCACAAAATTCTCGCACTCTTCCATGGGAATCCCCACCAGCGCGTGACATACTTCAGCAGAGGCAGTGCGAAGATTGATACGGTTGGCCCGTGTGTCCACGGTAAATATATCCTTTAGGGCAACACTCCGGACACCGTCTTCCTCTAGTCCATAGAAGAGAGCAGGGGTCACTCCCTTGACCCAAAGGAGATCTTCTGGAGTATCAAAGGGACCATTTCTGGCCGGGTAGGGATTCGGTAGGGAGAGGTAATAGTCGTCCTCCGCTCCATTTATCCGGTGCAACTTGTCCTCATCACGCCAGTCTAGAATGGAATCAACCAAAATACCTATCCGAGGCTCCCCAATTCCAAGATTGGTAAAGACCTGTCTTAGGGACACCTCATCGGCGCGATTGAGGTTGATCTTGCCTCCCTCATCCACAACACGCACACGATAAAATCCATTTCCCAACGCCGCCTCATACCATTCTCCGTACACAATGGCCTTTTCATCCTCCAATGAATCTCCCAGTTCACGGGCTTCTGCAGAAGTTTTTCGGGTTGAGAGCAGCCGGTAGAGTCTCTCCTCAAATCCCGCCAACGCCAGGTAATAGCCTTCAGCCTCTTCTGCATAACGGCGGGCCACCATACCCTCTTCTCGCACCGAAAGGCTGAAGTCGAAGGCCACAACGAAGAGAAAGATGAAGATCCACAGGACCATAATCAACGCCACACCACGTTCATTGCCCAGACTTGCCCTTGGGAATTTAACCCCGACCCGAAATTCTTTCTGCGGGAGAAGTCCTAGCGTAACCCTTTGAGCAAAGGCTGCAAGGTTAAACGTCGCCATGAAGTCGGGCTCTCCTTTTTGGATCGGACTTTTTTTCGGATCGGGGTTAAAATTGGAATTTTTCATGATGGCGACAGCACCTGAATCATTATAGGAAATACCCAATGGAGCTCCTTGCCATCGTTGTCTCGAAGACTCACACGGATAGCCCTGGGGAGGCTTTTTTTGCTCTCACCATCCCATTCGTTAACCCAACGCTCCTCGTCGTCTTCGGAATCCAGATACTCGAGTGTCAGGTCCTCGGCTCCTTTCCAAAGGGTTACGGTATTTCCCAATCCTGCGGCCCACACTGGAGTCTCTTCCACAAGGGTTACGTCTCCACCGTCGCCGCTCCAGGAAAGGCTAATTTTAGAAACCCCTCGGCCCTCCACCCCCATAGACACCGCAGAAACAAATGAAAGTTGTTCCTTCTCTCCTGAAAAAGGAACGGCCCCTTCCCCAGAGGACTGGTAGGGGTAAGCGGAGCGAATCAACACCCCTAAATACTCCCCCACCGATCGTAGCGTCTGACTCTTGTCAAATCGGATCCGTGCCTTTTCCGCCGCCCTGTGCCCTAGGAAAAAGGCCCCATACAGGATTGCCACCATCAGGGCCAGGAGCGTCATCGCTATCATTAACTCGATGAGAGTAAAGCCCCTTTGTCGTGTCCATTTTGTCATTTCGTCTATCTCGTCTGTTTCGTCGCCTTGCCTCACTTTCCTATCTTTCTTTCTTGACTAAACGAAGAGTTTTCATCTGAACTAGATTCCCCATCTCCAGGGTGACCTGTTCTAACTCCCAACCGCTGCTGAGTTCTAGCACAGACTCTTCCCGTACAAGATCCGTGCGTAGTACCCAGCGATACTTATTCTCAAAGGAACCGTCCTCCCTCCCTCGTGCACCGTCACGGCGGATCAAGGCTTCGTCCATAACCTGCCGGCCATAGAGAATGGCCTCGGTCCTTTCAGAGCTCTTGGCTCCCAAGCGCAAGCCGGCGGAGAATATCTGCAGGAGAGTCACGATTCCCAGGCCAACAATTGCCATGGCCACCATCACCTCCAGAAGAGTAAATCCCATTTTAGATTTGGGATTTGAGATTTTGGATTTCACCCTATGAAGTAACATACCCAAATTTGTACGTCTCTCCTCTAACACGGAACCTCAAACGTTAGACCCGTCATGTCAAGAGAGCGCTACTTAACAGGGTCACCCTGTGAGATAATTGCGTTGACTTTGACTTATGTATCTCCATCATGCACATATCTTTCAAAAGCCAATTCCGCCAAGCCGGAAATGTCTTACTCCTCGGCCTTTCCTTTCACTACGGTGATTCTTCCAGACAGGGGATCGAACCGAGTAATGTAAGAGGCTGCACTTTCTCGACCTGAGATACCGATCTCTCCACCCAGGATCCTCCCATTAGGAAAAAAGTGAAATTGCGTCATCCCTTCTCCTAAGGGTGCCCCTCCCGCGATGGCTGAGATCCTAACGCCAGAAGCCAGACGGACTATTTGACCTTCGGAAACCTTGTAGCTGTTGCTGTAAGGATCAAGTATCAAGCGCTGCAACGATCCTTCGAACACCGCCTTGCTGCGCAGGTTACGGGCCACGGCGGCAAGCTTCAGCGCAGATTTCCTAACTTCCAATTGCCCGAGCCTTCTGCCCATTGCGGGCAGGACGAGAAGACTACTCACTCCGAGGAGCATGAGCACCACCAGAAGCTCCAGAAGGGTGAAACCCTGCGAACCAATACGCAAAGGGCAAATTTTTCCTTTTTCATTTTGCATTATTCCTTCCGCTCTACCCCTCCCAACTGGTGATATCCTGATTGTCTCCTTCTCCCCCAGGAGATCCGTCGGCACCATGGGAGATTAGGTCGTAGGGACCATTTTGCCCAGGACTCCGGTAAATGTAGGGTTTCCTCCAAGGATCCATGGGTACATTCTTCTTGAGATAGGGTCCATCCCATCCTTCCAGGCCACCGGGCTTACGCCTCAGGGCCTCAAGCCCCTCTTGAGTCGTAGGATAACGGCCCGCATCGAGGCGAAGGGTATCCAGGGCTGTTCCCAGAAGTTCGACCTGGGCCCTGGCCGCTTTCACCTTGGCTTTTTCCTCCTGACGAATAAAACGGGGGGCAACCAAGGCGGCAAGTAAACCGATGATTACCATAACCACCAAGAGCTCAATCAATGTAAAACCGGAAGAGACAGAGATTCGAGACTGAGACAGAGCAAATTCCCGTTGGGTATTTTCGTCTCTTTCCAAATCCCGATGTCTGATCCTACCCATTCCTAGGTCGTTAACTAGCTGAGTTCCCATCGCTATATCCTTTTCTCTTTTTTCCTCTCTCTTTCTCTGTCCGTTTTCCGTTTTGTTTCTATCCTCTATCGTCAATCTTCGATCTTCCTGTCTCTGTCTTCTCAGAACGGTAAGTCGTGAATACTAAAGATCGCCATCAATATGGAGATAACAACTACGCCGACGATCAAGCCCATCCCCAGAATCAATGCTGGTTCGAGCATCGAGGTGAGGCGTTTGGTTGATCGTTTTACCTCCACGTCATAGTAGTCCGCCACATTGGCCAACATCTCCTCAAGTTTCCCTGTCTCCTCACCCACCGCGATCATGTGCAGGGCGAGGGGAGGAAAGACGCCGCTCTCCGTAAGCGGTCCAATCATTCCCTTCCCTTCCTTCACCCTGGTTTGGACCCTTGATAAGGCCTGCTGCATCACGCGGTTTCCGATCACGCCTTGAACCGTACCCAGGGCATCTAACAGCGGGACACCTCCCCTGAGCAACGCAGCCAAGGTCTGAGTAAAGCGGGCCACTTCAACTTTGCGCAATAGATCACCAACCAACCAGATGCGAAGCTGAAAACTATCCCACTGAAACCGACCGTCGGGAGTACGGATATAGAACATCGCTCCAGCGGATCCCACAATGAGGAAGATGAGGACAATCCAACCGTAACGTGAAAGAGCACTACTAAGCCCGATCACTAAAACGGTGATCCATGGCAGGGCCCCGCTGACGTCTTCAAATATGAGGGAAAACTTCGGAATGACGTAAAGGAAAAGAACAATGAGTGAGAGCCCAGCCACCACCGCCAGTGATATGGGGTAGGTGAGAGCCGTCTTGAGCTCCTCCCTAAACTGCAGGGAGCGCTCCATGAAATCGTTCAGTTGACGCAATACGCTTTCCAAGACACCCCCGGACTCGCCTGCCAGAACCATGTTTACATAGAGTTTGGGGAACACTTCAGGATACTCCGCCATGGCACCGGAGAACGATTTACCGGCACGAACGCTCTCGAGCAGATTGCGTATAACTTTCTTAAATTCATCTCCTTCCACCAGGTTGGAGAGGATCGCGAGGCTGCGGTCCAAGGGCAGCCCTGCGCCTAGTAGCGTATTGATCTCCTGAGTAAAATGGAGGAGTTCCCATTGGTTGATTTTCTTCCTGAAAAGGGTCCCAAAGGAAAGTTGGAGCCCCTTGGCCGGCTTCTCGCCGGGCAATGCAATTCTCAATGGGATACAATCCATTTCATGCAGCCTGGCGACCACCCCCTGCTCGGCCTCAGCCTCGATGGTCCCTTCAACGACCTTGCCCGAGTGATCCGCTGCCCGGTAATGAAAAACTGGCATATGTTTCTCGATTTTAGATCTCAGATTTTAGATTCTTACCTATCAAATCTTCAACAGAACGACTTCAACAATGTGTATCGCGCCAAAACTCCAAGCCCGCAAAGAGTTACTAACCGCAGATCAACGCTGATGGGCACAGATAGTTTTTCGGCCACAAAGGCCGAAACATGCCCCGACGGGCATGTAAACTAGTATCTGCGTTAATCGGCGAAAATCTGCGGTTAATTGCTGGTGACTCCCTTGCGCTCTGCGCTTTTCTATTCCCTTTCCGAAGCTGATAGCTGCCTGCGAATAACTGATAGTTGGTTTCGCTTTGCGTCTTCGCGCGAGTCATCTTTTCCCCGACTCCGTAATCCAAAATTGTTTATGCTTCTTCCCTGGTGACTCGCAAAACCTCTTCGATGGTGGTCACCCCATCGCGGGCCTTTTGCCACCCGTCTTGCTTGAGCAGACTAAGCCCCTGAGTAAGGGCAAAGCTACGGATGGAGCCTGCATCTGTGCGCTCGACAATGAGTTTGGAAACCGCGGGAGAAATCCGAAGAAGTTCATAGATCCCGATCCGGCCGATGTATCCTGTGCCACTGCAGGCCTCGCAACCGGTGGGCCCCCACACGGTATCTGGAGGATCCACCCATCCCTCAAATTTGGTGCCTTCGAATGGCACTTCCTTTCGACAGTTCATGCAAAGCCGGCGTACCAGTCTCTGGGCCAGGACGCACAATAGTGAAGATGCCAGCAAATAGTCCTGAACCCCCATTTCCAACAGCCGCGAAATCGCGCCAGCGGAATCGTTTGTGTGAAGGGTGGACAGAACCAAATGCCCCGTCAGTGCCGCCTGAACCGCAATCTCGGCGGTTTCAAAGTCTCGAATTTCCCCGATCATGATGATGTCCGGGTCTTGCCGTACAATGGAGCGTAGACCGTTTGCAAAGGTGAGGCCAATTTGGGGCTTCACCTGAATTTGATTGATACCAGCCAGTTGGTATTCCACTGGATCTTCAACCGTGATGATTTTTTTGCCTGGGTCGTTGATTTTTTGCAGGGCACCATAAAGTGTGGTGGTCTTACCGCTACCGGTGGGGCCTGTCACCAGGACCATGCCGTGGGGCTTGGTGATCATATCTGAGAAACGCTGCAGTATGTCATCGGGAAATCCTAGAGAGTGAAGATCAGAAAAAATTTGCGACCGTTCAAGCAAACGGATCACGACGCTCTCCCCATAGAGGGTCGGAATGGTGGAGATACGGAGATCCACATCTTTACCTGCAACCTTGACCTTAAACCTGCCGTCCTGAGGTAGGCGTCGCTCGGCGATGTTGAGTTGTGCAAGGATCTTGAAACGAGAGATGATGGCTGATTTCATCTGGCGGGGAGGGGACTCCATATCATGGAGGATACCGTCGATTCGATAACGGATCTTGAGCTCACTCTCATAGGGTTCGATATGGATGTCCGAAGCCCTGCTCTCAAGGGCCCGGGAGATCATCTGGTTAACGATACGGATGACCGGCACTTCTGAGGCCATGTCACGCAGATACTCCACATCCTCCTCATCCCCTATGGCCCCAAACTCCTGTGTCGCGGAACCATCGGCTGCTGTATCGGCCGATGCCCCTTCATCCGACTCAACCCCGATGCGAGCCAATATATCTTTTTCCTTTGCCAGGAATGGCCTAACTTTTAATCCCGTCGCAATTTCAATGGCATGGAAACGGGTGAGATCCGTGGGATCGGTGGTGGCCACCTGGAGTTCGTCTCCGTCCACTTTCAAGGGGGCAATCCTTGCGAGCTTTAGAAATTCGACGGTTGAAATGAGACGGCTTACGGACAGAGATGTCGTAGGAAAGTCCTTCAAAGAGACACAGGGTATAGAGAGATGCTCGCTAAGGACTGGCAACAGGTCATCTTCCGAGACAAAACCGAGCTCTACAATCAGGCGTACGAGGGACGTGTGCTGTTCCTCCTGAAGCCGCATAACTCGCTTCAGGTCATCCGCCGAGATGATCCCCTGTTTGATGAGACGCTCGCCAAGGGTCACATAGTTTTGCATTTCCGTTTGCTACCCCGTACCACACGTCGAGCGCCTCTCGTTCGACCCAAAGGCTTCGACCTGAGCTCAGCCGATCGGCCCTCGACAGACAGATCGAATGACAGGACAACCCCTGTATTCACGCGGTAAATTTATTCTAAACTCACTGCAAGGGCGAAGCCCCCAAACCACAGATGTAAGTTTGTGGTACGGGGTCTACCGCCGAATGATTTCAATCGTTCTTCTGTCCAATCCGGCCATAACGATCCTCTAAACGGACTACGTCGTCCAGTTCAGGGGTCGACACCTCCAAGATATCACAATCCTCCAAGGCCATCATACGATGCCTTGTCCCCGGGGTGATACGCAGACCCTCCCCTGGCTCAAGGCGGAGCTTGTCTCTTTCCCCTTCAACCCCAATCTCTAACTCCATCGAACCCCGGAGCAAATGGATAGTCTCATCTTTGACCTCATGATACTGGTAGCTAAGGGATTCTCCTTTACGAATATGTAGGATCTTTCCAACATAGCGATCGGTATGGGCCCAGATGAGCTCATATCCCCACGGTTTTTCGACCTTTTTCCCCCTATTGAGCAGAGTTTTGAAGTCCATATCCCTTAGCCGTATGATATCAAAATCCCGTACCAATAGGAAAATAGTCCTGGGCCGGGGCCATGGGCCTTGGGGGGGCGCGGCCGAACGGCCTGGCCTGAGCTCCGCCGAAGGGCCTGCCCTGAGCTTGCCGAAGGGCCTGCCCTGAGCTTGCCGAAGGGCCTGCCCTGAGCTTGCCGAAGGGCCCTGGCCTGGGTGCCCTTCGGGGCCGAGGCCGGGCCGCTCAGGCACCCCCGAAAACCATTGGCAGGGAGCCGCTGGCAGCGGGCAGCAAGCATGGAGCAGCAAAGCACTCGTCAGTACTGAGTTACGAGGACTGAGTACTGAGCAGTTCGGACCACAGACAACAGGATCACGGACAACTGACAACAGAAGGCAGGGAGCAGACAAGACCAAATCATTTTTTCACCGGAGAGACGCAGAGGGCAAAGCGCATAGCGCTGACTTTTCAGCTATTAGCTCTCAGCCGTCAGCCTTCAGCTAAAAAGTGTTGAGTGTTAAGTCTCCAGTGTTAAGAATCGATCATCCTCGGGTTTTTGAGTTATTTGTTTTCTCCCGAGCTTAACACTTTACACTTAACACCGGCTTCGCTGTTTTCTGCTAACTGCTTACTACCTCCTGCCGACTGCTATTCGCTTAACACTGAAAACCTAGTACTTCCCTACACCCTATCCCCTCCACCCAACCGGCTCTCCACTCAGTCCTCAGGACTCGCTACTCAGCACTGTTTGACCTCAGCGGGATTGGCTCAACCAAAGGTTGATCCGTCCTGTGGCGGAGTCTTGGCGCGAAACACAATGGGATAGAGGTGGGGGGTTTTGTCGATTTGAGGGAGCAGGCCTTGACCAAGTCGGGGCGGTTCAGGCTTTGATATACAAGGCAAAGCCCAGCACTGGTCATGGTTCGAGTACCTCACCATGAGCCTGAGCAAAGTCAAAGGCTCAGGGGGAGAGGCCGCGGTTATTGAAGGAACCGATGTTGCCGGAGCTCAGGCCAAGCAGGTCAAAACCGAATTGGATACTCGTCCTACTGGGATTGGTGGTGCGATTAACTGACATGCTTAAAGACCAGCAGCCACACTTGGAGAGTAGCTTAATCCTGCCTCGGTTACTGGTGGTCTTTCCTTCGAGGGTATCGTAGGTGAAATCGTAGAAGAGCAGAATACGGCGGCCCACGTGCAAGAGGGCATGGGTCCCCACTTGCCCAAGGGTATCCTTGGTAGGTACGGGAAGGGCAAGGGGGTCAAGGTTTGCATTCTCGGCTAGGGGGGTTAGAAAATTCTCCCGAATGTAACGGTAGCTCACGCTTAACTGATTGGGTTTATTAAAGTCCTTATCCAATTCCCGCCGCGGCAGTGGTCGGGGATCCGTAAAAGTGAACTGCGTTACGGCTTGATTGACCTTCCACGCCCCTGGGTCCACACCCAATTGAACGCCGAAGTTCAAAAACCTGGCCGGGTTGACGCGGAAATCCACATCGATATCCGAAAGCGAGTCTCCTCCAAACCTCTCTTTGTCGATATCGTAGCTCAGGGCCAACCCTAAACGTGCAATCTCTTTCACATCTGTCGTGGTAGTCGGACCCAGGAGCTCTACATCTTTATCCTTTGGGGCCTTTGCTGTTTCCCGGGCAAATTTCCCCCAGAAACGGTTGGTGAATGAGAAGGTCAGGAGATTTCTCCGATTGATCCGGTCGGTGCCATCCCAGATGGGGATGCCTTTTTGGTTGGCCCAGGGAATGAACAGATAATGGATCTCAGGCTCCATCACATGTTTGATTTTTTTCAGGTGAGTCCCGTTCCAGGAAAAGGTGTTCGAAACCGACGACCCTATATTTCCGCGTACTTCAATGAGTCCCCGCGCTGTGGTTTGGTCGAAAACACCCTCGGTTCGGTACAAGTAATACAGGGTCTCCCGCGGGGCGACGTTCAACGAACCAAAGAGGTAGTTAGACAAGCGAAAGGGTAAAGTGATCTCCGGCCTGATGTCCAAACGGGCGCCATCCGCCTTGTCTTCCCTCATATAGTTCACACCCTCCACACGCCAGCTGAGTTCAAACGGCCCCCCGATGCCTTTCCGGCCAGCGAAATGTAACTTCGGGACGCCAAACAAGGTAAAGTCATCCGGTTGAATAAAATCCTGGTAGAAGTCCCATTCGCCTCGCAGGACCATATCACTCGAACCCTTGAAAAAACCAACGTTCGAGCGACCGTACCGGCTGGTCCTGACATTCCGTTCCTGAACATCGTCTAGGTTAAATTTGTCAAACAGTTCGCGAGTAAATAAATCATCGCTGAAGGCAAAGATATCACTATAGGTCTCCCACCCAGAGGCGTTGGAGTTCCGATGTTTCGTCCCAATGGCCCAACGGTCTTGGGGAATAGTGGGATCAGCGATATTTTTATTCACGATGTCATCTTCCGCATTACTGCGATCGAATTCATTAAAATAGGCGGCATTCAAACGTACTTTAGTATTGCGGCTGAAAATATGGCGGAACTCGCCCCAGATCCCCGCACGGGCGCGGGTTTCAATATTACCTACAATCGTGGCATCAGTGCTCTTGGAGATGGCCCAGAAAAAAGGCTGCTGGAACGTGAACCCCTCATCAGACGAATAGCCGGGTTTTGGAAAAAGAAAGCCCGTCTTCCTTTTAGTCCGCACCGGGAAAAAACCATAGGGTAGATAAAATACCGGGATATCACGGATATAAAATTTTCCACCGCGGATGATTGCCTCACCTTTCGGAGTCAGTTCAATTTCCTTGGCCGTGATCTTCCAAGCGGGGATACCGGATTCACAGACACAGGTGGTAAAGCTCCCATCGTCGATATGGTAAGCCTGCCCGGTGAACTTCTCGAAACGTCGTCCTGTCAAACTGAGGTGGCTGCCTTCTATGTAGATCTCTCCGTCCTGGATGACGGCTGTCTCTTTCGGGAGATTCAGCTGGAAACCCTCTGCCTTCAACCGCCACTCCGGTGCATCTACTGAGACATTTCCCTCTGCTTCCACATCCTGAGTTTCCCTGTTCACCTTCATTTTACTGGCCTTCAGGGTCATCTCCCCCCGCTTGACTTCGACATTGCCCTCTGCCCGGATCACTTTCCCTGCCTCCTCCACCACCAGCTTGTCTGCGGTCACAACGATTTCTTCCCCTTGACCACGCGTCGCCTGGGCATGAAGCTCGGCGATTTGCACCTGGGATAGGAGCAAGAGCACAAACAGTCCCAATAGGGTATGGAACCTAATGATTCTCACGCCTCGGCTCCCAGGATTTCTGCCTCTCTCATGCTAACAAGAAACGGTCTCACCCGACCTAAAAGATAGAGGGAACCGGTCACGAGTATAGCCTCATTCGCCTCGGCACCCTTGATTAGGGACCTGATGGCTTCCACCGGATCGTCCACGATGTTAACCGGGATACCGGCAGGGATCGCGTTTCTGAGAACCTTGGGATCCTCACTCCGATCCATTGGAACACGAGTCAATGAGACTCCGCTGGCGATCTCGCAAAGTTCTTGGAGCATTTGAGCCCAATCCTTATCTTTCATGGATCCAAAAAGGACTCTGACCTTTTTCCCACCTAGAAGATTCCGCGTCTCCTGGGCCAGGACCGTAATACCTTGAATGTTGTGCGCCCCGTCCAGGATCACCATGGGACGGGTCTGAAACACTTCAAATCGTGCGGGCCAAAAAACACTTTTCAAGCCCTCACGCACCGAGGCCTCGCTAACGGGAAAATTTTTCTGGATCGTCTCCAAGGCCGCAAGGGCAACGGCAGCGTTTCTCCTCTGGTATCTACCCCGCAGTGCTAAGGAAAGGTCTTTCAGATTCCAATCCAGGCCGTTGTAGCCGAATAAATCATCTTCCCTCAAGGCAACGGAAAAGTCACGGCCAAACAAATGACTGACCGATCCCCTGGACCTGGCCATGGATTCGAGAACGGTCTCCGCTTCAGGGGGCAGAAAACCACACACCACGGGGACTCCACTCTTAATGATTCCCCCCTTTTCCCGAGCAATAGACTCGATCTCAGACCCCAGATAGGCCTCGTGATCCTTTGCAATGGTAGTAATGATAGAGACTTCCGGGATGACGAGGTTAGTGGCGTCCAGTCTACCACCCATACCTACCTCGATGACGGCCACATCAATCCCGCAGCGGGAAAAGTACGTGAGGGCCATGACCGTTACGAATTCAAAAAAAGTGAGCATGACACCGTCCTGTGCCATAGAAACCTTTATGGTCTCCGTCAGCTCAACCACCTCCTCCGGTGAGATCTCCCGATTGCCCACCTGGATCCGCTCAGTGAAGGATTCCACATGGGGAGAGGTATAAAGGGCCGTCCTATAGCCTTGGGTACAGAGGATACGGTGTAGCATCGCCGCGGTGGAACCCTTCCCATTGGTGCCCGCAATATGACAGGCCGGGTAACGGCGTTCTGGATGGCCCAGGAGTGACAATGCTTGACTGACGCGGTGTAATCGCAAATCCACCTCGCCACCGCGCAGATTAAAGATATAATTCAGGGTTTCGGAATAAGATGGCATATTGCGCCTTAACTGACGCGCAGATTAGACCCTAGGTTCTTACCGATAGAATGTTCAACAGAACGACTTCAACAAAGTTATTCGCGCCAAAAACGAAAAGAGTTATTAACCGCAGATTTTCGCCGAAAAACATTTCTTTAATTAAGAACTAACCGCAGATTCACGCCGATTAACGCAGATAATACTCCTCATGCCCTTCGGGCATGTTTCGGCCTCCAGGCTGAAAAACTATCTGCGTCGATCTGCGGATAATCTTCCTCATTCATGTTGCTATCTTCGATCCTCTATTCTCTATCCTCGACCCTTATCCTTCCCCACTCAGTGCTCGTAACTCAGTACTGACTACTGCTTTGCGCTCTTCTCTTTGCCGTTTTTTGACTGCGTAAATCTGCGGCTAATTGCTGCGGCCCTTTTTTTATCAACACTTGATCCCCGATGAAAGTTCCTCGTTT
>SMUX01222704.1_pt1 | contig 18535 bp, 19 predicted proteins | sample 2456431 | NCBI WGS metagenome assembly SMUX01 (sample SAMN11095930, study PRJNA526329) | marine sediment metagenome | biome: Marine sediment; feature: Surficial sediment; material: Deep marine sediment; isolation source: Hadal surficial sediment | place: Pacific Ocean | collected 2014-11 | depth... | reverse complement strand
CGTCTTCGATGATCAACGGTGAGTTGCAATAAACGCAATGCAGTGATTTATAGTTTTCTTCTATATGTTGATTTGCACCACAATTTTTGCAGGAAAGAATAGTAATGGCCTCACTATGCGATTGTGAACCCTGAGAATCTAAATATGATTTTAAATCCAGCTCATCGTACCCATTTTCTGCAGTCAAAATTTTCTGCCGATGGTCACAGTAATTACATTTAAGCTCGGTCGTGCCCGGAGCATATAGCAATTCTGCTCCACAATTGGAGCATGATTTCTTAAGCTCAGATTTTTGTTGAGGTGTGGGTTGCATCATTGATACGATTAGACCTTCCAGTTTTTACAAACCTGGAAGGTCTTGAAAGGAATTATTGCGGAAGGGGTGGCGGAGTATTTCCTCCTAAAAATGATCTTAATTCGTCCACTTCCTTTACCGCGAGCCAACCGGCCATCCCTCGCTTCCATATGAGTGTTTCTTTATTGATCGTACGGCTTGCAAATAGTGCACCTAATTGTTCAAATCCAACCGGGCCCTGTTGCTGGCCATTTGTGGCATAGTAATATAGAAGAACCTGTGGCACCGGAGGTGGAGCCATTGGTGTTGCCTGCTGCACAGATTGACCGCCCATTTGCGGGCTCATCAAACCACCCATTTGTTGAGCCAGAACAAAACCCATGCCCATGCCCATACCGGCACCTGCAGTTCCACCTTCATTGGACGCAGCAGCCTCAATGGCTTTGGCAGTTTTGAATTTGGTCAATTTGTCGAGGTCCAGTTTGTCGAGGCGACTGTATTCGAAGATTTCTTTTTTGAGATCTTCAGGCATGGATACGTTCTCGATATAGAATTTTTCTAAGGAGATCCCTACGCTTTCAAATTCAGGTTGCATCACTTCTTTACATGTCTCACTCAATTCCGAAGTATTTGCTGCATACAACTCTATAGGCAAATTAGCTTCTCCTACGGTATCGGTAAATCGAGTTGTGATCAAGCTTTTTAGGTGTTCATTGATCTCGAAATTGGTAAAGTTGCTATCGGTTCCAACAATGTCGACTATGAATTTTCCGGCATCGCTGATACGGAATGCATAAGTTCCAAAGGATCGTATTTCCACCAAACCATAACGTTCATCATTAAGGGTGATAGGATTTTTGGTACCCCATTTTTCATCGGTAAACAAATGAGTATTTACAAAATAGACTTCAGCCTTAAAGGGGCTATTAAATCCATGTTTCCACCCTTTTAGAGTAGAGAGTATAGGCAGGTTTTCGGTCTTAAGCGTATAGGTTCCCGGGGAGAACACATCTGCCAATTTCCCTTCATTGATAAAAACAGCTGTTTGCCCTTCTCGAACTATGAGCTTGGCACCGTTTTTAATTTCGTTTTGATAGCGTTCAAAACGGTGACAAATAGTATCGTCGGTATAGTCGAGCCATTCGACGATGTCTATAAATTCGTTGCTTAGTTTTTCCTTAATTTTATCGAAAAGTCCCATAAAGTTGATTTTTAGAAAGTTGAGTAATAAATATAGGAAAATATAGGCAAAGCCGTGTTAGCTGTACTTCACTTTCCGAAGAATTCTCACAGATTCTTTAAATGATTGGTATACATTTCCATCGATTTGTTTCAAAAATGGCTTGGCCTCCATTAATTTTTCTTTAGCATCTTGAAAATCGTTTAAGAAACAAATAAGATAGGTTGCAGGAAGTTGTTGCAAATCTTTTTTCTCCTGAGGTCGCAAAGGGATATTCTTTTTCAGCTTTTCCAATAAGGCATTATTGGCATTGTAAATATGATATAAGGTGCGTTTGCTGAATTGAGGCTGCTCAAAAATAAGCCGAGTGTCCATATTGTAGAATCCGTTTTCGTGGAAGGTAATGGTGAGCTCTTCCAATGGGTAGTATTTGTAGTTTTCGTCAAGTCCCAAATGCACATACTCCGTGATCTTAAATTCGTCTTCGGTAAAGGAAATACTCACCTCGTCCAATGCGGAATAAAACAATCGTACCTGCTCATTGATCAACTCAATATCGACACGTGAATAATAAACTTCTCCATTAACATTTTTGTTGATCCCCGCCCAACAGACAACGAACTGCTCTTTAAAAACCTTGTAATGTGATTCCATATCATTGTGCCTGTTGTTGATAAAGTCAATTACCCCATCCAGGGTGTACTCTATGTTGTTCTTTGCCTGGTTTTCAATGGATTTTACGATTTGAGAGTTCACATCCTTTATTTCAATATCGAAATCCTTTGGCATGGAAATACTCCCATCACGGAGAAAAATAGATCCGCCCCAGTACTTCCAGATGTTCTTTCGAAGAGAAGTTATTTTACCATTAGGACGAATGGTCACAAGTCCAACTACTTTATCGTCAGGTAAATGCGGGAACATCACATTTTCATAAGAGATAAGAGGTGGATTGGTTAAATAGGCGTTTACTAAATTCTGGATCTTGCTATCATCGAAAAAATCTACCCCGTTTATTTCGTTGCCTTCATCTTCAACCCCAATTACAATAAAGCTGTTGTTTGCCGGATTACTATTGCTCAAAGCACAGATGTGTTTTAGAAATTTCGCCTTCCCCTCTTTACTACTCAAATCGATCTTTCGTTTTTTGTCGTAGAAACTGCTCTCATCATTATGAGCTAAAAGGGTTTTTATGAGAAGGCGTTTGTTTATCATTTTCTATTCACAATAGTACTGGTGGCCTGGTCTAAACACATCACTGTTAAATCGGCTATATTCACATGGGGTGGGCGGGTAACGGTGAACCAGATCAATTCGGCTATATCAACCGGTTGTAATGGTGTAAAATTTTGATATACTTTCTCAGTTTTTTCAGAATCACCTTTAAAACGTACTTGGCTAAATTCTGTCTCCACCATTCCTGGATTAATGGCGCCCACTCTAATTCCCATCCCGTTAAGGTCTATTCGCATGCCCTGGTTGATGGCGTCGACGGCGTGTTTACTGGCACAATATACATTACCACTGGGGTAAACTTCCTTTCCTGCGGTAGATCCTATATTGATAATGTGGCCGGAACGTTTTTCTATCATCTTCGGAAGGATCGCTTTGGACACATACAATAACCCTTTTACGTTAATATCAATCATGGCATCCCAGTCGTCAAGGCTTCCGATATGAATAGGGTCAAGGCCATGAGCGTTACCTGCGTTATTGATAAGAATATCTATTTCAGAAAATGCCGCAGGCAAATTCTGAAGCAATTCGAACACCATCTCCTTATTTCGAACATCAAAATTAAGGGTATGGATATCTGTCATTTCAGAAAGTTCTGAGGAAAGCGCATCCAGTCGTTCTTGTCTTCTTCCGCAGAGTATCAATCGCACTCCATGGCCGGCAAACAATCGAGCGGTAGCCCTTCCTATTCCTGAAGTGGCACCCGTTATCAAAGCAGTTTTATCCTTCATATTCTATTTATTACTCTTCACTTAACCTTATCTATGGGACCTTATGTCCTTGACTTTCTACCAACATTTTAAACCAGTCCACTTCGGTTAGGGCAATACTATCTGCCTTGATGGCGTTGGTAATTCGATCTTTATTCGTTGTGCCGATCACCGGGTGAACACAGGAAGGATGTTTTAGTATCCAGGCGAGCAATAACTGGTCTTTGGTGGCATTGTATTTTTTGCTAAGCTCATTCAGGAGTTTGTGAATGCGGCGAGTCTGTTCATCTTCGGTTTTAAATACCTTTCCTAACGGACTCCAACACATGGGGGTAATAGCCGAAATCATCATATGGTCCAAACTACCATTGTACATAGCTTCAAAAGAAGTAAGTGAAAAATCTATTTGGTTGACCGATATCTGCGATCGTGTAGAGATCAAATCTGATTGTGAAGGTGTAAAATTAGAGACACCAAATGCCTTTATTTTCCCTTCAGAAATTAAGGTATCCACGGCCTTTGCCACTTCATCCAGGTGAATAAGTGGACTTGGCCTGTGTAACAAAAGGAGATCCAGGTAATTTGCATTTAGATCTTTGATCGATTTTTCGACACTTCCTATAATGTAACTCGCATCGTATTGGTAATGTTTCACCTCATTATTTCGGGTATTGCCGATGTATTGAATCCCGCATTTGGAAATTAACTGCATATCTTCTCTGGGGATGTCCACTTCGGCCATAGCTTTTCCAAACTCTATTTCGGTGGTGTAATCACCATAGATATCGGCGTGATCGAAGGTAGTAATGCCGTTTTCCATACAGTGATTAATGGCTGAAATCATCTCATTTTTGGACAAATTCTTCCCCCAGACACCCCATGTCATACACCCCTGAATTATTCTTGAATACCTTTGTGACATTAATTATTTTTTCGGCTTTTTAAATTTATAACATTGAAATTAGTAAAAAGGGTGTTAACCCCTTTATTTGCAATAATTTTTAACCAATTGTTAACAGCAATTTTCAGTATAAATATTGAATTTGCATACCATTGAAAAATATAACACGTTTTTAGACAAAAAATACTTATGGAACAGACAGCTACTCCCCTGGATATAGGAGCTTTAAATGAAAAAATTGAAAAGGAAAGTGCATTTGTAGACATTCTTACTTTGGAAATGAACAAGGTGATCGTGGGACAAAAGCACATGGTAGAGCGATTGCTCATCGGTTTATTGGGCCAGGGGCACATTTTATTAGAGGGAGTTCCCGGACTGGCAAAAACATTGGCGATTACTACATTGGCAAAGGCCGTACACGGATCCTTCAGCCGGATTCAGTTTACACCGGATTTATTACCTGCTGACATCATCGGGACAATGATCTATAATATGAAGGCCAATGAATTCAGTATTAAAAAAGGGCCTATTTTCGCTAATTTTGTGTTGGCAGACGAGATCAATCGTGCTCCAGCCAAGGTACAATCGGCTTTACTGGAGGCTATGCAGGAAAAGCAAGTTACCATAGGAGAAGAGACATTTATTCTAGACAAACCTTTCCTGGTCATGGCGACTCAGAACCCGATCGAGCAAGAAGGAACTTATCCGTTGCCTGAGGCACAAATAGACCGTTTCATGCTAAAAACAGTAATTGATTACCCAAAACTAGATGAGGAGCAACTTATCGTTCGCCAGAACCTAAAAGGCGAATTTGAACAAATAAACCCGGTTGTAACCATAGATCAGATAAAACGTGCACAAGATGCCGTTCGCGAAGTATATATGGACGAAAAGATCGAGAAATACATACTCGATATTATCTTTGCCACTCGTATTCCCGAGAATTATGGCCTTAAGGAGATGAAACCCCTCATTAGTTTTGGAGCTTCACCAAGAGGAAGTATAAACCTGGCGGCCGCAGCGAAATGTTACGCATTCATCAAGCGTCGCGGTTATGTAATTCCTGAAGATGTTCGTGCCTTGGTGCATGATGTATTGCGTCATCGTATAGGTTTGACCTATGAAGCTGAGGCAGAGAACATCACTTCGGAAGATCTCATCAACAAGATCGTGAATGTGATCGAAGTACCGTAAGGGTCTAAAGTTGTAAGTTCGAAAGTTACGAGTTAACCAGCCTTCAACCTGAAACATTATACCTGCAGTGGATACCAAAGAACTTCTTAAGAAAGTACGAAAGATCGAGATCAAAACACGTCGGTTGAGTGACCATGTGTTTGGCGGTGAATATCACAGCACATTTAAGGGTCGTGGAATGACTTTTAGTGAGGTGCGTAAGTATCAATTTGGAGATGATGTGCGAAGTATCGATTGGAATGTCACCGCACGTTATAATGAACCATTCGTAAAAGTATTTGAAGAAGAACGGGAGCTAACTCTAATGTTGATGGTGGATATTAGTGGATCCGAACTCTTCGGAACAGACACCCAATTTAAAAATGAGATCATTACAGAAATAGCCGCGACACTTGCATTTTCGGCCATGCAGAACAACGATAAGATAGGATTGATCTTATTTTCCGATGAAATAGAATTGTTCATTCCACCCAAAAAAGGCAAATCTCATGTATTGCTTATCATTCGGGAATTGATCGAATTTCACCCTCGAAGTAAACGTACCGATATCGCTCAGGCATTAAAATATCTATCCAATGTTATGAAAAAGAAGGCCATCGTTTTTGTGCTTTCCGATTTTATTACTGAAGGATATAGAGACACCCTAAGAATAGTCTCTAAGAAGCACGATGTGACCGGGATAAGGGTTTACGATCGCCGCGAGGAAGAAATTCCTAATTTGGGGATGGTGCAAATGCAGGACGAAGAAACAGGAGAGTTGTTGTTGGTGAATACAGGCTCTAAAAGCGTAAGAAGAAATTATCAAAACTTCTATAAAGAATGTGTGGACGAATTTAATGATGCCTTTAAGAAGAGTGGTGCGGGCGTATTGAGTTGCCGTGTAGATGAAAGTTATGTGAAAAAGCTGTTAGGGTATTTCAAGAGAAGATGATAGATAAAGGTCAAAATAGTATGGAATTGTTATTCCGCATTTCATTGCGGGATCGATTCTTGATTGTCCTTATTCTAATCAGTTCCTCGCTTTTTGCCCAGGTGAGATCGTCTATGGACACAACTCTCATTCGAATAGGAGAAGAAATAAAATATACCATCGAAGTGGAGGCAGATACTACCGCTTTGGTACTGTTTCCGGAAGGACAAAGTTTCCAACCTCTGGAGATGATAGAGTCCTATAAGGTTGATACGACTTACACACAAGCCAAATATCGATTGATCAAAAAATACGGATTAACACAATTCGATTCCGGTAGATATATCGTCCCCTCCCAAAGAGTAATGATCGATGACAGAGCGTTTACTACAGATTCTGCTCTGGTGGAGGTGAGAGACGTTCCGGTGGATACCACCCAACAAAAAATGTTCGATATCAAACCGGTCATAGAAGTGGAACGCCTGCCGTTTAATTTTATAAAATTGTTGAAATGGTTACTTCCACTGTTATTGCTGTCGGGGATCGTTTACCTGTTATTCCGTAGAAAAAAATTGAAAGAAGCGAGAGAGCGACAACTTCCTCCTTACGAAGAAGCCATGAAAGCACTAGAGCAATTGGACGCTTCAGAAATTTTGAAAGAAAACAGATCCAAAGCATATTATTCTTCTTTAACCGAGATCGTCAAGCGCTATATAGACCGTGAGGTGGATGATACCGCATTGGAGAGCACGAGTGATGAATTGATAGATAGACTGCACTTACACAAAGATGCGGGCCATTTCGAATTTGATAATGAAACCATCAATAAGTTAGAAAAAATTTTCAGGCGAGCCGATCTGGTAAAATTTGCAAAAATGCAAGCAGAAATTGGGCAAGCGAGGGCAGACCGGACATCTATTGAAGAGATCATCAACGAGACCAAAGACGTTTTGCCGGAGCCCACGGAAGAAGATTTATTGGAAAACGAAGCCTATGTGGAAGCGTTGGCAAAAAGACGGAAGCAAAAACAATGGTTTCAAGGAATTGGGGCCGGGATAATTTTACTGGTACTTACTGCTGCGGTCTACGGAAGCATTACCGGTTTCGACAATTTAAGAGACAAGGTGTTAGGCAATGAAATGCGCGAATTGGCTGAAGGGCGCTGGTATAAGAGTGAATATGGAAATCCCGCTGTGATCATCGAAACCCCCGAGATCCTGGTAAGAAAAGAAATTGAAACACCTGCTGGCACGAAGGGGGTTGTCCGCTCAGGCGATTATTTTGAATACGGGAAATTTGAGGAAGCATTTTATATCAATGTGATCACTTCAACTCTCACTCCTGAAAGTACCGAAGGGCAAGGACAGGATCTGGAATACTTGATAGAGATAACCTTACAGGGAATTGAAAATGCAGGCGGGATCAATATGGTTGTAAAAAGGGAAGAATTTTCCACGGAGAAAGGAATAAAAGGTCTCAAAGCGTATGGGGATTTTAACCTCAAACTCCCGAACGGAAAGATCAGAAAAGAAAAGGTTGCCTATGAAGTTTTAGCCTTTCAGCAAGATCAGGGAACTCAGCTAATTTCGATCGTCTATAAAAAAGAAGATTTTCATGCAACCGAGATAAAGAATAGAGTGATTAATTCGGTTGAGTTAGAAATACGGAACACCAATCAACAAAAACCTAAGAAAGAATAATCATGCAGTCGTTCGAATATGTAAATCCGGGATTTTTCTGGTTGCTATTATTGCTTCCTGTCTTAGGCTTTTGGTATTTCTGGAAGCGAAATAGGCAAACGGCCGCTTTGAGGATCTCCAGTCTAAAAGGCTTTAGGACACCTAAGAACTGGCTGGCTAAGCTACGACCACTATTGTTCGCGTTTCGACTGCTGGCTTTGGCTGCGATCGTAGTCGCACTGGCGCGTCCCCGAAATGTGGACGAAAGAACAAAAATTAAAACCACCAGTGGGATCGATATTGTTATTGCCATTGATGTTTCTGCAAGTATGTTGGCCAGAGATCTAAAACCAAACCGCTTGGAATCTTTAAAAGAAGTGGCGGCGCGTTTTATCAATGCTCGGCCAAACGACCGAATTGGATTGGTTGAGTACGCCGGAGAAAGTTACACCAAAATACCTCTAACAAGTGATAAAGGCATAGTGCTGTCTTCCTTAAAAAGTATTAAGTATAATACCATTATTGAAGGAGGAACCGCAATTGGAATGGGATTGGCAACCGCTGTGAATAGATTGAAAGATAGTCGAGCCAAAAGCAAGGTGATTATTTTATTGACAGACGGAGTGAATAACTCAGGTTTTATCGATCCGAAAATTGCCAGCGAACTGGCCGTTGAATTTGGGATCAAAGTGTATACTATTGGTTTGGGTACAAACGGCATGGCAGTCTCGCCTATCGGGATATTACCCAATGGTAAATTTCAGTATGGAAATGTAACTGTGGAGATCGATGAAGAGCTATTGAAAGAAATTGCTAAAACAACGGGAGGGGAATATTTTAGAGCCACAAGCACAACCCGGTTAAGTGAGATTTATGAACAAATTAATAAACTGGAAAAAACAGAGATAGAGGAATTTAAGTTTAAAAGCTATGATGAAAAATTTCGGCCTTTAGTGCTATTGGCAGTAGGACTATTAGCACTGGAATTGTTGTTTCGATATACCGTATTTAGAAGTTTTGTTTAAGATATGTATCAATTAGAAGAGCCCATATATTTTTATTTACTGTTCACCATCCCGGTGATAGCAGTTCTTTTCTTATGGGTCTTGATTTGGCGGAAAAGAACTCAGGATAATTTTTCCAGTAAGGAGCTGTTAAAAAAATTGAGTCCAGACAGGTCGGTGTTTAAGCCGGTGTTGAAATTTTTGGCAATATCCTTGGCTCTCGTTGCGTTGAGTTTTGCCCTGGTAAATCCCAAAATAGGAACCAAGCTGGAAACGGTAAAGCGAGAAGGCGTCGATGTCGTTTTCGCTTTGGATGTTTCCAAAAGTATGTTGGCCGAGGATATCGCACCCAACCGTTTGCAAAAATCAAAACAACTCATCATGCAAATTATAAATAGTCTTGCAGGTGATCGGATCGGTATCATTGGCTATGCAGGCAGTGCTTTTCCGCAGTTACCTATTACAACCGATTTTTCCTCGGCCAGGTTATTTTTGAGCGGCATGAATACCGATATGGTTTCATCACAGGGAACTGCCATCAATGAGGCCATTTCCCTCGCACAAACCTATTTCATTGATGAGGAACAAACCAATCGTGTTTTGTTCATAATCAGTGATGGTGAGGATCATGAAGGGAATGTGTCTGAAGTCGTACAGGAAGCCTCGAAGCTTGGGATAAAGATCTTTACCATAGGTGTAGGAACCGAAAAAGGAGCAAAGATACCTTTGAGGCGCGGTGGGATCCTTCAGAATTACAAAAGAGACCGAAACAATGAGGTTGTGATTACACGCTTGAATAAAGAGATCTTAGATGAGATCGCTTCACAAGCCAACGGAGAGTATATTGACGGAAGTAACACCAAAGAAGTAGTCGAAGTAGTAACGGCTATACTGAACGGTATGGACAAAACAGAGTTCGAAACCAAACAATTCACAGATTTTAAAGACCAATATCAATGGTTTTTGCTAGGGGCATTATTTTTGCTGGCTTTGGATGTATTGTTATTGGAACGCAAAACTGCCTGGGTGAAAAAATTGAACTTGTTTAACGAAGGGGAATAAAATGAAACAAAAAAGTAATTATATCTTTTTGCTGAAGAAGTTTGGCGCTTGTTTTTTATTGTTGTTTTATTTCGGAGCTATCACTGCACAAGAGAAGAAAGAAAACAAAAAGGAGCTGAAGGAGGTGCAAGGGTTTTTGAGCCAGGGAAACGAAGAGATCGCTGAGGACAATTTTGTTGAAGCCGAAGTCAATTACCGCAAGGCCATCGCCATTAACCCTTCAGAAGAAATAGGAAAATATAATCTTGGAAACGCTTATTACAATGAAGCTAAAAATGAGGAAGCCATGCGTCGCTATGCGCAAGCCGCAGTAATTGCCAAATCCAAACCCGATAAACATAAAGCATTCCACAATCTGGGGAATACCTTTATGAACGCTAAAAAATATCAGGAAGCGGTAGAGGCATACAAAGATGCGCTTCGCAATAATACGACCGATGAGGAAACTCGTTACAATCTTGCTTTGGCCAAAGACATGTTGGAGAAAAATCCTCCTCAAGGGGGAGATGGTGAGGACGAAAATGAAGAAACAAAGGACAAGGAGGACGAGCAAAAAGACAACAACGAGAATAAAGACGACGAGGGCAAGGATAAGGAAAGTGACGAGGGTGAAAATAAGGAAGATGAGAGTGAGGGTGATGAAAAAGATGAACAGAAAGAAGGTGATAAGCCAAAGGATGAAAAAGAGGGGGAAAATGAGGAAAAGAAAGAACCCAAACAGCAACCTGTCCCCGGGAAATTATCACCCCAGCAAATTAAAAATTTGTTGGATGCCATGAACAACGAAGAAAAGAAAGTGCAAGACAAGATCAATGCCCAAAGGCAAAAAGGCACTAAGGTAAAATCGAATAAAGATTGGTAGGAATGCAATTTAAACATTTCATATATATACTTTTTTTTATGCTCACGTGCAGCTTTGTCAATGCTCAGGTTAAGTTTGAAACCAAAGTGAGCAAAAAGCGCTTGGGTTTGAATGAAAGATTACGTGTAGATTTTGAAATGAACCAGGATGGCGATAATTTCAATCCTCCGGATTTTAGAGGTTTTCGCGTAGTGGGTGGCCCGAACCAGGCTATAAGTAATACTTATATCAACGGGAAAAGAAGTTATTCAAAAACCTACTCCTATTTTTTATCACCCAAGTCGAAAGGGAGATTCTCTATTGGACAGGCCACCATCGAAATTGATGGAGAGACCTACAAAACCACTCCAATAACCGTAGTAGTTACCGCAGCTGTTGCCAGGCCTAAGGATGGCAACGATGTGGATTATTTGGCGAGTGAAAATGTACATCTTGTCGCAGAGGTTTCCAACAGTAATCCCTTTTTGAACGAATCCATAACCATTACCTACAAACTATATGTTTCCAATCAGGTGAGCATTACAAGTAATTGGCGAGAGATCGATACGCCAAAATATGCCGACTTCTGGAGCCAGAATATAGATTCGCGGGGCAATTATAAGATCTACGAAGGTGAATATAAGGGAGAGGATTACCGTTATGTGGTACTAAGAACCACTGTATTGTATCCTCAAAAAACCGGAAAATTAATGATAGCTCCGTTGACACTAGACGTTCCAATTGATGTGAAAAGTAATCGTCGGGATCTGTTTGGCCGCCCATTGATGACGCGGGTGAATAAGACCATTTCTGCAGGGAATCGAACCATCGATGTGAAGCCATTACCGGAAGAGGGAAAACCCGTAAACTTTACGGGAGCTGTAGGAGATTTCAAATTTGAAGTAACTACAAACAACCGAAAACTGGATGCTGATGAGTCGTTCGAACTTTCGGTACGTGTCTCCGGGAATGGAAATTTAAAACTATTCGATCTACCCTCGGTTACCCTACCCAGTTCTTTGGAAGTTTATGAACCTACTCGAGCCGATGATATCAGAACCCAGCACAATGGAATGACAGGCGCCATGATCGAAAATTATACGGTTGTATCACAATTCAAGGGTACTTATCCCATAAGACCTATTTCGTTCTCGTATTTCAATCCTAAGACGGAAACCTATAGTACCCTCTCTTCAGAAGAAATTATTATTGAGGTGGAGAATGGCCCTGTAAGTGCCGAGAGTACCCGGCAAGATTCAAAAGATAATGGTAATAAGCAAGCGGTAGTACTGAACAGAGATCAGTTTAAATATATAAAACTAAAAGCGAATTTGGAGCCCATGACCAAAGAACATTTCTTTAAGTCTAAGCTTTTTTGGTCCCTATTTGGCGCACCGTTTTTAATTATTCCACTATTTATTCTTATCGGTAGAAAACGCAAACAAAGATCAGCGGATGTGGAAGGGAAAAGATTGCGTCGTGCGAATATGTTGGCAAAAAAATACCTGAGTGAGGCCAGGAAAAATATGAGCGATAAGATCACTTTTTATGAAGCGCTCGAACGGGCATTACACAATTACTTGAAGGCCAAATTGAATATTGAAACCAGCGAAATGGAGAAGGGATACATTTCGAAATTACTTTTGGAAAGATCTGTTCAACCTCTTGTGGTGACAGGATTTGTCGAATTACTCCGGAGTTGTGAGTATGCCAGATATGCCCCGGCATCCAAGGTGACTATTCAAAAGGACTATGAAGCTTCAGTAAAGACGATCTCTAATATTGATAAACAATTTCAACACTAGTTTTGAAAATATGAAACGAACCTTTTACATAGTATTCATTCTTTTTTCCTATATCGGAATGGCTCAGAATAATGCCCTTTTTGAGCAAGGAAAACAACAGTACAAATCGGAAAAGTTTCAGGAGGCGATCAATAATTGGATGAAAATTGTCAGGGCCGGCGAGCACTCTTCTGCTCTGTATTATAATATTGCAAATGCACATTATAAGCTCAATAGTATAGGCCCCAGTATTTATTATTACGAAAAAGCGTTACAATTTGCGCCGAATGATAATGAGACCCTGAATAATCTGGCTTTCGCACAAAATGCAACGGTGGATGCCATTGAACCCCTTCCTAAGACGATCTTTGCCAAATGGGACACAACACTTTCGAGTTGGCTCACTTTTAATGGCTGGGCTTGGGTGACCGTAATATGTGCGGTGTTATTTGCCCTACTTTTATTGCTGTATTATTTTTCGGTGTATTCAGTCAAAAAACGATTATCTTTCGTCGGAGCCATTTTAATGTTCTTACTGATAATTATTGGATTAACGATGAGTTACAGAAATTACCATAAACAAGTAAAGGATCAACCTGCCATTATTTTTGCCGAAAGTTCGAATATTAAAAGTGATCCAAGTCAAAAAAGTGAAACTTCTTTTATTTTGCATGAAGGGACCAAAGTACAGATCATTGCCGAAGACGATGACTGGTACCGAATCTTATTAGCCGATGGTAAGGATGGTTGGATCCATCAAAAAGACCTGAAACCCCTTTGATCTTATTTTTCTTCTGAATTCTTAACTTCCGGGGCATCAATATCATTTTCAGATCTGAATTTCTCTATCACCTTAGGAATAACGAGCGGTGCCAGTGAGGCTACGGGGCCATATAGCCTGGATTCGCTTTTCTTCTCTTCGGAAATAACATATCCGGTGATATTGGAAGAATTGAAAAACAGAAATAATACGCTTATTATAAAAGCATATTGAAGTGTGCCAAATACCCCTCCGAGAAGTTTATTGAACAGTCCCAGCATGGCAAAATCGGCTATTTTAGTCAGGAATTTTCCAGCCATGGAAATCACAATAACGATGGTTAAAAAGGTAACTGCGAAGGAAACCCATTTTGTCGTTTGATCACCCCAGTTAAACCAATTTGAAATGTACCCTCCTGCGAAATCGGAGAAATAGAGGGCTCCGAAAACACCCGCTATGATACCTATTAATGAAGCCAGTGTTACGAAAAGGCCTTTTTTAAATCCGGAATAAAAAGCGAGTATTAGGATTATTCCCAGTATAATGTCTACGGAATTCATGCTCTTTGTAATTGATGTAAATATAGGATTTCTATGCAATTGTGGCTGGGATCGTATAAAAGGCTCGTTTGAAGCAACAATTTCCAAAAACAAAATTCCAGAAGAGCCTTTGTTTAAGAATTGAATTTTCTTCTTTCACAACAAAACTTCAGATTAAACCGATCATATTATATTATACATTTATCTTTGTACACGGAAATAATTTATGGCGCTAGACGAACAATTAAAGGAACGATGGAAGGCGGTAGTCAAGCTACTTAGCGATCGCTTTGCCGATGGGGACCCCTTGGATCTGGATGCGATAATCTATCTTGTAGGACTTCAGGAATTGGGACAATTACACCGGGAGTTTAAAAAAGACGAAAAATTGAATTTAATGCATATCGCTATTTGTAGGTTATTAGAGCCTTTTGGATATTACCGATTCGATTATTTTGACGATGATGGCTGGCCACATTATGAGGTCTTGGAACAGCTACCTCCATTAAAAGCCGGAGAACAAAGTGTTTTGATGAAAGAAGCGATCGTGCAGTATTTTTTGGAGAAAAAAGTGATTGCCTGATTAGCTATAAATTCTGTAATTTTGCGCACTACACGAGATCTGTGCTATGATAGAGAAGATAAAAGAACATATCGCCGAAGTTGAAGCTTTCAAAGCCAAGACAAAAAAAGAAGTAGAAAGTTTTCGCATAAAATATTTGGGAAAAAGGGGAGTGCTAAACGACTTCTTCGCCGAATTTAAGAACGTGGCCAAAGACCAGAAAAAGGAATATGGGCAATCGATAAATTCACTTAAGAAAGCAGCCGAAGCCAAAGTAAACTCATTAAAGGAAACGCTCGAAAGCAAAGAGGGGATCAAAGGAGTTTATGGCGATTTATATCGTCCCGGTGAGCCTATTGATCTGGGCTCCCGCCATCCTATTTCTATTATCAAGAACAAGATCATCGAGATTTTTTCAAGAATTGGATTTAATGTTTCTGAAGGACCTGAGATCGAAGACGACTGGCATAATTTCAGCGCATTGAACTTACCCAAACATCACCCGGCCAGGGATATGCAGGATACGTTCTTCATACAAACCGATCCCGATATTTTATTACGCACACATACCTCATCGGTGCAGGTGCGATATATGGAAAATAACAAACCACCTATTCGCACTATTTCTCCGGGGAGGGTGTACCGAAACGAGGCGATATCGGCACGTTCGCATTGTTTTTTCCATCAAGTTGAGGGGCTGTATGTGGACAAAGGGGTAAGCTTTGCCGATTTGAAACAAACCCTTCAGTATTTCACTACGGAAATGTTTGGGAAATCGAAGATACGCCTGCGCCCGTCCTATTTCCCGTTTACCGAACCTAGCGCTGAAGTAGATGTTTATTGGGGCCTGGAAACAGAAACCGACTATAAAATGACCAAAGGTACCGGCTGGTTAGAGATCATGGGCTGTGGGATGGTAGACCCTAATGTCCTGGATAACTGTGGAATTGATTCTTCCGAATATTCTGGTTTTGCTTTTGGTATGGGGATCGATCGTATTGCTTTATTGCTTTATCAAATTCCGGATATACGTATGCTCAGTGAGAATGACATTCGGTTTTTAAAGCAATTTAGAGGATCGATGTAATTTGAGATTCTGAGTCTTCTCGGTCGGAATATTACTTATGAGAAAGGATATTAAAATTCCAAGAGTGAAAGATGTGTATGTGGCCGCTGTACGGGAGTACAACAAAGATTTCCGTACGCATGATTGGAATATGTATATTATAAATGATGGTAAAGAGCCATTAGAAACTGTTTTAATTGTTTCGGAAGGACGGGACGATAAAAACATCACTTCCAGAATGCGACATTCACTAAAGTTGCTTCCTGCTAAGAGTTATGCCAAGATCGAATTTTTAGAAGACAGCGTTTTGCCGTTGAACAATTACTTCAATATCACCTATTTTATGGGAGATACATTGTATGACAAACAGTTCGAATTGCCGGCAAATTCAGCCCTTGAAGATAACGCCGTGCAATTACCGGTTATGGATGCGTGGGGAGTTTTAGCGCGTTAATTTAATTGAGTTTCTCCGTGAGCTTTTTAAATATCTTCTTCGGATTTTTATGCTCGTACAAAACAGCATAGACCGCATTTATAATTGGGGTTTTAGCCTTGTTGTTTTCTCTGGCCTGATTGAGTTCGTAGGCACTTTTAGTAGCATAGTACCCTTCAGCAACCATACTCATTTCCATTATGGCACTTTTTACGGTATATCCCTTGCCAATCATTGTACCCAACAAACGATTTCGGCTGAATGTAGAATACCCGGTCACTAATAGATCTCCCAAATAAGCCGAGTCATTGATATCGCGCTTCATTTTGTGCACTTTCTTCACATAGCGTTTCATCTCGCGAATGGCATTGCTCATAAGAACACTTTGGAAATTATCTCCGTAACCTAATCCATGGTAAATTCCTGCGGCAACGGCGTAGATATTCTTGAGCATAGCGGCGTATTCCGTCCCCTTAATGTCATCGCTAATAGAACATCTTATGTAATTGCAAGACAACATATCAGCAACTATTTGTGCTTTGTCTTCGTCGGCACTGGCGATGGTAAGGTAAGAAAGCCGCTCCAAGGCTACTTCCTCGGCATGACATGGCCCGGTAATAACCCCAATATCTTTAAACGGAATGTTATAATGTGTATAAAAATGATCCCCCACTATGAGACTGCTCTCCGGTACGATCCCCTTGATAGCAGTGAAAAGGATCTTTCCTTTTAACGATACGGATATTTTTTGCAATTCGGAATGTATAAAAGCCGAAGGAATCACAAAAATGAGATAGTCTGCATAAGAAACCAATTCATTTATATCATTGCTAAGCTTTAACTGGTCTATATTAAATTCTACGGAACTTAGATAATTTGGGTTGTGCTGCTCTTTTTTAATGTGCTCCAACGCGTATTCACTACGCATATACCAACCTACCTCATCCAGGTTTTCACACAACATTTTTACAATGGCCGTGGCCCAACTTCCTCCTCCAAATACAGCAACTTTTGGTTTTACAGACATCTTAGATTTTTCTGAAATGTAAAAATACATATAATTATCGCGAATTTTCAGAATCCAAATTAGAGCGCATAAGTAATTAAAAATCAGTGAGATAAAACTTTTTGCAATTCCTATCCAGAGGCAGAGATGGTAACTTTAAAAGTTCGCAAGATCTCAGCGGGACTCCCATCCATAACATTTATTGGGATTACACAGGAATTTATAATGTTGATGACGTACCCGGTGACCGTTATTCGAAATATTTAACATTAGATTATGACTATCTGGGCAATGAATACTTCAAGCTTAACGTTATAAATGACAACACGGTTGAATTATTCCACGACCCATCCGGTACACTTTACCGTTTCAGAGGAGAAGGATATATACAATTCAAAAGTAAAGAAGGAAAATTACGCTTATCAAAAGCTGACATAGCAAAACAAATGAAGAAAATAAGCGTTTTATAAAGTATACAACGATTTTGGTTGGTTATTTAGTTGAAACCGCTTGACTCAGTCTTTGAGTCCGGCGGTTTCTATTTTACAGACCTTCCGGGTTTCTAAAACCAGGAAGGTTACCTATAAAAATTCATTTCATCCAAATACTTCCATACATTTTGAGGGAGCATAGGGCGAATATTTTTTCCGTCCTTTATACTTTTTCGAATAAATGTTGAGGAAAGTTGCATGATAGGAGCGTTTATTTTTGTGATTTTTTCATGCCCCCGAAACTGATGTTCAATAATACCTTCTGAAGTACGCGGATAAACATAGATGTGACAACGCTCGAGGATCATTTCATAGTTCTTCCATTTGTGAAAGTTCTTTAAATTATCTTCTCCTACGATTAGGCAGAAATCCTGATCCGGGTAATTTTCTTCGAGATGTACTAATGTATTCACTGTATAGTTGGGCTGTGGGAGGTCAAATTCGATATTGCTTGCCTTTAACTTAGGGTAATCTTCCACAGCTATACGCACCATTGCCAGGCGGTGATGATTATCGAGCAAGGTTTTCTTCTTTTTAAGCGGATTATGCGGAGTGACCACCAGCCAGACTTCGTCCAGATCACTGAACTCCACCATATAATTGGCAATCGTCAAATGTCCGATATGGATGGGATTGAAGGTGCCAAAATAAAGACCTATTTTTTTCGAAGTTGCCATTTTAGTGAAACTTTGTTTTAAACAAACCAAAGGGTGCATTTAAAATAACTGGTTGAACTAACCCCGCTACATAGCGGCGTCTGATCGATTTAAACCCCAATTTTTTTACTATTAGTCGTTATCCGTCATGCTTTGTCTTTTTTTGAAATGAAGTTCGCTACAAGTTTCTCAGCCTCTTCAAGTGCGTTATCCAACTCATCATTCT
>SMUX01277463.1_pt1 | contig 18600 bp, 17 predicted proteins | sample 2456431 | NCBI WGS metagenome assembly SMUX01 (sample SAMN11095930, study PRJNA526329) | marine sediment metagenome | biome: Marine sediment; feature: Surficial sediment; material: Deep marine sediment; isolation source: Hadal surficial sediment | place: Pacific Ocean | collected 2014-11 | depth... | reverse complement strand
GGTGTCTGTTCGCCTGCCCCGCGCCCGGAGCGATTGTCCAGTATCAGAACGGCATCGTCGACTTCAATCAGGACCAGTGCATCGGGTGTCAGAACTGCGTGTCCGGCTGTCCGTTCGATATCCCGCGGTTCGACAAAGAGACCAAGACGGTCGCCAAGTGCAACATGTGCATCGACCGGGTCGAGGTGGGGCTCGAGCCGGCGTGCGTGAAGACCTGTCCGACCAATGCCATCCAGTGGGGCATCAAGGAGGATATGCTCGCGCTGGCCGAGAAGAAGGTCGAGACGATGAAGCGTCGCGGCTACGAGCATGCCGCGCTGTACAACCCAGGTGGTGTCGGCGGCACCCACATGATGTATGTCGTGCCGCACGGCGACCGGCTCGAGGACTACAGCCTCCCGGCGCACCCGGTGGCCAGTCCCGCACCGCTCAGTGGGCTGAACGTGCTGCGACGGGTCGGGTCGTATCTGCTCGGCTTCGGCGTCGTGTCGGCGCTGGCGCACTTCCTCGCCGTCGGCCCCGAGAGCCCCGAAGACAGCGCCTAGAGCCCGTACCGTAGCCAATGCGCAAACCGTTCCTCCGCCGTTTCTCCTTCCTCCAGCGCGCCGTCCACTGGGTGGTCGGCGTGACGTTCGTCGTGCTGTGGCTCACCGGGTTGGCGTTCTCCTACCCGTCGCTGTTCTGGCTGACCACCCTGGTCGGCGGCGGGCCGGCTGCACGGGTGCTGCACCCGCAGATCGGCGCCCTCTTCGGGATCGGACTGTTGTGCATGTTCGTGCTCTGGGTTCGGGACATGTTTCTGGATGCGCCGGACCGGCAGTGGTTGGTTGCCATCAAGCACTACGCCGCACACGAGCACGACAAAGTGCCGCCGGCCGGGAAATACAATGCCGGGCAGAAGCTGTTCTTCTGGTTGCAGAGTCTGCTGGGGGTCGTGTTCGTCGCGACCGGGTTGCTGCTGTGGTTTCCCGAGTCCTTCGGCTCGGGGCTGCTGAATACGATGCGGCTGCTGCACTATGCGGCCGCGCTGACGGGCGGGTTGGGGCTGATCGTCCATGTCTATCTGGGCACCGTCGCCTATCCCGGCACCGCCCGCGGGATGATTGACGGGAAGGTCACCACCGCCTGGGCGCGTCTGCACCACCCACGCTGGTCCGGCGAGCGGGTCGAGCATTGACCAGGTTTTCGGGCAGGGCATCCCGGTTGGCGGCGTTACTTCCTCGGTCACAGCCCGCCTGACTGTTCCCTCGTCGCGCCTTGCCATCCGGGCGCCGTGCTCCGAAAACCGACTCTCAGCGTTCTTCACCTGCTAGGCTACTTACCACCAATGCCACGGTTACAGGCAGTCGATCCGCGCTGGGCGCAGCGTGCCCACCGGGCGCGTACGCTGTGTGCCGAACGCCCGCACGCTGCACCGTTGCTCAGCTTCTACCTCTCGCTGCTCGAGCTGCAGTCGCCGTTGTACGACCCCACGGAGGCGACCCGATGGCTGCAGGCCGTCAGCGCGCCGGATGCGTCTGACCTACCCCGGTTGCGGCTCGAACGGCTCCCGCTCGACGAGCTGTCTCCCCGCTTCGGCGCGTTCTGCCGGGGAATTCCCGAGACGGCTCCCGAGCCGATCGCCCAGGCGGCGCGGGCCGTCTCCGCCGCCAGTAGCGAGACGCGGACCGATCTGCTGTTGGCGCTCTTGACCGGGTCCGACTTCCAGAGGACGGCCGGCACGCTCGAATGTGACCCGGCGCCGCTGGCGTTCCTGCCGCGCGGGTTTCTGTCGCCGTTGGCCGAAGCGTTATCTGATCTGGTCACGTCCTCCGGTGCCGCGCGCACGCCTACCTGCCCCCAGTGTGGGTGGCCGCCACAGGTGTCGATGCTCAACGACGAACCGGACGCGCTGGGGACCCGCCGCCTCGTCTGTGCGCTCTGCGCCAACGCCTGGACCTTTCCGCGAGCCACCTGCCCTGCGTGCGCCGTGTCGGGCGACCAGGGGCTGGAGTTTCACGTCGACGACACGACGCGGCACGTCCGGGTCGAAGCCTGCCGGACGTGCCATCGCTATCTGAAGTCGGTCGACTTGCGGGTCATCGGTCTCGCGGTACCGCTGGTGGACGACCTGGCGACCGTCGAGCTGGATCTGTGGGCCGCCGAGCAGGGTCTGGAGAAGATCACACCGAACGTGCTGGGGTTGTAGCCGGCTGTCGTGCACCTGCTCCTGGGCGTCACGCTCAGCCTGGCCTGTTCTCGCGTGGCCGGGATCACGGTCGCCACGGCGGTGCCCCACGCGGTGCCGCGCGGTCTGACCGTGGTGGCGGTGCTGCTCCGCGCGACCGGTGTCGGCGTGCAGGCGTCGGTGTGAACCCTGATGCCTGTCTGGTACCACCTGGGGTTCCTCGGGTTGCTCGTGCCCGGTTGCCTGCTCGGCGCCAGATTGAAGGGGACCGGGTGCCTGACCCCGACCGCAGACTGAGGGTCCACGCAGAAATTCATTCGCCTGTATCAAGAAGGAGGTAGTCCATGACAGACGCGTTTCCCCGTGGCCGCTTCGTCTGGTACGACTTGGCGACGTCTGACCCGGTGGCGGCACAGCGCTTCTACACCCAGTTGATCGGCTGGACCACGAAAGAGGGCACCGCGGACGATCAACCCTACACGGAGTGGGTGAACGGCGAGACCCACATCGGTGGTGTGATGCAGCTGGCGGACGAGGCGAAGAAGGCGGGCGCGCCACCGCACTGGCTGGCCTATGTGACGGTTCCATCTGTGGACGAGACGCTGCGGCAGGCCGAGGGGCTGGGTGCGAAACAGCTCATGGGGCCGATGGACATCCCGACGGTCGGCCGGATTGCCGTTCTCCAGGACCCTCAGGGGGCGGTGTTCGCTGTCTACACGCCGTCCGGCGACGCGCCGGGGCACGACGGGGAGCCGGCCATCGGCGAGTTCTCCTGGCACGAGCTGTCGACGTCGGACTACGCGGCCGCCTTCGACTTCTACAGCGCGCTGTTCGGGTGGGTGAAGACAGAGGCGCTGGACATGGGACCAGCGGGGACGTATCAGATGTATGGACGCCTCCCCGGGCGGTCGCTCGGGGGCATGTCCAACAAGCCGGCCGACCAGCCGGGGCCGCCGGCGTCCTGGCTGTATTACGTGACGGTCCCTGACGTGCACGCGAAGATCGACCAAGTGAAGCAGCTCGGCGGACAGGTGCTCAACGGCCCGATGGATGTGCCTGGCGGCGACATCGTCGCGCAGTGCATGGACCCGCAGGGCGCCGCCTTCGCCATGCACTCGCTGAAGCCGTCCGCCTGAGCTGGGGCCTGGAGCCCGAAGCTTGTAGCCTGGGGGAGGCGTGGCGCGGACATCGACGACAGGTGACACGGAGCCCTATCTCCTCGGTACCGACCCCGAGGAGGGGCGGCGACTCGAGGCGCAGCACCGGGTCTGGTCGGCCGAGACGCGTGACCTCTGGGACCGCGCCGGGTTCGGGGCGGGGACCCGCTTGCTGGATCTCGGCTGCGGTCCCGGGTTCGCCGCCATCGACCTGGCACGGCGTGTTGGCCCCGCCGGCCGCGTCCTGGCGGTTGACGATTCGGGACGCTTCATCGACGCGCTCGACAGGGAGAAGCGCCGTCTCGGGCTCGACCAGCTCACGGCACGCGTGGGGCGAGTCGAGGAGCTGACGCTCGACCCCGGCTCGCTTGACGGTGTCTTCGCGCGCTGGCTCTTCTTGTTTCTGGCGGACCCGGGAGCCCTCATCGCCCGTGTCGTGCCGGGGCTGCGTTGCGGCGGCCGGTTCGTCGTGCAGGACTACTTGAACTACCGCGCAACCACCCTCGAGCCGCGGAGCTCGGCCTTCGACTGCGTGATTGCAGCGGTACAGGAAAGCTGGCGCCGAACCGGCGGCGATCTGGATGTCGGTGGCCGGCTGCCGGCATTACTGGCCGACCACGGATGCCGCGTCCGCGAGCTGGTCCCGATGGTGCACTTCGCTCGACCGGGGTCGGCGTTCTGGGAGTGGCCGAAGCGCTTCTTCTTCAGCTATGTGCCGCGGCTCGTGGAGGATGGCTTGTTGACCACCACCGAGCAGGCCGCGTTCGAGACCGCGTGGCGCGACCGCGAGCAGAACCCTGCCGCGTTTCTCTCCACCCCGCCGATGGTGGGGATCATCGCCGAGAAGACGTAGCAGGCGGTTCTTCGACAACAGCCGTGTCGATCCCTGCTCAGGATGAGCGGCCTCGGATCTGGGCTCCAGAAATCGGGAACCGTGGTCGCAAGGGTCTTCAAGCCCGTCGAGCAGCCCCGAGAGCCGTTCGGGTGGATCGCGGCAGACCTACCACACCTCCTGGCCCTCACCCCAGCCCTCTCCCAGGAGGAGAAACCAGAGCGCCCTTTTCAGTGACCTGCTAGGCCGCTGCGTCCGACTCATCCTCCAGGACGACCGCCGTCCCGTACGCCAGCAGCTCGGCGGCGCCGCCCATGATCATCGACGTCGAAAAACGCAGCGAGATGATGGCGTTTGCCCCCAAACCGCGGGCCTCGTCCACCATCCGGTCCAGCGCCTGTTCCCGCGCTTCGCCCAGCAGCTTGGTGTACTCCGACACCTCGCCGCCCACAATATTGCGCATCACCGCCATGATGTCCTTGCCGATGTGACGCGCACGGATCGTGTTCCCGCGGACCAGCCCCAGGGTGCGCGCAACCCGTTTGCCGCTCACGCGATTCGCCGTGACGACGATCATTTCTGCACCTCCCGATACCGGTCGGTTTTCAGGGCGTCCAGCCGGTCGATCAGCACCCTGAGAAACAGCAGCCCGATGCCGGAGACCCCGCCCACCAGGATGAGCTGTTCGAGAAGGTTCTCCGCCTCGGTCCAGAGCTCCCAGAGGGCGTAGCCCCCGAACAGGACCACCCAGGCCATCACGAGCGGCCATCCCATCCCGTGTGCCAGACGGCTGGCCCCGGTGCGGGGCATCTCCGGCCACTCGTGGTCTCGGGGTGTGTCGAACGTCGATGACATGGTCGCCTCCCTCACCGCTGCCAGCTCCTCGACCAGCGTGCGACATGTGGCACAGTCTTCCAGATGCACCCGCACTCGCTGTTCGTCTCCCTGCACGAGCGCGTCGTCGAGATACCCGGAGAGCAAGACTTCGTCGAACGTCCGGCCGCACTGCTCAGGCATGACGCTCTCCTCCGAGCCGCGCTCGCAGCTGTCGCCGCGCTCCGTGCAGCCGTGACATCACTGTGCCGATCGGGATGTCCAGTACCTGGGCGATGTCGCTGTAGGACAGGTCGTGGAAGTCGCGCAACACGACGATCTCGCGCTTCGCGGCCGGTAGCTCCGCGAGGGCGCGCCAGACACGGTGTCTGAGCTCGCTCCGGCGCAGGTCCGCTTCCGGGTTCGCCGTTCGGGTCCACCAGGTGGCGCGTGAGCGCCTCGCCCGCTTCGCCAAGCCGTTCTCCGGGCCGACGCTGGCGCCGTCGCCACAGGTCGCGCACCTGATTGCGGACGATCGCGAACAGCCACGGCTGTATGCGGCGCTCGCGGTCGAAGCTGCCCAGCGAGGTGAAGAAGCGCAGCATCGCGTCCTGAGCCACGTCCATCGCGTCGTCCCGGTTGCCCAGCATCTGGAGCGCCAGGAGATAGGCGGCCTGGCGATGCCGCCGGGCCAGCGTCTCGCGCGCCTCGCGCCGGCCGGCCCGCGCTTGGTCGACCAGTTCCTGGTCCGACCCGCCGGCGACGTCGCCGGCGAGCGCCGCCAGACCCTGACTCTCGACCATCACGTCGTCCACTGCCCCCTTCTACGCGCTTGCGGACGGTTTATTCACCCGCCTTTGCTAGCCACCGACGAATGCGTGGCGAGCTTCGGCGGGGTCCGCCGTCGCCTCGGCGAAGGCGGATCGGATCCGGCTGTCCCCGCGCGTTCGCGACTGCACTGAAATGCATTCCTATGAGCGCTCTGTTTGACCCAGGATTGCACCGTAAATGATCGGCAGGGCTGTCGAACGCCTGAGCGATGTCCCGATATACCCCTGTGATGCTCTGGTTCTTCAACCGTGTCGCGGGCCTGCCACGATTCATCGGCATCCACTGCGACCAGAGTCCGGAGGCCTATCAGCTGGTGGTGCTGTATCCGGACGGCTCCGAAGAGTCCGAGTGCTTCGACGACTCGTCGGAGTTGCTCGATGCAGCGAAGAAGCTGGGCAAGGATTTGAACAGCCTCGGCTGGGAGCCCTGTCCCACCGCTACCACGGTCGCTCGCCGCGAGAGCTAGCAGCCCAGGACCCTACGCCCCGCCGCGATACCGGACGACCAGCACGGTGATGTCGTCGCCCTGCGGCTCGCCCACGGTGAACTTGCGAACTCCGGCCAGAACCACCTGCACCAGCTCGCCGGGCTCGATGCCGCTCGGGGACGCCCGCACGCACTCGAGGATCCGCTCGTCGCCGAACTCGGTGCCCTCCGCGTTCGACGCCTCAGACACCCCGTCGCTGAACGTGATCAGCGTGTCGCCCGGGCTCAAGGTGACGACCTCCTGCTCGTATGTGGCCTCCTCGAACAGTCCGACGATGAGACCGCCGGTCGTGAGCCGGCGCACCCCGTTTTTGCCCACGAGCAGTGGCGGATTGTGACCGGCGTTGCAGTAGGTGAGTTCGCCGTCCGGCGACAGGATGCCGTAGAACAGGGTGACGAATCTGGCCTCCAACCCCTTCTTCACCATCGTGGCGTTGATAGTGGCTATCGTCGTCGCCGGGTCGGCGCCCGGTGCTCGGAATGCGAAGATCTCCTGGACGCGCGCCCCCAGCAGGCCAGCCGCCGCGCCTTTGCCGGCCACGTCGCCCAGCACGAAGCCGAAGCTGCCGTCCAGGTCCAGATAGTCGAAGAAGTCGCCGCCGATGGAGAGACACGGCACCATCTCGGCCGCGGCGGAGAAGTAGTCGCGTGTTGGCGGCGCCGTCGGCAGCAGCCCCTGCTGGAACTCGTACGCGGTGTGCAGCTCCCGCTCGAGTCGCGCCTTCTCCTGGCTCTCGCGGTACAGCCGCGCGTTCTCGATCGCGACCGCTGCTTCCGCTGCCAGTGTCTCGAGACCGTCTTGGATCGTCCGGGAGCGGAGCGATCCCTTCTCCCGACTGTCCAGATAGAGCACGCCGATGGGACGCGCATCGTCGGTCTCGACGGCCTGCTCGACATACCGGACGAGCTTCAGTGGGACGCAATAGACGGTCCGGATGCCAAGCTGGATAGTGCCTTCGTGGGCCTCGGCGAACAGCTCGTCGTGCAGGTCCGCGACGAGCTGCGGCTCGCCGGTGGCGAACACCTGTTCGGGGATCTTCCGGCTGGTCTGGAAGGTGTCGCCGGACAGCGTGACCTGCCTGAGCCCGCGTCCGAGCGTGAACTCCAGTGCACCGGCCGGGTTGACGAGCATGATGAAGCCGCGTTCGGCCGCGCTCAGGGTGATCGCGTAGTCGATCACCATTGCCAACACCTGGTCGAGCACCTTGGCGGTGCCCAGGGCGCGGAGCCCTTCGAGCAGGGTGGCGGTCTGGCGCAGGTCGCCGACGGCAGAGGTCGTGGCGCGTGTGGCGGTTTCAGAGGTGTCTTTGAGCAGAAACCGCAGGTCCGAATGTCGGCCGATCCGAATCTGGTCGCCGTGTTCGAGCGTGTGTTCGATCACGGTCTCGTCGTTGACGAACGTGCCGGCGCGCGAACCGAGGTCGCGGAGGATGTAGCTGTTCCCTTGCGTGACGATCTCGGCGTGGAGTCGTGAAATCTCGGCGCTGCCCAGCGACAGCGAGTTGCCATGGCTGCGCCCGATCGTGAACCGGTCGTCCTCGATCGGCACGACCCGAGTCCTGCCCATCGGGTCGGAGACCTCGAGCCGCGCACCTTGCATGGTCAAACAGCCACTCTTCCGCGGGTCAGGTCCCTCCCGGGGTCGGCTCACGCGCCGGGGCCGCCGCTCCACGCGACCCAACCACCCTCGTTCTGGAAGCGGGCAATAGTCGCAGTATACCTCTGCGCCCATGAGTTACGTCGACGCCCGTCTGGACCGTGTGAGGTGCGCGCCGAGTTCTTGGGGTGTGGGGGGAAGACGCGGTGGGCAGATGTTCGGTCCGCGTCACAGCGACGATGGACGTACACTCAGTGTGGAGCTGATCTTCCTCGAGTAGCTCTTTCTGCTGTCTGACGTCTGACGTCTTCAGGTGACACCCCCATGAACGTGTTCTTGATCGACGGCACCTACGAGCTGTTCAGGCACTTCTATGCGGTGCCGTCGACGACCGACGTCGACGGCCGGGAGGTGGGGGCGATCCGTGGTGTCGTCGGCTCGGTGCTGAGCATGCTCGAGGACGACGTGACGCACATCGGCGTGGCGACCGACCACGTCATCGAGTCGTTCCGTAACGAGCTCTGGCCCGGGTACAAGACCGGCGAGCACATTGACCCGGCACTGTTCGCGCAGTTTGATCCTCTGGAGGAGACGCTCGAGGCGCTCGGTGTCGTGGTCTGGCCGATGACGGACCTCGAAGCGGACGATGGACTGGCCTCGGCTGCGGCGAAGGCCAGCGACGACCCGCGTGTCGAACAGGTGTTCATCTGCACACCGGACAAGGACCTGTCGCAGTGTGTCACCGGTCGGCGGGTTGTCCAGTTCGACCGTCGCGCGGGGTCGCTGCGGGACGCCGACGGAGTGCGGGCGAAGTTCGGGGTGCCGCCGGCCTCGATCCCCGACTATCTGGCGCTGGTCGGCGACACAGCCGACGGGTTCCCGGGGCTACGCGGGTGGGGCGCCAAGTCGACGGCGCTCGTGCTCGGCCGCTATCTCCATCTCGAGGCGATTCCCGACGATGCCGCGGCGTGGGACGTCGAGGTGCGGGGGGCCGGCCGTCTGGCTGCCGAGCTCGCGACGCACCGAGACCTGGCCGCCCGGTTTCGTGACCTCGCGACGTTGCGCACCAGCGCTGCGGTCTTCGAGACGGTGGACGATCTGCGGTGGACCGGCCCCCGTCCCGTGTTCTTCGAGATCTGCGCGCGGCTCAATACCGCGGGCTTCTTCACACGGGCGCAGGCGCTCGCGGGCTCACGTGCATCGTGATCGGCGTCGCGGCGCGCAGCGTGATCGACGGGCTGGTGCCGACCGGTTCCCCCGGGAGCAGATCCAACCGGCACCGTTGCGCGATGGTCGTGACGACGAGCACGAGCTCCATCATCGCGAAGCTGTTCCCGATGCACTGACGCGGACCACCGCCGAACGGGAAGTACGCAAACGGGGGACGCTCGGCTTGGCGAGAGGTCTCGAAGCGGTCCGGGTCGAAGTCCTCGGGGTTCGCCCAGAATCGGGGGTGGCGATGGGTGACATACGGGCTCAACAGCACGATTGAGCCGGCCGGAATCCGACACCCGCCGATGATGTCATCCTCGATCGCGCAGCGCGAAATGACCCAGGCCGGCGGATACAGCCGCATCGACTCCTTGACGACCCGTTCGACATAGCCGAGCCGCGGAAGATCGGCGACCGTCGGTGTCCGACCGCCCAGCACCGTGTCTATCTCGGTCTGGAGACGCTGCCGGACCGCCGCGTGCCGCGAGAGCAGATACCAGGTCCAGCCGAGCGCGAGGGCCGTCGTCTCCTGGCCGGCGAGAAACACCGTCATCACCTCGTCGCGCAGCTGCGCGTCGCTCATCCCTTCACCCGTGTCTTCGTCTCGCGCCCGCATCAGCATCGACAGCAGGTCGTCCGGTTCCGAATCGCTCGCTCGCCGCTCGGCGATGATCTCGAAGATGACGTCGTCCAGGGTTCGCATCGCAGCGCGGAGCCGCCGGCGTGCCGGGGTCGGCCACCACCCGGGCAGCGGGACGATCTGATAGATCGCGGCGTTGGCCCGCCGCAGCGTGATGTTGAGGGCCTGCCCGACGCGGTCCGCCTCGTGGCTGACATCGGTACTGAGCAGCGCCTCGCCGACGATGCGCAACGTGAGACGCATCATCTCTGCCGTGACGTCGACCACGGCGGGTGCCGACCCGCACAGCCAGCGGTCGACCAGCTCGCCGGCAGCCTGCGTCATCGCGTCCCCGAACCCGGCGATCCGGGTCCGATGAAACGCCGGTTGCGCGATCCGGCGCTGCCGCAGCCAGTGGTCGCCCTCACTGGTGAGCAACCCCCGGCGGAGAAACGCCCGGAGCACCTCGAAGCCGCGCGTCCGCTTGTTGTAGTTGCTCGTGTGCTCCTGTAACACCCAGCGCACATCGTTCGGGTGGGCGACGAGCACGAGATCGCGCGTGAACAACCGGAAGTGCACGACGTCGCCGAGCTCCCGGAACCCGCTCATCAGCAGATCCAGGGGATCGCGCCGGAACCGGGTCAAACTGCCGAGGGGACTGGAGGCAGGGTAGGTGGGGGCGGAGCGGACCGGCTGACTCGTGTCCCGTCTCTGAAATGCACGACCGCTGTCCCGGGCGGGACATCCTGCCTGGCGACGTTGCTCCTCAGTCACAAGTGCTCGATGTGCTCCCTCGCCGCGCCGCGCGATGGCCGATCGCGGCATCACTCACGACGGGCCTCGGTGCGACGCTGGACCTTCGCCACGGGCTGGAGAGGTCACGAGTTCTCGTCGACGAACGCCGCCAGTCGCTTCAGGTTCTCCGGCGACAGATCGAGAAACTGGACACCGAGACCGCCGTCGCGTGTGTTCCGGCCTATGGCGGTGGCGGTGATGAAGTCGTCGCTGCCGGGCAGCCTGAAGCGGAGGTTCAGGCTGCTGCCGATCGTCGTGCCGGCGCCCTGGATGAACGCGCCACCCACGCTGAGGTCGGCCAGCCGTTCGTTGCCGCGCGTGAAGATGCCGTCCTCCCCCTTCCAGACTTCGGTGTGGAGGCTGACCCGTTTATGAACTCTGACTCTGCCTCCTCATGGCGACGGGCGCCCCCATCCCGTCGTCGAACCCGAACGCGGTGGATGGGTGAATTGTAACAGGGTCACCGGTCGGCTTCGCGGTCCCGGTCATAATTACGGTAACGCACCGAGGGTGGCGAGGCGCCCGGCTGGCAAGGCGCGACGAGGGAGCAATTGGGGAATGTGACCGAGGAGCAACGCCGTCCAGGCGGGATGCATCGCCAGCCGAATGCTACCGTAATTATGGCCGGGGCCACTTAGTCCTGAGAGACAACGGCAGGGATGAGGAGCCGGATGCACGCCGCGCTGCGGACCGGCCACGGGCCGCGAGCCTGCGCTCGTAGTATTCTGAGATGTGGGGCGAAGACGCGCCTCCGAGCAGCCCGTGGTGACAGTCCGGCGCCGCCGCGCGAGCAGGAGCTTTTCTCAGAGCCCCGCGACGCGGGCTGCTGGACATCTCCGCGGTCACGAAGACTTGCTTCACGTGTCACGATGTCACCCTGTTGGAGATGTCTCGACCGGCGGCGTCCGGGTCTGTCGCTGCAGGCGCGCCACACTGGCGGATGACGAACAAATTGCCGTTGTGGGCCCGCGAGCTGCTCGAACGGAATCCGGCAGGAGCGGCGCCAACACCCGAGGACCCGATGCCTGCCTGGCTGGAGGCCGAGCTCGCGCGGGTGCCGTTGTGGGCCCGCATCCGCGGGACCGACGACATCCGCCAGCATCATCCCTATCTCCTGATCGAGGACGTGCGGAGTCAGCCCGACCTGATGCGCCACGTGCTCGAGCTGCGTTCCGAGCTGGCGGCGTTGGCCCACCGTCTCATCGAGCAAGGTATCCGACATCTCGTCTTCACCGGATGCGGCTCGGCCTTTCACGGCGCGCAGTTCGGGTCGTTCGTGTGTCGCCAGTGGACCGGATGGACCACCGAGTGTCACGAGTCCCTAGAGTTCACCAACTACTGGGCCCAAGTGCACGAGCCGACCGCGCTCATCCTGCAGTCGGCAACCGGTGCCAGCATCGAGACGCTCGACGCCGCCCGACATGCGGCCGACCTCGGCGTACTGACCGTCGCGATGACCAACACCCAGGGCAGCGTCCTCGAGGAGCTGTGTGACGAGAGCATCTGTTTCCCGACCGGCCAGCGGTGCGGCCCGGACGTGTCGGTGCTGACGACCCGGCTTTTGTTGCTCTATCTGCTGGCGCTGGAGGTGGGCGTGGCAACCGGGACACTCAGCGCCCACGACGCCGACGAGCTCGGCCACGCCATCGGGCAGCTGCCGGACGCTGCCGCCCAGTTTCTCCAGGAAGAGGACCTGAACGTCTCGCAGATCGCGAACGCCTTGAAGGACCAGCGCGCGCTGATGGTGGTCGGCGGCGGACCGAACTGGTTTTCCGCCTGCGAAGGTGCGCTGAAGGTCGAGGAAGAAAGCAGTCTGCTCTGCAAGGTGTATCGGCCGGCCGAGTACACCCACAACGCGATTCCCCTGCTGTCCGACGAGGTCTCGACCGTCGTGATCGCGCCGCCCGGCAAGGCGTACGCGCGGCTGCATGATGTCGTCCGTACCGCTCGAGCCGCACGATCACCCAGCCTGGCGCTGGTCGTCGAAGGCGACGAGGCCATCGCGCCGGACGCCACCTTCGTCATCGCGGTGCCCGAGCCGCTCGGGGAGATGCTGATGCCACCGCTGGCGGCCATTGCGTTTCAGCTGCTTGGCTACTATCTTGGCGCCGAGCGTGGCTATAACCCGGACACGCTACGCACCGACGACCTCGTCCACACCCGCGCCTGGCTCACCGCGTTTCCGTTCGGGTCGCATTAGTGCGCGCCCCGCCTCGTCCCGTGTCACGGCAGCACGGCCCTGCAGGGCCGCCGGGGCACTCGTGCACTGTGTCGGGGGAAGGACCGGGCTCGAGCGACGTGCGCCAGCCGACTCTCATGCACGTGACGAGACGGGACTTTCTCACCACCTGTCTGGCCGCCGGCGGGTCGGCCGGTCTCGCCGCGCGTGGGGGTGCGTATCCGTCGCCACTCGGTCTGGCCGGGCGTACGGCGACCGGCAACGAACCGTTCCCGTGGCGTCCCTTCGGTGACCTGCTACGCGCCCGGTTTCGCGACCCCCGGCGTCATTTCGTCTTCGACTACTATCCCTGGTACGCTGCCGACCCGTTCCGTCACTGGACGCAGTGGGACCGGGTGCCCCCGGTCGACCTCGCCGCCAACGCGATGCCGCTGCTCGGGGCCTACGATTCCCGGTCACGGGCGGTCGTCGAGCAGCACGCCCGCTGGATCGCCGCGTCGGGGGTCGGCGTCATCAACATGAGCTGGTGGGGGCAGGGCAGCTTCTCGGACCGCGCGGTGCCGCTCATCATGGACGTGATGGCGGACCACGACATTCACGTCACGTTTCATCTCGAGCCTTACAGCCAGGACCGCGTCTCGCGGTTTCCAGACGACGTCCTGTATCTCCTACAACAATACGGCGAAGGGCGGCGGTGGGACTGCTTCTTCTTCCACGAACGCGACGACGGGTCGCAGGGGCCGGTGTTCAAGCTGTTCAACACGACCCTGCCGCAGCGAATCGAGGACTGCCATGGAGTGGTTCAGGCGCTGCCCGACTATGTGCCGGATAGCGACTGGCGGCGAGCAACGGACCGGCTGCGCGAGATGGTGGTCGGCGACTTCGACCACCTGACGCTGCTGTCGGATACGTGGGACGCCGAACGGGTCGCCGCGGCCGGGTTGGACGGGATCTCGGTCTACGACCCGGCCGAGACGCCGGACCGGTGGCTCGACCATGCCCTGGTGGCGTCGCGTGTCGGCATGGTGTTCTCGTTTCCGATCAACCCGGGTCTGGACGAGATCGAACGCCGTGTTGTGGAGCCCGGGTCCTGCTACAGCCCGCGACCGTTTCTCCCGCACACGGCAGACCTGACGTGGTCACGGGCCGCGGACCGCGAGACGGCGCGGGTGCTCGCCGAGCGACGCACGGAGGAATCGCTGCAGTCGAATCTGCTGCTCCAGACCCATCCCTGGCTGGGCAACGTCGACAACGGCTTCTTCCTGGTGCACATTACCTCGTTCAATGAATGGCACGAGGGACACCAGTACGAGCCGATGAAGGACGCCGCGGCACTGTCACCGGCGGAGCGGGCCATCGGGTATCACAACCCGGAGGACGGCGCGTATCGGCTGCGGCACCTCGCCGATCTCCTGGCACGGCTCCAGCTCTAACGAGGCTCCGCCTCGCTCGCGCTGACCGAGCATTTCTCACAGGCCCGCTACGCGGGGGCCAGACTCCTTGAACGGACGCTGTCGTGCTGAGAGCGAAACAAACTCGACCAAGACTTGACTCAATGATCGCGTCCTGCCTGCCCTAAGCAGAGCGCGTCGTGACGCTGCCGACGGGGTGAGAGGGGCCCCGGGGACGTCGTCCGCGTGCCGCGTCAGCGGCCGAACCGGTAGACTGCGCCGGTCGCGAACCGCGACTCGTTGAGGCCGGCATTGGTGAACACGCGCCGGTAGTCCACCCCAACTCGCAGGGCGAGACGGTGCGCGATCGGCACCTCGATGCCGCCACCGACCTGCAGCGTGGGGTGGGTCGCGGCGTCGTCACCGGCTGCGTCGACCGGGATCGCTGTACGGGCGACGACGTCGAGCCGGGTGGCCCCGGTCAGGATGTGCACGAACGGGGTGAACCGCGGCGTCGGCCACCAGAACCGGGGGCCGGCCAGCAACGTTTGGAACGTCACCTCGACGTCGATAAAGCCGACGTCCTGTGTGCGGCGATGCCGGCTCACCTCGGCACTCAGACTCAACCAGCGCGTGGTTCGCCACCCGCCCTCGGCGAACCAGCCGAGGCCAAATCCATCGACCAGCTCGCTGTCACCGAGAAAACTGTAGCCGCCCGCCACCTCGAGCGAGCCCGGTTCCTGCGCCCACCCGCGCGCGGGCAGCGCGAGGAAGACCAGCGCGCAGCAGATGATGGCGACAGCCACCCTCAGCCCTCGACAACGTGCGGGATGCGTGGCCACGACGGTTCTCGCGGCCCATCCAGGACCGCGAGCGTTCATGTCCCCCACCGCCCGTCGTGGTGGCGGTGCACGTCGACCACAGCGGAGCGCGCGGCGGTCTTGCCCCGTCGGCCGCTGAAGATACCGATGAACCAGGAGATGACGCCGACGACGAACGCGGCCAGCACTGCCGTGAAGAACGACGCGACGCTGAACCCGGGCACCAGGAAGGCCGCGAGGCCGAAGGCGACGCCGTTCACGATGACGTAGAAGAGACCGAGCGTCAGCACGGTGAACGGGAGCGTCAACAGCACGAGCACCGGTCGAACGATGGCGTTGACGAAGCCGAGGACCAGCGCCGAGACCGCAAGCGCCGCAAACGAGTCGACCCGTACGCCAGGCAGGATCCACGCGGTGACCCCCAGGGCGGCCGCGGTCGTCAGCCAGTGCGCCAGGAACCGGGCGTTCATGGTGTCTCCCGGCCCGTCTCCGGCGTCACCGGAAACAGCACCCCCGGCGCCAGCTTCCCCTCCGGGTCGAGTGCGCGCTTGACCGCGCGCATCTGCTCGATCCCGGTGTCGCCGTAGAGCTGCCGCAGCAAGGCCTGCTTGGTCGGGTTCCGGCCGACCCCATGCTCGGCCAACGGACAGCCGCCCATCCGGATGATCTCTTGGCCGCATGCGAGGATCGCGTCCTGGCCGAGACGCACCTCGTGCGCGGTCCGCGGAAGCAGGTTCGGGTGCAGGTTCGCGTCCGAGATATGACCCCAGATCGCGTAATCGAGTCCGCGCGACTCGAACGCGTCGCGGAACAGGCTGAGGCTGTCGGCGAACCGGGGGTAGGGTACGATCATGTCGGCGGCGGTTTTCTCGATTGTGTCATCGACCGTACGTTTGGCGATACCGACCCGGCGGTTCACCGTTTCGGGCACCGCCTCACGGAACGCCAACAGCTCCGCGGCGCGTGTGCGGTCGCCCGGCGCGACCAGCTCCGTCGTCTCGAGCAGCCCTTCGGCGTCGAGCAGACGGCACAACCGCACGATCGGCGTGTCGGGGGCCTCGGCCGAGGCGGCGAGGCCGACCTCCTGGTGGACCTGTGCCGCGGTCGTTCCGGGCTGCAGCTCGACCTGCGCCAGCAGCACGACGCCCGCCGTGTCCGGTACCGTGACCCGCGACCGTCGGTCGGCCCCGTCCTCGCGCAGCAGCTCGAGACACCGCCGGTCCATGTACTCGATGGCGACGACGTCGAGCCCGTTGGGCATGCTGGCGCGTCTCGTCTCGACCGATGCGTCACGCAGCCTCGAGGCGACCCTGACCGCCCGGGGCTCGTCGTCGAGCGCGACCAGGACGAGACAGATGTCCGGATGGCGCGGCAGAATGTCCAGCGCGACCGACGTCACGACGCCCAGGGTCCCCTCCGACCCGATAAACAGGTCGATCAGATCCATCTCGGGGGCCGCGTGATATCCGGCCGAGCGCTTCGGCACATCGGGCATCTGATAGGTCGGGATCGGAACGGTGATCGTGCCGTCCGACGTCTCGATCTCGAAGCGGCCGTCAGCGGCACGCACCTGACCGCGCTCCAGGTCCAGCAATTCGCCACACGCCAGCATGATGGTCAGACTCCGGACCCAGTCGCGCGTGGTCCCGTATTTGAAGGTCGTGGCGCCGGCAGCGTTCGTCGAGACGATGCCGCCGATGGTCGCGCCCTCGAAGGTGGGCGCTGGCGGGTAGGCCTTTCCAGCATCCGTCAGCGTGTCTCGCAGGCTCGTCAGCGTGACACCTGGCTGGACGGTGATGTGGGTTGGGGCCGGCTCGGCGATGAGGGTGAGCTTCAACAGGCTCAGTACCACCTCGCCCCTCGGGGTGGCGCCGCCGGTCAGCGACGACTGTGCGCCGACCGGCAGGACGGCGGCAGCCTCCCGGAGTACCGACGCGAGTTGGGCCTCGTCCCGCGGGAAGACGACCGCCGGCGCGTGACCGCCCGGATAGTGCGCCGCGTCCTCCAGGAATTCCGCCACTCGGTCGCTGGCCGTGACCAGCTCGACCGGCGTCTGGGTGCCTGCGTGGGGTCGCCGCGCGCAGATCCGATGGGTCGGCATGGGGGAGAACGGATTATACGAGGAGATCGGAGGCAGGAGGCGGGAGAAGGGGAGGGTGACGCAGCCTCCCACTCGTATCGTGATAGAGTGATTTCTTCGCCAGCGAGCCGGGCTAGGCGAGCACAGTTGGGGCGTGCGTTCGCCGCGTTCCTCCTGTCTCCTGCCTCCTACGCCGAGAAAGGTGATCCACATGTTCCAACGCATCGGCGCCGTCTGCGGCGGCTTGGCGCTCTCGGCGGTCTTCACCGTGGCTCCGGCGTGTGCCCAGTCCGGCAGCGAGGTAGTGGGGCGGGTCGGCGACCGGCCGGTCACGATGGCGGACCTGGATGAGGCGTGGCGGAAGAACGACCCGTCGGCCCGGATCCGGATGCTCCAGGATCTCTACGACACTCGACGGCAAACGCTCGACATCGTGATCGGCGACATTCTCGTGGATCGCGAGGCGGTGGCGCGTGGCATCTCGCGCGACACGCTGCTGGCGCAGGAGCTTCCGTCGAGAACCCTACCGGTCACCGACGAGGACATCGCTCTGCTCTACGGGCAGAACCAGAACTCGTTCGGCGGGCGTACGTTGGACGACATGAGGTCAGAGATCCGGATGTTTCTCGATCAGCAGCGCCCGACACAGGCGCTGCACGCCTTCATGAACGAACTGCGGGCGGATGCCGGCGATGTGCAGATCACCCTCGAGCCGCCGCGCACCGTCATCGAGGTCGACGCCGACGACCCGGTGTTCGGTCCGGCCGGTGCGTCGGTCGAGATCATCGAGTTCTCAGACTTCCAGTGTCCCTTCTGTCAGCGATTGACCGCCACGCTCGAGCAGCTGAAGACGGCATACGGCAGCGACATCCGGCTGGTGTTCAAGGACTACCCGCTGCCGAACCATGCGCAGGCGTTCAAGGCGGCCGAGGCCGGCAATTGCGCCAACCAGCAGGGGAAGTTCTGGGAGCTGCACGACACGATGTTCTCACGGCAGAGCGAGTTGGGGGTCGATGACCTGAAGCGGCATGCGGGGGAGCTCGGCATGGACCAGGCCGCCTTCGATGCTTGTCTGGACAGCGGCCGATTTGCCGAGCAGGTCAATGCGGACCTGAAGGCGGGTCAGCTGTATGGTGTGTCCTCGACACCGACCGTGTTCATCAACGGCCGGGCGGTTATGGGCGCTGCGCCGTTCGAAGTGTTCGACGAGATCATCCGGGAAGAGCTGGAGCGCGCGCAGCACTAGGTACTAAATCCTTGCAGGTTCTGCAGCCCCAAGGTCAGTCCCCTTCGCCAGCGCTACGGCGAGATCTCGCGGGAGCTCGCCGTAGCAATCCGTCAGCGAACGAGGGCCAGAAACGAGCAGTCTGCTGGGTGTCTACTCTGGTGCGACGAGCAGCCGTAGCGCGTAGCGGCGCGTCGGCTGGTGGGGGTCGGCCGGCGTCTCGACCCGATAAATTGCCGCCTGGACGTTTCGCTGGCGCAGGGCGTCCGGGAACTCCGTCAGCGCACGGGTACGCGGGGAGAGCGAGAGGGTGACGAGGCGGTGCAGCGGGATGTCGGTCGACGAGAGACACTCGACCAGTACGCCGAGCTCGCTGACGTTCTCGATGCGGATGC
>SMUX01291318.1_pt1 | contig 18602 bp, 16 predicted proteins | sample 2456431 | NCBI WGS metagenome assembly SMUX01 (sample SAMN11095930, study PRJNA526329) | marine sediment metagenome | biome: Marine sediment; feature: Surficial sediment; material: Deep marine sediment; isolation source: Hadal surficial sediment | place: Pacific Ocean | collected 2014-11 | depth... | reverse complement strand
GCGCTCAATCCGTGCAGGTTCAGGAACTCGACCAGGCCGTCCGGATGCAGGTGTCTGGGCATAGCCACGTTGCTCCTTATTCGCGCCGCGCCGCGTCGGCGCCGCTGAAACTAGCGCAGGATCCAGCCGCCGTCAGCCCACGCCCACGCGGGGCCGCATGCGCGGAGGGCATATCCAGGGTCGGGTGGCGAGGCCGGCGGCCTCGAAACGAAGCCGCCGGCCGTACCGGTTTCGCCCTATTACTGCCAGGGCGGCGCGTAGGCCTGGAACTTGCCGTCCTTGAACACGACGTAGGACATGTCCTTGACCAGGAAGTGCTCCGGCGCGTTGCCCTCGCCGATGGTGATCTCGGGCACGACGCTGCCCTTCCAGCCGTCGATGCCTTCGAGCGTTTCGACCAGACGGTCGCGGGTGATGTTGTCCCGGCCCATCCGGCGCAGCGCCTCGGTGAAGACCTGGGCCCCGGTGAAGCCCCAGAGATGGATCGCGTCGGGCTGCTCCTCCGGGTAGTACTTCGCGAGGATCGCCTTGGCCTCCTGGATCTGCGGCGCCGGCGAGTTGTAGTCACGGAAAATGGTCGTAAAGTAGACGCCCTCGACCGCGTCCGCGCCGGCCAGTTCGGCCACCTTCGGGCTCTTGCCGAAGAACACGTTGATCACCGGCACGTCCCAGCCGAGCTTCTTGCGCTCGGTGTAGAAGCGGGCCGCCGGCTCCGGCGCGCAGGAACAGAGAACCGCTTCGGCCCCGGCGTTCTTCATGGAGATCACCTGGGAGCTAACGTCGATCTCCTTCTGATCGTAGCCCTCGGCCGCGACCAGCTCGATCCCATGCTTGTCGAGCACCGAGTTGATGCCCTTGAGGTGGGTCTTCCCCGACGGGTCGTTCTGATAGAGCAGCCCGATCTTCTTGACACCGAAAACCTTGCTGGCGAAGCGCACCAGCTCCTGCCCTTCCATGAAGTAGCTGGGATAGAGCGGGAAGACGTACTTGCTGGGATAGGTCAGGTTCTTCTCAGCGCCCGTACCCGCGCCGATCAGCGGCACGTTCTTCGAGGTGATGTAGTCGATCACCGCCGCCGTTGGTGCGGAGCCCAGGGGCGCCACGATGGCGAAGCACTTGTCGCGCTCGATAAACCGCTTGACGAGGCTCTTGGTGCGGGCCGGCTCGTACTTGTCGTCGACCATCTTGAAGTTGATCATCCGGCCGTGCACGCCGCCGTTGTCGTTGACGTGCTTGAACCAGGCGTCCGCGCCCTTGCCCATGCGGAAGTAGCTGGAGATTTTTCCGGTCATGGGCTGGTAAGAGCAGATGAGAATCTCTTTGTCGCTGACGCCAGGACCGTTTTGGGCCCAGGCGCTTCCCGCGCCCAGGGTCAATGCCCCGATCGCCGCCAACGCCAATGCTAAGTTCCATATGCGTCTCATTTCAACCTCCCGTTTTAACGTTTACTCCTTCGATGATTCCACCGCCTAAGCGGCTCTTCCTATCGGCCGATCCTGCTTTCGAATTCACACGGCGGATTCCATGCGACAGCGATGCCATTCCGCCCATTCTCGTGAACGCAAGATCGGCAAAAACCCTCCTAATTCTAACTCCTTTCTTCCTTGGCCTATGCAACAATTTATCCGAGATAACTATCCAAGGTCACACTACGACCGGGCGAGGCGACTTATACCAAGGAGCGTTGATAACGACTCATAGAGACGGCCTCCCTGTTCTGTTGCAGTTCTTCCGTTTTACCCTCCGACCCGCCACAATTCCTCCAACCCGCGAGTCGGTGAACGTCACCCGGCGGCCGCGTGGGCCTGAGTGCCCATATACGATGCGATGACCTCCCGGTTCTCCTGAAGCTCCTTGGCCGTACCCTCGACGGTGACGCGGCCCAGTTGCAGGACATAAGCGTAGTCGGCGTTCTGCAGGGCAACGTGGACGTTCTGTTCGATGATCAGCAGCGTCATGCCCTTATCGGCATTGATCTTCTTGAGGATGCGGAAGATGTCGGCGATGATCAGGGGGGCGAGCCCGAGGGACGGCTCGTCCAACAGCAGCATCCGGGGCCGGGCCATGAGGCCGCGGGCGATGGTCAGCATCTGCTGCTCGCCGCCGCTCAGGGAGCCGCCAAGCTGCTTGGCGCGCTTCTTGAGGACGGGGAAGAGGTCCAAGACCATTTCCTGGTCCTGGGCGATTCCCACCTTGTCGCCGCGGCTGTAGGCGCCCATGCGAAGGTTCTCGCTGACGCTGAGGTCCTTGAAGATTTTGCGCCCTTCGGGCACCGTGGCGATTCCCAGCCTGATAATTTCGCGAGGGCTCAATGAATTCAACCGGTGGCCGTCGAACTCGATGTCGCCGGCCGTCGGTTTGAGCAGGCCCGAGATGGCCTTCTGAATTGTCGACTTGCCGGCGCCGTTCGCCCCCAGCAGGGCGACGATGGTGCCCGGCTCCACGCTCAGCGAGATACCGCGCAGGGCGCGCACCGCGCCGTAATTGACCTCCAGGTCCCTGAGCCTGAGTAGCGTCATTGCGTCGGCTCGCCGAGGTAGGCAGCGATCACGTCGGCATTCTCCCGCACCTCGGCCGGCGTTCCATCCGCCAGGTTGGCGCCAAAGTTGATGACGTATATGTAATCGCAGACCTTCATGACCATGGACATGTCGTGCTCGACGAGGAGCATGGTGACGCCCAGGTTCCGGTTGACGTGGCGCACGATCTCCTCCAGTTCCGCGGCGGCCTCGTCGTTGCACCCGGCAACGGGTTCGTCGAGCAGGATCATTTCGGGTTCGGCGGCCAGCGCCCGGGCCAGTTCGACCCGCTTGCGCCAGCCATAGGAAAGGCTCTTGACCGGTTTGTCGAGTTGATGGTTAAGGTGCAGCATGTCGGCAACTGCCAGCGCCTTGTCGACAAGCGCCGCCTCGTTGCGCCGCGCCCCGGGAAGGGAGAACATGTTTGCGAGGGGATTCCCCAGGTGCCGGTGCGCCCCGATGAGGATGTTGTCCAGGGTCGACTGCTCGCCGAACAGGTTGAGGTTCTGGAAGGTGCGGGCCATGCCCAGCCGAATCATTTCGTGCGGCTTCTTGCGGTCGATGTTCTGGTCCCGGTAGGTGATGTGTCCGGACTCGTATTCCTGGAAGCGGCTGAGTACGTTGAACAACGTCGTCTTGCCGGCTCCGTTGGGGCCGATCAGGCCGACGATCTTGCCTTCCGGCACCTCGATGCTGACGTTATCGCAGGCCATGACACCGCCGAAGCGGACAGTTATGCCTTCGCAGCGCAGGTGGGTCATGACCCACCTCCCGTGGGCGGCCCCGGCGCGTCCGCAAGCTCGGGCGATTCCCCCGCCTCCAACAGTTTCCGTTGCCGCCACGCCCGGACTGGCCTGGCGACGACCTCGGCCACGCCTGCGGGGGCCAGGACGAGGACCGCGATCAGCGCGACGCCCTTGAGGATGAAAGCGAAGTCGGCCAGTTCCTCGAGGTAGAACGGCACCATCGCGACGAAGAAGCCGCCGAGGAATGGGCCGAAGAGCATGGCCGAGCCGCCGACCACGGCGGCGACCAGGAGATCCACCGAATACCAGATGTCGCCGTAGACCTCGGCCGAGATGTAGTTGACGATGAGGCCGTTGAGAGCGCCCGCCACGCCGGTGATGAAGGCGCTGATCGAGAACGCAAGGGTGCGGTAAAGGAGCCGGTTGACGCCGCTGCTTTCGGCGGCCTTGTCCGAGTCCCTAAGCGCCTTGAACGCGCGGCCCACCCCGGAGCGGATCAGGCTGTGGACGAACAAGGTGGTCAGCGCCAGGGTCACGAGCGCGACGTAGTAGAAGCCGAAGTCGTCGATCTCGAACCCAAAGACCGTGTTGGGCGGCAGCGAGATCCCCGTGCGGCCCTCGAAGATCGGTACGTTGTTCACGATGGCGCCGATGAAGAAGGCGAATCCGAGCGTGCCGATCGCCATGAAGGCCCCGGCGAGGCGCAGGAACACCAATCCAAGGGCAAGCCCGAAGAGAGCCGACACCAGCCCGCCGGCGATCATCCCGGGAATCACCGAAAGGCCGGTGTACTTCATCAGGAGCGCCGCGGTGTAGGCACCGATGGCGAGGAAGGCGCCGTGGCCCACCGTGACCAGCCCGGTGTAGCCGGTCAGGATGCTGACCCCCTGGGCCGCCATGATGTAGATGATGATGAATGCCCCCTGGAACACCATCCAGCCTTCCACGAAGGGCAGCAAGGGAAACACGAAACAGCCGGCAAAGAACAGGCCGGCCAGAACCCAGTTCTGCATCTGGAAGGTATTCTTGAGCGTGGCAACCGCCGCTCTGCTCCCGCGTGGCGCTGGCGCGGCCGTTGTTGTGATGGATTCCGCCATCTACACCTCACGCCGTTTCTGGATGCCGATCAACCCCTGCGGACGGAAGGCCAGCAGGATCACGATCATAACGAAGGCAATGGCCGTCTTAAAATGAGCCCCGAGGTAGCCGCCGGCCAGGTTCTCGGCGACCCCGATCAAGATTGCGCCAAGGATGGCCCCCGGGATCGAGTAGAGCCCGCCGAAGACCGCGGCGACGTAGCCCTTGATCAGGACCTCGTCCATCATTTCCGGCGCGACATAGATGATCGGCGCGGCCAGGATGCCGGCGAAGGCCCCGAGGAACCCGGCCATGGCCCAGGTCAGCATGACGATGAAGCGCACTGGAATGCCCATGAGCTGGGCCGTCTCCGGATCGTCGGTCACCGCGCGCATGGCGATGCCCTGCTTGGTGTACCTGAAAAAGCTGTAAAGCAGCGCGCCGATGGCCGTGACCCAAGCCATGTTGATGAGATGGCCTTCGCTGACGACGGTGCCCAGGAAATGGATCGGGGTGGGATCGAAGGTGACGGGAAAGGCTTTCGTATCGCGGCCCCAGAGCCATCCGGAAACGCCGTGCAGGATGTAGTAGACCCCGAGCGTTGCGGTGAAGAGCGTCAGCCAGCCGGAGTCGGCGATGGGCCGCATGACCAGGCGTTCGGTGAGCACGCCGAGCGCCATGATGCAGACCACGCTGAGCCCGAGGGCGAAAAGGTAGCTGAGCCCCAGGGACTTGATAAAGATGAGCGCGAGAAATGCGCCCATCATGGCGAAATCGCCCTGGGCGAGATTGATCGTGCGCGTATTGCGGAACACGACGACCACGGCAACGGCGGTCAGGGCGTAAAGGCTGCCCGCTGCCAGACCGCTCATAATCAGCTGGCCAAGCACGTTTTTGCCTCCCTAGTTCCTGCGCCCCAAGCGGCCGGCGTCTTCTTCTTGCTTGCTTCGGCGAGACCCTTGATCCGGGCGAGCGGCGGCCGAGATCCTTCTTCCTTGCTCTCTCGTTCTATCCAGCCGTGGGCCCAGTCATCAGCAGTGTTCAGGCTGCCGCTCAGCCGCCGGCGCCGAAGCGCGTGGCGGCGTCGATCATCAGCCCCGGCACGCCCTGCTGCGCCGCGGCGGCGAGCTTGCTCGCGACGCGCTCGCGCCCGGCGCTGGCCAGGGCCGCCAGCGAGCCGGACTTGATCGCGCCGGTGGGGCAGACCTCCTCGCAGGCGCGCGGCAGGCCGACCGGCCGCTCCAGGCCCGGTGTCTGGCAGAAGTTGCACTTCTCCATCTTGCCCGCCACGGTGGTGAGCTGAGGCGCGTTGAAGGGGCAGGCCCAGGCACAGAAACCGCAGCCGATGCACTTGTCCTGATCGACCATCACGATGCCGTCCTCGGCGCGCTTGGATATCGCGTCGACCGGACAGGCGGTCAGGCAGGGCGCGTCGCCGCAGTGCATGCAGGCCATGGAGACGTTCATGGACTGGAGGTCGGGGAAGGTCCCCGAGGTAACCTTGACCACCTCGCGCCAGCGCGGACCGACCTCGACCTCGTTCCAGGACTTGCAGGCGATCTCGCAGGCGTGACATTTTATGCAAAGCGCCGGATCGAAATCGAATCCCTGTTGCATCGAAAGCCTCCCCTTGCCGCGGTCGTTTCCTCGCCCTCGCCGGCCAATCAGGCCGGGCGTATCCGCACCTTGCATTCGTTGTAGCAGTTGGCGCCGGAGATCGGCCCGGTGTGCCGGTCCATGAGCACGTTGGAATGCGCGCCCTTGCCCTTGGCGACCGCGCCCATGGCCCAGTGCCCGAAGCCGTGGCCGTGGCGGATGCAGACCACGCCGGGCACGATGCCCTCGACCACCTTGGCCAGGATGGTGATGTTGTCCTTGGGCGATTCCACGACCACGTAGGCGTCGTCCGAGATACCGTACTTGGCGGCGTCGACCGTGTTGATCTCGACCCAGTTCTCGCCGACGATCTCCATCAACAACGGATTGTTCTGGGTCAGGACGTTGCAGTGCACGGACAACTTCGAGTGCGTGATCTGCAGCGGATAGTCGTCGTCGGGAACCACGCTGCGCTCGCTGTAGACCGGATAGGGGTTGTGCCCCGCCTCCGCGTAGGCCTTGGAGTAAATCTCGATCTTGCCGGACGGCGTGGGCAAGCCATCGGCGACCCGGCCGTAACGGATCTCACCGGCCCAGAAACCCTGCTTCTTGAGCTCGTCGAGCGATATGGGCGCGTCCTTCATGACGACCTCGCCCCAGTCCTCCCACTTTTCGTAAGGGAAGTGTTCGCCCCAGCCCATCTTTTGGGCGATACCCTTGACGATGTCGTAGAGCGGCTTGGACTCGCCGACCGGCGGCACCGCCGGTTGGCACAGGATGATCTGCGGCCCCAGCCACAGGCCTTGGCGAATCTCGGCATGCTCGTAGAACGAGGTCTCGGGCAGCACCAAATCGCACTCGAGCGCCGTCTCGCTCATGAGAACCTCGATGGCGACGCCGAACTCGAGGCCTCGGAACATCTCGATCATCTTGTCCTTGTCCGGGTCGCTCATCACCGGGTTGGTCGCCTGCACGAAGATCGCCTTGACCGGATAGGGGTCGCCGTTCAGCACCGCTTCGGGCAGGCGCGAATTCGGCAGATCGGGGGCCAGCGGGTAGCCCATGGCGACGTGCAGCGGCGGCTTGCCCGGCTTGGCCTTGGCCTCGTCTGGGATGATCACCGGCGGGCCCAAGGGCGCCCAGTCCTTGAGGTGAATGTTGCCCGGGTTGTCGACCTGGCCGGTGATCGCATCCAGCAGGTAGATTGCCCGGCTCGCATCCGCGCCGTTGGTGTAGTAACCCGGACCCTTGAAGCAGGCCGACATGGCCGGTTTGGTGGTCGCGAACTCGCGCGCCAGGCGCGCGATCGTCTCGGCGTCGACGCCGCAGATCGGCGCCGCCCATTCCGGCGTGTAGCCGTTGTCGCGCAGGTGCTCGCGGAAGCCGTCGAAGCCCGCGCTATATTTCGACACGAAGTCCGCATCGTGGAGGTTCTCGTCGATGATCACCCGGCACATGGCCAGCGCCATGGCGCTATCGCCGCCGGGCTTGATCGGAATCCACTCGTCGGCCTTCTGCGCGGTCTCGGTGAACACCGGATCGACGACCACCAACTTGGCGCCCCGCTGCTTGGACTCGAGCAGCGCCCGGCTCTCGAACAGGCCCTGGTTGGCGCCCAGCATGTTCATGCCCCAGAGCATGATGTAGCGCGAGTTGGCAAAGTCGTGCATCGGGAACACGTGGCCGAACAGGGTCAGGCAGGCGAAGCGCCGGTCCTGCTCGCAGCCCGAAGTGTGGGTGTAGAGGTTGGGCGAGCCGTAAAGGTCGCCCAGCAGGTGGCGCGCGAACACGGTGTTCGGGTCGTGATGGCAGGTCCAGACCACCGCCTCGGGCCCGTGCTTCTCCTTGATCTCGGTCAGCTTCTCGGCGATCAGGCTGAAGGCCTCGTCCCAGGAGATGCGCTCGAACTGCCCCGGCTCGCTCTTGGGGTTGGTGCGCTTCATGGGGTACTTGAGGCGGTCCGGGTCGATGGTCATGTAGGAACTCGCCATGCCCTTGGCGCAGCGCGTCCCGATGTCGTTGGGCGAATCCGGATTGCCCTTGTGGTAGACGACCTTGCCGTCGCGCACGTAGACCTCGGTCGGGCAGTTCCAGGGACAGGTATAACAAAAACTACGGACGATCTCGGCGCCCTTGATGCGCGCTAGCTCCGCGCTCAGGTTCTGGTTCTGGATGGTCATTGTCGCCTGTCTCCTCCCGCGGCCATGCGGCTCCCGGCCCTCTTTCTCTACGGGGCGTAAACCATATCGCGATCCCAGTTTAATGGCAAATTTCTGGAATCGTGGAAACAAATCGTGGTCCGAACGGCGCATTGCCGCATGCAGCCCGCTCATGGATCATCCGAACGCGCGAGAATTCAAAGCCTTAGGCTATCGAGGCCGGAATCTTCGCATGATCGTCCCGAACCGGGGGGTGCCTTGACAGCGTATCGGGCTTGGCGTTCTAGTTGGCCGCCCTCGGGTGCCCGCGGGGGCGCCTGCGGCGGCGTGCTGGGCTTGGGGCTGCCAGGGGGCCGGGGGAGCGAAGCCAGGGGAAAGGGACGGTTGGCGCGGGCGCCGGCGGAAAACATCATGACAGACAACGAGATCGAGACCGACGACGGCGCGCGGCCGAGCCGTCGCGAGTTCATCGTCGCCGGGGCCGCGGGCGCCGCCGGGCTGGTCGCCGCCCAGGCCCTGCCGGGCCGCGCCCGGGCCGCGACCGGGAGCGCCGAAGCGGCGGCGTATCCGGTGGTCGAGGTGGCGCGGCTGGCCGATCTGGCGCCGGGCGCGACGCTCGATTTCGCCTATCCCGACGACAACTCGCCGGCGCTGCTGATCCGCCTGCCGGAGCCGGCCGACGGCGGGATCGGGCCCGAGGGCGATATCGTCGCCTTTTCCATCCTCTGCACCCACAAGGGCTGCCCGGTCTCCTACAAGCCGGAGCACAAGATGCTGATCTGCCCCTGCCATTGGAGCACCTTCGATCCGGCCAAGGCCGGCGTGCTGGTGATCGGCCAGGCGAGCCAGGGCCTGCCGCGCATTCGGCTGCGCATCGCCGACGACAGGATCCAGGCGGTCGGTGTCGACGGCCTGATCTACGGCCGCCACACCAACATCCTCTAGGGGCGGGGAGCGGCGGGCAGTGGTGAGCGTTCCTCTACCGCCGAAACGGGCCGAACGTTTCAATACGGTCTGCCAGTTCTGCATCGTCGGCTGCGGCTACCGGGTGTTCAAGTGGCCCGTGGGGCGCGACGGCGGCCCGGCGCCCGGGGACAACGCGCTGGGGATCGACTTCCGCGCGCCGCTCGGCGCCATGGAGGACTGGATCGCGCCGGCCATGCATTCGGTGGTGACCGAGCGCGACGGCGGCCGCCATAACGTGGTGATCCTGCCCGACCGCGCCTGCCAGGTGAACGACGGCATGGCCTCGGTGCGCGGCGCCGGCCTGGCCCAGACCCTCTATGCGCCGGACCGGCCGACCAAGGCGCGCCTGACCCGGCCGCTGCTGACCCAGGGCGACGGCCACGAGCCGATGAACTGGAAAGATGCCGTCGACCTGGGCGCGCGGGTGATCAAGGCGGTTCTCGATCGCTGGGGGCCGGATGCGGTCGGCATGAAGTTCTTCGATCACGGCGGTGGCGGCGGCGGGTTCGAGAACAACTGGGCGGTCGGCCGCTTCTTCTTCACCGGAATCGGCACCCGCACCGCCTCGATCCACAACCGGCCGGCCTACAACAGCGAGGTCCACGCCGCCGGTGACGCGGGCGTGGGCGCGCTCACCAACGCCTATGTCGATGCCAAACTCGCCGACACCATCCTGATCGTCGGCGCCAATCCCTACGAGACCCAGACCAACTATTTCCTCAGCCACATGGTGCCGAACCTGAGCGGCGAGAGCCTGGACCTGAAACGCGCCACCTTCGGCGCCGAGCCGGTCGAGGCCGGGCGCATGATCATCGTCGATCCGCGCCGCACCATGACCGTCGCGACCGCCGAAGCCGCGGGCGGGGCCGATCGGGTGCTGCACCTGCAGATCGAGCCCGGCAGCGACATCGCGCTCCTGAACGCGATCGCGCGCATCCTGCGCGACCGGCGCTGGCACGACGTCGGCTTCATCCGCGCGCACACCGAGTGGCAGACCTTCGAGGCCTATCAGCGCTCGAGCCTGATGGCCGACCGGCCGCTCGAGGAGGTGGTCGCCGAGGCCGCCGCCACCGCCGGGGTGCCGGCGGCCCAGATCCATCAGGCCGCCGAGTGGATCGCCGCGCCGAAGGTGGGCGGCGCCCGGCGGCGTACCCTGCTGCACTACGAGAAGGGCCTGATCTGGGGCCTCAAGAACTACGAGAACGTCGCCGCTATCGTCGATCTGGCGCTGCTCACCGGCAATCTCGGCAAGCCGGGCACCGGGGTGAGCCGCCTGGGCGGCCACCAGGAGGGCTACGTGCGCCCGCCCTATCCCGGCGGCCGGCCGGCGCTCAACGTCGACGAAGCGGTGCGCCGCGGCGAGGTCAAATGCTTCTGGGTCGGGGGCTGCAACCCGGTGCTGACCACGCTGCAGGCCGAATCCTTCGAGGCGGCGCTGGTGGCGCGCGGCAAGCCGGTGCGCGACGCGCTCGCCCGCACCGAGGGCCGGCCCATCGGCGAGCGCGTCGCCGCCATCGTCGAGGCGCTCAAGGCCGGCGGCATGTTCCTGATCGTCCAGGAGATCTACATGACCGCGACCGCGCGCCACGCGCACCTGGTGCTGCCGGCGGCGACGTGGGGCGAGATGAACCTGACCTCGATCAACGGCGAACGGCGCCTGCGACTCTATCAGCGCTTCATGGATCCGCCGGGCGAGGCGGTGCCGGACTGGCAGATCATGGCGCGCTTCGCCCGGCGCCTGCGCAAGCTCTATCTGAAGGACCGCAACCCGCTCCGGGCTAACCGCTTTCTCGATTTCGACTGGCGCGGCGACGAGGACGTCTTCATCCACGCGCGCTACCAATACGACGGCGGGCCCAGCGATCCCATGGAGGGCTATTCGGGCATCACCTACGACCTGCTGCGCCAGCTCGGCAACAACGGCATCCAAACCCCGGTGCGGATCGTCAACGGCGTGCCCTCGGGCACGGTGCGCCTGCACGAGGACGGGCGCTTCTCCACAGCCTCGGGCAAGGCGCGCTTTATCCCGGCGCCCCAGCCCTGGCCCGGCTATGCCGCCAAGGTGACGCGCCAGCGCGAGGCCTATGCGTTTTGGGTCAACAACGGGCGCACCAACCACATCTGGCAGACCCTCTACCACCACCAGCACATTCCCTTCTACCGGGACCACAACCCGCTGCCGCACCTGGAGATGCATCCCCAGGACGCGGCGGATTTGGGCATTGCGGCGGGCGATCTGGTCGAGCTGTCCAACGATGTCGGCAGGGTGCGCGCCATGGCGCTGCTCACCGATGCGGTCAAGCGCGGCCACACCTTCATGCTGTTCGGCCAGCCGCGCGGCGCGGTCGGCGACCTGATCTCGGACCACGTCGACCCGGCGACCACGATCCCCTACTACAAGGGCGCCTGGGCGGATATCCGGCGCGTCGGCCCGCGGCCGGAGATCGCCAAGGCGGTCTCCCTGCTGCCCCAGAACGTGGCCGAGTGAGGAGCGCCGGGATGGAACGCCTTCGCGCCACGCTGCTCGTTTTCCTGCTGTTCGCCACCGCCGCAACAGCAGCCCCGGGCCCGGCCGCGGCCCAGGGGCGCGACCTCTCCGGCCGGAACCTGATCGGCGCGGACTTCGCGGAGGCCGACCTTAAGGAAGCGCGGCTCGACGGCGCGATCCTCACCGGCGCCAATCTGGTCGGCGCCGATTTAACCGGCGCCAGCCTCAAGGGCGCGGACCTGCGCGAGGCCTATCTGCGCGAAACCCGGCTCCAGGACGCGGACCTGACCGGCGCCAATCTGGGCGGCGCCGACCTGACCCGGGCCGACCTGCGCGGCGCCAGGCTCGACGGGGCGAACCTCACGCTCGCGGTGCTCGATTCGGCGCGCCTGGAGGGGGCCAGCCTGCGCGGCGCCCTGCTGCCCGGCGCGCGCGCGATCAAGGCACGCTTCGCCGGGGCGGACTTCGAGAATGCTTACCTGCCGGGCGCGGACCTGAGCCAGAGCGACCTGCGCGGCGCCAGCTTCAAGAACGCCGATCTCGGCGCCGCGGCGCTGGGTGATCCGGCGCCTCGGGGCGCGCGCCTGAGGGGCGTGGATCTCACCGGCGCGGACCTGACCGGCGCCAACCTGACCAGCGTGGATCTGCGCGAGGCGACCCTGGAGGAGGCCCTGCTGGCCGGCGCGCGCCTCGGCCACGCCGACCTGACCTGGGCGCGCGCCGCCGGCGCCGACTTCTCGAACGCCACGCTGGCCTGGGTGCGCGGCTACGGCGCCGATTTCCGCAAGGCGCGGTTCCGCGGCGCCGAGCTGACCTCGGCCCAGTTCGTCGGCGCCGATCTGACCGGCGCCGACCTGCGCGAGGCGACGCTGACCGCGACCAATCTCAACCAAGCGAACTTGACCGACGTCCTGCTGGGCGGCGCGGCGATCGAGCGAGTGCTCGCCAGGGCCGCGCGCAACCCGCCGGCCGAACTCAACGAAGGGCAGGAGCCGTGACCGAGCAAGCTCTGAACGACCCGGCCGCCGCGCCCGCGCAAGAAACCCGGGCAGCCAGGGAGTCGAGCCCCCGGCTGCGCTTCTGGCCGGCGCTAGCGGGCGAGTTCATGGGTACATTCATCCTGGTGTTCTTCGGCGTCGGCGCGGTCAACGCCGCGGTCGCGACCGGGGCCCAGGCCGGGCTGTGGCAGGTCGCCGTGGTCTGGGCCTTCGGAGTCAGCCTCGGCATCTACACCGCCGCCTCGCTCTCGGGCGCCCACATCAACCCGGCGATCACCGCCATGGCGGCGGTCTACGACCGCTTTCCACCTGCCCGCGTGGTGCCCTATTGGGTCGCCCAGACCGCCGGCGCGGCCTGCGCCTCCTTGGTGCTTTACGCCATGTTCGCTGACACCATCGTCGAGTTCGAGCGCCAGCACGGCCTGCTGCGCGGCGGGCCCGGCAGCGAGCTCTCGGCCATGATGTTCGGCGAGTACTTCCCCAACCCGGCGATCTTCGGCACCGCCGAGGAGGCCTGGCGCGTGATCAGCGAGCGCTCCGCCTTCATCGCCGAGATGATCGGCACCGCCATGCTCGCCTTCCTGGTCAGCGCGGTCACCCATCCCTCCAACGCCGCGCGCCCGCCGCCTGCGGCGCAGGCGGTGGTGATCGGCGTCGGCGTGGCGGCAATCATCTCGGTGCTGGCGCCGCTGACCCAGGCCGCGCTTAATCCGGCGCGCGACTTCGGCCCGCGTCTGGTGTCCTACTTCCTCGGCTGGGACGAGATCGCGATCCCGGGCCCGCGCGGCGGCTGGCTCACGGTCTACATCATCGCGCCGACTGTGGGCGCGATCATCGGTGGCGGCATCTACCGCGCGCTCGCCGCGCTGATGCCGCGGGCGGCCGACAAGGAAACCTAGGCTTTCTGGGCGCGGACGTACTTGAGGTAGCGCATCGCGTATTCGTCGTGCGCGGTCATGACCTCGGCGGCGAGTTTGAACTCGATGAAGTCCTTGGGCGGGTTCATCAGCGGGTCGATCATGATGGCGTCGCAGCCGGCCAGGATCCCGAGAGTGATGAAGGTCTGGTTGAGCAGCTTGCGGCGCGGCAGCCCGAAGGAGACATTGGACAGCCCGCCGAAGATATGCACCTCCGGGAATTTTTCGCGCAGGCCCCGGACCGCATCGAGGTAGTGGTTGCCGAAGTCCGGCCCGGCGCCGATCGGGAACACCAGCGGGTCCAGGTAGCGGTCGCCCATGGGCAGCCCGACCTTGTCCATCATCTCCATGCAGCCGCTCAGGTTGGCGATGCGCTCGGCGGCGTCCTGGGGCATGCCCGAGCGGCCGGAGCCGTTGGCGAAGACGGTGCAGTCCTCGTCCTTGCCGAGCTGCACCAGCACGTCGCGGCCCGCTTCGAGGCTGACCGAGTTGATCGCTGGGCGGCCCTTGGCGTGGTCGTAGACCTCGAGCCCGGCCATGATGGTCTGCGGGTCGGAGGAGTCGATGGAGAAGGACACGTCGGAGAGCGACTGCGCGGTCTTGACCATCCAGCGCATGTAGTCGTGGCGTTCCTCCGGGTAGACCGAGAGTTCGTCGACGCAGAGGTCGATGATGGTGGCGCCGGCGCGCTCCTGGGACAGGATCGCCCAGCTCAGATAGTCCAGGTCCTGCTTGCGCACCGCCTGGCCGATGTGGGGGATGCGCGCGGTCTTGAGCTCGGCCGGGTCCTCCGGGAAGACGTCGGTGATGTCGAGCAGGCGGCGCGCGCCGTCGAGGCCGGTGTAGGCATAGCCGACCTTACCGTCCTCCTGGACGATGTTCGGACTGGTCGCCCGGATCTTGCGGGTGGTGTTGATGTTCTCGCCGATGACGATCAGGCCCTGGCTCGCGCTGGACATCTGGGTCTCCTACCGGTTTGGGCTTCTCTGCATGAGGTGGGCGCCGTTCCGAGCAGGCTCAGTCCAGCGGGCGCAAGCCATAGAGGCCGGAGCGCGACATCTTGGGGACCATGGCGCAGCTCTCCATGAGCCGCACCGGAAGCGGCGCCGCCTCGAGCAGGGCGAACAGTCCCGCCTGCTCGTCGAGCGGCCAGTCGACGTAGCCCGGGCCGAGCCGGCGGGTCACGCCCAGGCGCTGGTCCCGGAGCAGGGACGTGAGGTGCAGGATCAGGCCCTTGGTCGCCCGCTCGATGGCGAGCCAGCCGGCCAATTCCAGGAACAGCGCCTCGACGATCGCGTCCTCCACGGTCAGCCGCTCGGTCTCCGCGTCGAGCGCCGGGCCGAGCGTGAGCACGAAGACCACGGCTTCCCGGCAACCGTCTAGCACCTTGGCGAAGCGCGCGCTGTGGAAGACGACACCGCCCGCGAGTCGGAGCTCTTCGGGCCCGCAGGCCTCGATTGGGACGCGCCGGTAGCAGGCCTCCGGCGCGATCAGCGACCGAGCCGAGGCCGCCGCCTTGGTGGCGATGTCCCGCACCCGCGGCCGGACCCGTGCCGGATCGCGGTAGCCCTGCATGCGCAGGAGCGGTTCGACCGGCACCTCCTCGGCGCGGCCGCGAAAGTGCCCGAAGGCGCCATCCTGGGCCGCTAGGGTGCCGTCGCCGGACATGAAGCAATCGAGTCCACGTTATGAAATTCCCCGCGCGGCAGTGGCGTGGGGGAGCGGGTCGCGTGGGGGAGCGGCGCGGCCGGCATCAGTCCTTGCCGAGTGCCGCGGCCCGGATCGCCCGGAACTCGGCCTCGAGCTCCGCCTTGACCGCGCTCGCCACCGCTTCGGCCGAGCCGTCGCGCGCGACCCGCTTGCCGCGCCGCCATTCCTCCAGATAGGCGTCGGTGCCGGCCAGCCCCTTGCGCATGGCGACCGCGTCGATCAGCTCCTGGAACTTGCGGTCGAGCTGCAGCTTGTGGACGCCGTTCTCGTCCTTGGCCTCGACCACCGAGGGAATGTCCTGCCAATACAGGATGCTATAATTCGCCATGCCTGCTCCCAATTACTCCCTTAGCCCCAGCGCTCCCTCAACCCAGGTCGATATCGACCGAAAAGCCCTTGCCGTCCTCGTTCATGGTGAAGGCCCCGTCGATCACCGCGTAGCTCCACTTGGCCGAGCGGTGCAGCCCGCCGAGCGGATACATATGCACCCCGGCGATGCCGCAGCCCGGATCGCTCGCTTGGTACGCGGCCAGATCGGTCACCAGCCGGTCGGGCGCGGAGACGGTCATCAGCTTGGTCAGGTTGCGCGCCTGCCGGGTAAGGAACTTCATCGAGGGGCCGATGCCGCAGGCCTTGGCGTGGGCAAGCAGGGTCCTGATGGTGGCCAGGCCGGGCACCCCGACATGGATCGGCAGGCGGTTGCCCTCGGCCCGGATGCACCGGTCCCAGGCAATGACCGGCCCGGCCTCGAAGCAGAACTGGGTCACCAGGTAGAGCTCGGCGCCGCTGCGCTCGGCGAAATCGTTCTTCCAGCGGAGCGCCTCGGCGATCGCCTCGTCGGAGATGTCGGGACTGCCCTCGGGGTGTCCGGCGACGCCGAACTTGCGGATGCCGTGCTTGTCGAACAGGCCTGTTTCCAGAAGCCGCATGGTGTCCGGGAAATCGCCGACCGGCTTGTCGGCCGAGCCGCCGATGACCAGCACCTGCTCCAGGCCGACCTCGCCGGCAAGCCGGGCCAGCTTGTCCTCGAGGAAGGCCGCGCTCGGGATGCTGCGCGCGGCGAAATGCGGCACCGGCAGGAAGCCCTCGCCCTTGAGCCGCTTGGCGACCGCGATGGTGTCGTCGAAGTCCGAGCCCGGCAGGAAGGTGATGTAGACCGCCGTGCCGGGGCGCAGATGCTCCCGGTAGTCGGGGATCTTCGCGGCCGAGCCCGGCGTGGTCTCGGCGGTGAAGCCGGTCATGAAGTCGGCGATTCGCTGTTTGACCCCGTCGTTCGTCGCGGCCGATCGCGTCATTGCTTGCACCGCCCCCATGTCCCGTTCCCCTGGCGTGTCACCACGTCCGATGGCGGACCGCGCGCACCGGCCCTCGGCTCCGGGGCCGCAAACTCCCGAAGGGCGCCCGCGCGACCGCTCGTTCGGCCGGCTTGGCAGCGACCGAACCATTGCCGGGCTTGCCGACAGCTTTCTTTCGGAACTGCGACCCAATACTTCTCTCAAAGCCCATATTTTCCGCAAGGTTTTCCCGAATTCGCCGCAGGTAACCCCTTTACAGCGCCTCATCCGGAAGATAATATATCATGAATATACGAAGCCTGCCAAGGCCCACCTGACCCAAGCGTTCGGAGCCTGCCATGAAAGAGTTACTGCCGCGCGAGCGGTTCATCCGCGCCCTCCGCCACGAGCCCGTCGACCGGGTGCCGCTGCTCTACCGCATGAAACACGAGGTCAAATCCAAACTGGCCCGGATCTACGGGATCGAGGACGCCGCCACCGGCCGCAAGCATAACCCGGAAATAGAGCTCAGGCTCGGCAACGACGCGATCATCTACCAGATCGGCATCAACGCGGATTTCTCGCACCGGCCGATCAAGATCGGCGAGACCTGGCACAACCACTTCGGCGTCGGCTACGGCAAGAGCGGGCTGAAGGGCCGCACCGAGGAGGAGGAGGTCGTCTTCGCCAAGACCCAGGAGTACTGGGGCGCGGCCAAGGTGGTGCCCGAGAACTTCCCCAGCTTCCATCCGATCCAGACGATGGAGGACCTCAAGAACTATCAGTGGCCGGATCCCAACGATGCGGAGATGCTCGATCCCATCGACGAGATTTGCGCGCGCTACCAGAAGGACTACTTCATCATCGTCGACCTGTCCTCGACCCTGATCGAGGCGGCCTACGCGCACATCATGGGGACCCAGAAATTCTTCCTCCAATTGTTCGACGAGCCGGAGTTGGTCGCCGGCGTTCTCGACGGCCTGACCGAATACTACACCGCGGTCGGCAAGAACGTGATCGCGCGCGGCGTCGACATGGTCCGGGTCGGTGACGACGTCGGCGCCCAGCAGTCGATGATGCTGTCGCCCGTTCAGTGGCGCGAGCTGGCCAAGCCGCGCTTCAAATACATGTTCCAGGAGTTCCGCAAGGCCAACGACGAGCTATTCATCAAGCTTCATTCCTGCGGCGACTACTCACCGATCATCCCCGACGAGATCGAGCTCGGGGTCGATTTATCGGGCCTGATGCAGCCGACCGGCGGCAACAAGGACCAGGCCGGGATCAAGAAGAAATACGGCAACGACATCGCCTTCATCGGCGGCTTCGACGTGCAGAATCTGTTGCCGCGCGGCCAGGTCGAAGACATACGCAATGGTGTGCTCGCGGTCATGAAGAACCTGGCGGTCGGTGGCGGCTACATCTTCTCGCCGTCCCATTACATCCTGGCCGACGTGCCGATCCAGAACATCTACACCATGCTCGAGGCGCAGCGCGACTTCGGCGTCTACGGCAAGTATCCTCTTAACTAGGACTCGAACCCAATAGAACGCGAGACGAAGCGGGAGTATGGCTTGATGACGGAGCCGGTGCTGCAGATACCCGAGGGCTGGGACGGGCGGGTCCCGGATGGTTGGGAATGGCGGACCCTGTGGGACGCCGTGGAGACCGGCGACCACATCTATGCCGACTCCCGGGTCAAGGAGTCGATCGCGGCCGAGATCCACCCAAAGGTGATTCTCGACGACGGCCTGTTCCCCGGTTTCAACTTGCAAGGCGACCGCTTCACCGAACAAATCATCTTCATCCCGGAGATGCTGATCACCGCGCGCGCCATGAAGGCCGGCCTCAAACTGATCCGGCCGCTCTTGGCGGCGATGGCGGTGAAGCCGCTCGGCACATTCATCATGGGCACGGTGCTCGGCGACATGCACGACATCGGGCAGTCGATCGTGAGCATCATGCTCGAGAACGCCGGCTTCAACGTGATCAACCTGGGCACCGACGTGCACCCGGACAAGTTCATCGAGGCGGCGCGCCGCGAGCAGGCCGACCTAATCGGGTTCTCCGCGCTCTTGTCGACGACGGTCTACTATCAGAAAGTGACCATCGAGGAATTCGTGAAGGCCGGCCTGCGCGACAAGGTCAAGATCCT
>SMUX01245433.1_pt1 | contig 18666 bp, 18 predicted proteins | sample 2456431 | NCBI WGS metagenome assembly SMUX01 (sample SAMN11095930, study PRJNA526329) | marine sediment metagenome | biome: Marine sediment; feature: Surficial sediment; material: Deep marine sediment; isolation source: Hadal surficial sediment | place: Pacific Ocean | collected 2014-11 | depth... | reverse complement strand
TCAACACGATCGCGAATGCCGATGGCGATTCGAGTGAGTGCAGCGCTCTGGTCACGGCGTGCACCGACGCTCCCGCTACGGGCCGCGACGACGGTCTGACCTATGCTTCCGAAGGAACCGACTGGCTGGACGACGTGGCCTTCTACCTGAGGAATACGGATCTCGACCCGACCCTCGACGAGACGCAGAACATCATTACCTATACGGTCGGGTTCACCATCGACCATCCCCTGCTCCAGGAGACAGCCTTCAACGGCTTCGGTACCTACTTCACGACCTCGAACGCAGACATCCTCGCCGTACAGCTGGCCGCTGCGTTGCAAGACATCATCGAACGCTCATCGTCCTTCGCCGCCACGACGGTGCCGACAAGCCGTACGGCTTTCGGAGACGGGTTCTACACCGCGTACTTCGTGCCTGATCCGACCGACGGTTTCTGGCCCGGCCATCTCCAGGCCTACCGGCTGTCCCCCGACCTCGAGGTGCTCGACAAGAACGGCCTGCCGGCGCTCGATCCGACGAGCGGTCTGTTCAAGGAGCCGCGCAATCCGTTCTGGGATGCCCAGGACAAGCTCTCGAGCGCGGGGCATCCTCCGCGCAAGCTGTACACGACCCTGAGCGATGCGCGCGTCGCCTTTGATGCCGCAACCATCGATGCGGTGGAGCTCGACCTTCAAGCCAGCGAGCTGACCCTCTATCCGAACTATCCAAGTGTCAGCTTCGCGGACACCGAGGCGCTGGCGGACGGTCTGGTCGAGTTCCTCGATGGCCGCGACAGCTTCGACAAGGACATCGACGGGGATACGGCCGAGAAGCGAGAATTCGTACTCGGAGACATGTTCCACTCCGACCCGATCGCGGTGGGTCCACCCTCCCTCTTCCTGAGTAGAGACGAGGCGTTCGGACCGCCGCACGACCCGACCTCCTTCCTGGGTCAATACGGGCAACGCGACCGCAAGATCTACGTCGGTGCCAACGATGGCATGCTACACGCCTTCAACAGCGGCGGCTTCAACGCGGGGGACAATCCGGCCACGCCCGAGACCGAGAACGGATACTACGACCTCGGCGATGGCGAGGAAGCGTTCGGCTATGTGCCTGGCTTCCTACTCGACCAGCTCAAGTACATTCCTCGCAACATTCCGCGCCAGTACTACTACGTGGACGGCAGTCCCTCCGCCGCAGACGTATGGCTCCCGAGCAGCCCTACGGACCCGAGCAAAGAAACCGTTGAGTGGGCGACTGTGCTGATCACCGGCCTGCGCCAGGGCGGGAGCGGCTATTTGGCGCTCGACATCACCGACCCCGGTGCATCGGGCGGACCCCACGGTCCCTACCCGAAGCTGCTGTGGGAATTCGATGAGACGGATGCGCCGATCGGCGAGACCTGGTCCGAGCCGGTCATCACACGCGTGAAGCTCAAGGCCGGATCCAGCGATCTCTGTGGCTTCGTCACTACGGATGACGGTCCGTGTCGCGAGCAGTGGGTGGCCATCTTCGGCGGTGGCTACCGCGAGGACGGAAACCCGAACACGGCGGGCTACGTGTCCGATCCGACGAGCGCGGCCTGGACCGATGCGAGCAAGGGCGTCTTCATGGTGGCCATGGACACCGGTCAGGTCATCGGGCAGGTGCTTTTCGACTCCGACCCGACGGCGGTCACGAACGCGATGCGTTTCTCGATTGCCAGCACCCCGAGCGTTCTGGACCTCGACTTCGACGGCTTCGCCGACGTGGTCTATGTCGGCGATCTCGGCGGCCAGATGTGGCGCTGGGACATCTCACGGGTGGGAGAGGAAACCACCCCGAACGATGGCGTCATCGACAACTGGCCGGTGGGGCTGTTCTTCAAGTCTGATCCGGCTGCGCTGGGAGCGGGTGGTCTCCACTACCACAGCATCTTCTTCCCGCCCGTCGCCACCTACCTGGGTGGGCAGCTCGTGCTCGCATTCGCGAGTGGAGAGCGGACGGACCCCCTATACGAGGGAGACCCTGCGGACGATGACAATAACCGCTTCTGGACCGTCTGGGATCGCGTGCCGCTCGGGCTAGACCCAACCGATCCGAACAGCGGCTGGCTCACACTCTTCGAGGACCACCAGACCATCAACGGTCAGCTGCGCGGCCTAAACAACGTATCGGACCTGACGACCGATCCCGAGCCGGCTGACGATGGATACTACATCGTGGTCCCCGAAGGAGAGAAGTTCATCACGAATCACGTGCTCTTCTCGGGGATCCTGCTGACCCTGACCTATGTACCTGACAACTCGGGCACGGACATCTGTGGCGCCACCGGAGAGACCAATATATGGGTCTTCCACCTGGAGGACTCCGGCGGCCTGCTGGATGCGACCGCGCCCGCAGGCAACGATCAGCGGAATCTGTATCTCGGGCCGGGTGCACCGACGCATCCTCGAATCATAATCACGAGTTACAAGGTCGTGCTGATCGGTCAGACGTCACTCGGAAACGTCTTCGAGTTCGACGTGCCGGCCGCACCGCCACCGCCGGTCGAGCTCATCTTCTGGCGACAACTCTTCTAACATGAGAGGAAACTCAGCCATGACGAAACGATGGGTGCTTAGTCTCCTGCTGCTGTTCGTGCTGGGCTCGGCTCCCGCGTCGGCCTCTGCAACGGGGTTGGGGCTGCCCGTTTCGGGGAAGGTCACCGCGGTGGACTCCCTAGAGCGAAAACTGCGTCTGGGGGGGCAGCTCTTCTACGTGCCCCAGAGTGTGAAAGGGCTCGAAGGCCTGGCCCCTGGCATGAGCGTGGTGCTGCAGTACGAAAGCGTCGGCAACCGCTCGGTCGTGACCAAGATCGAGGCCGCGGAGCCAGACTAGCCCGGGTTTTAGCTCGCGAGCGCCCGGGTGATCTCGTCCGAGATCGCTCGGGCCGCTTCCACCGGATCCGCAGCGTCGCGAATGGGACGCCCCACCACGATGTAGTCCGCACCCGCACGAATCGCGTCGTAGGCTGTGACCGTACGAACCTGATCCCCCCGGTCCGAGCCGGGCGTCCGGATGCCGGGACATACGATTCGGAACTCGGAGCCGAGCGCCTTGCGCACAGCCGCAGCTTCGCTTCCCGAGCAGACCACGCCGCCGCAGCCGGAAACCTGCGCGAGCCGTGCGAGCTCTACGACCTCTTCCACACCCGCGGGCTGGCTCGTCAGGCGCGTGACGGCCAGCACCAGCAAGTTCGGCCCGGCTTCGCGCGCGGCCGCTCGCAGCATCTCCTCGCCTCCCTGTGCGTGAACGGTGAACATGTTGACACCGACGGCGCGCAGCGCACGCGCGGCCCGACCTACCTGAGTGGGGATATCGTGCAGCTTGAGGTCCAGAAAAACTCCCGCCCCTTCGTGCCGAGTCACCATGCGGACGGCGTCTGGTCCCGCGGAGCTGAAGAGCTCCAAGCCCACTTTGAATAGACGCAGATGTGGAGCAAGCCGTGCCACCCACGGCTCGGATTGCTCAAGCGAGGGGAGGTCGAGCGCGAAGATGAGGTGACCTTGACCAGCTCCCGGCATGGAAGCTCTAGGTATAGCAAGTAGAGCGGTACTAGCGCGTTATCGGCGAGCTGAGCTCGCCTGCGCGCTCTACGCTCGGCTTCGCCTCGCTGCGCGGGCCTGCGACCCTTGCTACTAGCGCGTTATCGGCGAGCTGAGCTCGCCTGCGCGCGCGTCGGGCGACTCTTGAGTCGCCCTCCTATTCGTCCAGGTCCTCTTCCTTCTCTGCCTGGATCCAGGCGAAAAACTCACGGTAGGGCTGGGGTGCCTCGTGCAGCAGTACCCCAAAGCCCGTCAGGTCCGCCGCGCTGGCCAGACCCTGGGTGTTCCAGCGCACTTCGCCGCGCAGGTCCACGAGATCGCCCGTGGGCGTCCAGAATTGCAGGGCCACCACAGCTCCAGAGCGGGGGATCTCATCGGTCTCGATGAAAACCCCCGTGCGCGAAACCTCGGTGATCTCGCCCATCGCATCCAGGCCCTCCGCCAGAAAGCGGACCCGGAGTGGCGGGATTGGAATGCGTTGACGTGCACGTGCGGAACCACCCACGCACGATAGAATCGGAGGCTCGCTGGCACGCCTTGAGGCGGATGCCCTGGGCTACGGGAGGCGATATGCGGATCGCGGAGCTATATGAACGCGGCCGTCCCGTATTCTCCTTCGAGTTCTTTCCTCCGAAGACGGACGGCGGCGTCCGTCAGCTCTTTCGCACCCTGGACGACCTTCGTCGCCTCGAACCGGATTTCGTCTCGGTCACCTACCCCCTGGACCGATCGAGGCGCCATATGACCGTGGAGATCGTCTCACGCATCCAACGGGAGATCGGGATCGAAGCCATGGCCCACCTGACCTGCGTCGACGCCTCTCGCGACGAGCTCCGCGACGCCCTGAAGTGGCTGGACGCGGAAGGCATCGAGAACGTGCTGGCGCTGCGTGGCGACCCCCCTTCCGAGCAGGAGACGGCCATTCCACGCGGGGAGTGGTTTCCGCACGCCTCCGACCTCGCGGAGTACATCAGACAGCGCTTCGGGTTCTGCATCGGCGGCGCGGCCCACCCGGAGAAGCACCCTGAGGCACCCGATTTCGAGACGGATCTCGAGAACCTGCGCCGCAAGGTGCAGGCCGGCTGCACGTTCCTGATCACCCAGCTCTTCTTCACGAACTCCGACTACTTCGAGCTCGTCGAACGAGCACGGGCGCTCGAGATCGAGGTCCCGATCGTGCCCGGGATCATGCCCGTCACGAGCGTTAGTGGCATCAAACGTATGGCAAAGCTCAACGGGTCAGCCATGCCCAAAGACTTTCTAGCCGAGCTCGAAAGGGTCCAGGACGACGAGCTCTCGGTAGAGGAATTGGGCGTGGCCTATGCGCGTAGCCAGTGCCGGGAGCTGCTCGAGAAGGGCGCGCCAGGAATCCACTTCTATACCCTGAACCGCTCTCCCGCAACACGAAAAGTGCTCTCCTATCTACGCGGCGAAGCCTGTACACGGTAGCGTACGGCCCTGCCCATGGAGCGAACGCAAGCACCGAAGGCACGCGCAGCCGAGCTCCGCTCGCCGATACCCCGCCAGCCGCTCAAGTCCGTATCGAGGGTTTCCGATTTTACGCGATGAGGAGCTGTGTAATGTCGGACAGGGCCGACACCACGAAGTCCAGCAGCGGCAACGGCCGCAGAGGCAGCGTCCGGCTGCGCACGGACTTCACCTGTCGCTACGGCAACGGCACGGGCGTAATCAATAGTATCTCCGCCTCCGGAGCAGTGATCGAGAAGGCCGAGCCTCTGCCGACCGTGGGCGACGAGGTGAGGCTTCGCTTTTCCCTGCTCGAGGACACGCTTCCGATCGAGATTCGGGCGATCGTAACGGAAGAAACGGAGACCGGATTCGAGGCCGAGTTCCACGGACTGGGCGTTCGTACGCGAAAGCTCCTGCGGATGACGATCGCGAAGGCGCTCAGCCAGGCCGACGAGAACAGCGACCCCGACGACACCCCGATCCTCCTCAGCCTGGGAGATAAGGCCTAGCCTGGACCCAGGCTAGTGACCGCGAGCGCCACGCAGCAATGCGAGCGCGCCGCGCCAGTTCGGAGTGGTAGTCACGTAATGCGGCAACCTCGCCCAGATGCTGATCGTGGGCACCCCGGCTTGCCACAGTGCATGCCTTCCAACGCAGGTGCGGCTCGATTCCCAACCCGAGGACGAGATCGGTCACCTGAGCCATCCGCACGGAAAAGAACTCGTGTTTCGGCCACACGAGCTCGTGCTCTCCGCTGTCCCTAAGCCGAACGTGAGGCCGCGCGACTGAAACATCCAGGAACTCCTCCATCTCGATCTGCGCGGTGCTCGAGCAGGAGAACTGATCGAGCAGAAAGCGGGTGGCACTGGTAGCCGACTCGCCCGCGTCGCTGGCGCCGCCGTACGCCAGGATCAGAACGGGATTGCTTGGACTCGGCTTCGAGTTGGGTTGTTAAATCAGAGAGTTCGAGTCACCCACACCGAGAGCATCGCATAACATGGCCTGACTGCCTCTGGAAAGTTCGCACGCTGCGGTCTCTCGGAAACCCGTGGAACTAAGCGTGTTACTGTGCTTCGATCAAGCCAGCACTTCCCGTAACGCGAACAATCTGACCGCCCTCACATATGTGAATACAGTTTCGCCCGGCGTCCTTGGAGGCGAAGAGCGCTCGGTCCGCCGCATCGATCAGTGCCTCGGGGGTGACGTTGCCGACGATGTTCTCCGTACAGGCGAGCCCGAAGCTCGCGGTTACGGTCACGACTTGATCATGCACCTCGAAGCGCCGGTTTTCCACAGAGGCTCGAAGTCGCTCCGCCACGAAAGTGCCCGCGCTGAGCGGGGTGTCGGTAAGGAGCACCGCGAACTCCTCTCCACCGTAGCGGGCGACAATGTCCGAGCGACGTGCGTAGCCCCGGAGCTCCTCGGCCACTCCCTGCAGGACGATATCCCCGAAGAGATGGCCGTGGGTATCGTTTACGACCTTGAAATGGTCGATATCCGTCATCATCAGACCCAGCGGACGCCCGTAGCGATGGGCGACGTTCAGCTCCGACTCCAGCCGTTGGTCGAGATACGGTCGGTTCCAGAGACCGGTCAGGCCATCCAGAAACGACTGGCGCTCGAGAATGTCTTGCAGCCGCTTGGTGCGTAGACCGGCGCGCACCCGGGCCCGCAGCTCCGCCTGCTCGAAAGGCTTCGTGACGTAGTCCACGGCCCCCATGTCGAGACCACGGATTTTGGCCTCCATCGTGGAGTCACTCGTCAGGAAGATAATCGGGATGTTGCGGGTCGACGGATGTTCTTTCAGCTTTCGACACACCTGAAACCCGTCGAGGTTGGGCAGGCCCACATCGAGCAGGATGAGGTCGATCGATTCGGTGATCGCGCGCGCGATACCGCGAACACCGTCCAGCTCACCGGTCACCACTATGCCCTCGGGGCGCAGGCGCGCGGCGATGAGCTTGTGGATCGACTGCTCGTCATCGATGACGAGGACGCGATTCGGGTTGGGAAGCTCGGTGTTCAATCGTCCTCCGACACCACGACGGCGCGCAGGATCTCGAAGAGTTGGCTCATCTTCTCCTTGATCACCAGCAGCTCTGCGTCTTCCTCGACGACCATTTCCAGGCTCGCTGCGGCCTCAGTGATCTGCGGAAAGCCGTAGCCCCCGCCCGCGCCTTTCAGCTGGTGAGCCAGGGTTCGCACTCGGGGCAGGTCGCCCTTGGCAAGAGAGTCCTCTAGGGCTGTCATACGATCCGAGAACGCGTGCACGAACTCACGCACGATGTCGATCATGTCCGGATCGTCTTCGAAGGCGCTCCGTATGGGGTCCATTCGCTACCTCTGGGTGCAGCAAAGGGGCATCTCCACGACTGGCAAACCCCGCTAGGCCACCATCGGCAGTCCCGGCGAGAATCCAAAGCAGGAGCGGCGCAAATCGTCTGAATGACGCTACTTTCTCGTCATGCGGTCAAACGAGGTGTTCTCACGGATGAGCCCGGAGCGGGCCCAGGAATTTCTCGAAGAGCTGGTCAAGGAGGGTCCCCAGGCGGCGCTGCTGGTGCTCAATGCTGTGGCCGAGGCCTTTCGGCTGCGACCGCAGTTCCTGCGCCGTCAGCCGCGGGCACGCCAGGCAGAGTGGATGAGGCAGGCCCTGGGTCGGAGCGCCAGCTCGGGCGTGGCCGAGGAGGTGCTCGCAAGCTATTTCCTGGACCATCACAAGGATCTGCTGATCGAGCTGCTGGACACGCTGGGCCTGGAGCATGAGGAGGGACTGCTCGAGCAGGACAGCCCACCCTGTCCCAAGAAGACGCCACTGAAGAAGGCCGTGAGCGAGTATCTGAAGGGCGATCACCCGGAGCGCCGCAAGCTGTTGCTCGAGAGCTTCGCGGCTCAGTCTGCCATCGATTGGCCGGATCTCGAAGCGCTCCTATGAAGCTGGGTCTCAAGGATAAGGGGGCCATCGTAACGGGTGCGAGCCGCGGCATCGGCCGGGCCACAGCACTTGCGTTCGCGGACGAGGGCTGCCACGTGGCGATCTGCGCGCGCGGCACTGAGCAGCTCCGCACGACGGAAGCTGAGCTGCGCCAGCGCGGGGTGAAGGCCTACGCGCAAACCTGCGACGTGGGGCAGGCCCACGAGCTCGAGGCGTTCCTGAACGCCTCGCGGGCGGCGCTGGGCCGGGTCGACGTGCTTGTCAACAATGCCTCCGGCTTCGGGGTCACGGACGATGAGGGCGGCTGGTCGGTGGGATTCCAGGTCGACATCATGGCCGCCGTGCGCGGCGTGTGGCAGGTGCTCCCCTGGATGGAGGAGGCGGGCAGCGGCTCCATCGTCCACATCGCCTCGACCTCCGGGCTCGAAGCGGGCTCACCGCCCGCCTATGCAGCGGCCAAGGCGGCTCTTATCAGCCACTCCAAGACGCTGGCGATCGAGCTGGCTCCCCGGGGGATTCGCGTGAATTGCGTGGCACCGGGCTCGATCGAGTTTCCCGGTGGGCTCTGGGAGACGATCCAGCGTAATAGCCCGCAGCGCTACCAGGCGATCCGGGCTTCGATTCCCTCGGGGCGCCTCGGGACCGACACAGAGGTGGCGAACGCCGTGATCTTCCTGGCGTCGGAGGCCGCAAGCTGGATCACCGGCGTAACGCTTTCGGTCGACGGGGGACAACACAAGGGCAACCTGTAGCAGGCCAAGCGCTAGACCGGAGATCTCACCCGCTGGCCTACTGCGGCCGCCAATCGCACGCCATCTCGGCCCGGGCTCGGCCTCAGCTCCTCAACTGGCCGGTTATCGACCGGCGGAGCCGGCCTGCGCGCGGCCCGATCTGACGCACACCGGGCACCCTCGCTACGGCAACCTGGTAAGAAATCCAGGCTAGGGGCTGGCTTCCTGGAAGTAATCACTGGTTCCGTGCGCGTGAATCGCCTCGGCGATGCGGCGCAGCGCAACCGTATAGGCGGCACTCCGAAGCGAGCTCTTCTTCGCCGACGCGAGCTCCCAGGTCTCCCAAAAAGCCCGCTTCATCACCTCCGTCAGGCGAGCGCGGACCTCCTCCAGCGTCCAAGCGTACCCCGCGCGATTCTGCACCCACTCGAAGTAGCTCACCGTGACGCCACCGGCGTTGGCTAATACGTCCGGCACTACGATTTTCCCGGCCTCGAAGAGCTTCGCGTCCACCTCTCCCAGCACCGGACCGTTGGCCACCTCGACGATCACGGGCGCACGGATCCGGTCCACGTTCCAGGGACCGATCACGCCCTCGAGCGCGGCCGGGATCAAGATGTCGACCTCCAGCTCGAGCAGCTCCTCGTTGGAGATGCGCTTGTGATCCACGAGCTGACACACCGTGCCCTCACAGTAGACGCCCCGTAGCTTTCGGGTCTCCTGCTTGTTCTGGTAGAGGCTGTCCACGTCGAAGCCGTCCTCTGAGTAGACGGCGCCCTGGGAATCGCTGACCGCGACGATGCGGTAGCCCGAATCCTGGAGCAGATGGGCCACGTGATAGCCAGCGTTGCCGAAGCCCTGGATGGCCACGCGGGTCTTCGACGGCTCGAGCTTGCGCACACGCGCGAGCTCCTGAATGCAGAGAAATGCGCCGCGCCCGGTGGCCTCCTCGCGGCCCAGGCTTCCACCCAGGCGAATCGGCTTGCCGGTGATCACAGCGGGGGTCTTCGCGCGATGGATGGCCTCGTACTCGTCCATCATCCAGCCCATGATGCGAGCGTTGGTATAGACGTCGGGCGCGGGAATATCGCGTTCGGGACCGATCACGTCCGCCATCGCACGCATATAGGCGCGTGAAAGCCGCTCAAGCTCGAGCCGGGACAGGGCCTTGGGGTTGACGATCACGCCCCCCTTGCCCCCGCCGTAGGGCAGCCCCACCACGGCGCACTTGATGGTCATCCACAGGGCCAGGGCCTGGACTTCCTCCAGCGTGACGTCCGGATGGAAACGAATCCCGCCCTTGGTGGGACCGAGCGCATCGTTGTAGCGACACCGATACGCGCGGAAGTACCGCCTCGAGCCGTCGTCCATGCGCACGGGCAAGGAAGCAATGAGGGTGCTTTTCGGATCGCGCAGGGCCGCGATCACCTCCGGCGTTACGCCAGCCTCGGCGCCGAGGCGTTCCAGCCGGGCCACCGCATCCGTATAGACGTTGCTCCCTGCCACCTCTTATCCTCCGGAGCCAGCCTATCAGACGGGACTTCTAGATTCCATGGATGCCCTTCTGATTTGACCGCCCGCTGTCCAAATGCTTTGCTGGGTCAAAGGAGGATCTCCATGGGGGCACTAGGTAAGGGCTTAGCGGTCGTCATCGGAGTGATCGCGATCCTGGCGGCGGGGGTGTACGCGCTCTCGGAGTACGGCGGGGAAGTCGTGATCCTGCACACCACCACGGATAACGGCAAACAGAAATCGACACATCTCTGGATCGTTGACGACGCCGGCTTCGCGTGGCTGCGGGCGGGAGAGCCCGAAAGTCGCTGGTTCCAGCGCCTGCTCGCTAGGCCCAAGGTGGAGATAGTTCGCGCTGGCAAGACCCGAGCCTACCGCGCGAATGTGGTCTCCACACCGGCCGCACGCGAGCACATCAACCAGCTCATGGCGGAGAAGTACGGCTTCGCCGAGACGATCATCTCCTTGATGCACGATGAGGACGAGGTGACTCCCATGCGTCTCGAGCCCCTCGACGTCGCTGCGAACCCGAGTTTGAAATAATAGGGGGGGGCGCACGAGCTGACTGACAGTCAATTTTGTGCGCTGAGCTGTCGGACGCGCCGATCGCGGAAGACCCCCCCAAGGAGACCCCCATGTTCTACCTAGAGAAGGAAGGGCGCCTCGTCATCCCCCGGACGGAGCTCACCTACCCCTGCCATCGGTTCGAGATGCACCAGAAGGCCGCCAAGGCCGCCGTCGATCATGTCATGGCCGACTTCGAGGACGCCTGCCCCTACGAGTTCAAAGGCCAGCCGTCACGCAAGGTGATGGTCGAGGCGCTCAACACGATCGATTTCAGCGGTAAGGTCGTGGTGGTACGCCCCAATAACATCAAGTCGAAGTACTTCCTGGGCGATATACGCGCGATCATGACCGACGCCGTGGACCGCTTTCACGGAATCATCCTGCCGAAGACGAACGAGCCCGAGGACATCATTCATCTCTCGCGTCTCCTCGACGGCTTTGAGAAAGAGGCGGGGTGGACCACGACGGTACGCATCGAAGCGCTGATCGAAACGCCGATCGCCGTGGTGAACGCCTACAAGATTGCGACCGCATCCAAGAGGATGGCGGGTCTCATCTTCGGCATCGCCGATTTTGCCTCCGCCATGGGAGTCAAGGAAAACGTCGCGAATCAGAACGTCAACTTCCACTATGCCAAGCAGGCGACCGTGGTCGCGGCCAAGGCAGCAGGTCTGCACGCGATCGACAACGCTTGGTTGAAGCTCTGGCGAAACGACATGCCCAAGGAAGAGATCGAAGAGATTCAAGCGGACATGAAGCACAAGAACGAGACCTCCGCAGCACTCGGCATGGACGGAACCTGGGTCATCCACCCGCAGCAGACGGAGATCTCGAACGAGGCGTTCTCACCATCGGACGAGGACATCGAGGAGGCCAAGCACGCCATCGTCTACTACCACGAGCAAGGGGGTGGCGCGGTCTACGATCCCAAGTATAGAAAGTTCCACGACGAGGCCACGATCAAGGGCGTTCTCATGGAACTCGCCAAGGGCGTGCAGGCCAACAAGGTGGACAACGAGTTCCTGAACACCATGGCGAAGAAGAGCCAGGAGGTCACGGGCTACAACATCCTCGAGATGATGAAGCGGGTGGCCTGATCCATGCGCTTCTACGAGTTCGAGTCCAAGGCGCTCCTCGCCAAGCAGGGGCTTCCGCTGCCGGCCGTCTCCCGTGTCGCGGGGACGCCCGCCGAGGCGGGCGCGATCGCGCGCGAGATCGCTGGACCAGTCGTGCTCAAGTCACAGGTGCTGACGGGAGGCCGAATGAAGGCGGGTGGGGTTCTGTTCGCCGACAGCCCCGACGAATGCGAGAGCGCCGCTGAGAAGATCCTGAAGCTCGAGATCAACGGACACGCGCCGCGAGGCGTGCTCGTGGAGGGTCGTGCACCCGTCGCGCAGGAGTACTACGCGGGCGTGATCTACGATGTCCTGGCAAAGCTTCCCGTCATGATCTTCAGCGATATGGGAGGGATCGATATCGAAGAGGTCGCCGAGAAGCATCCGCAGCATATCGCCAAGCTCCACTTCTCTACCATCCTGCCCCCGTCGGATTTTCGCGCCAAGGAACTCGTCTCCTCGCTCGGGATCAGCGGCTCCGAGCTCAATCGTCTTACCCGGATCGTGGCTCAGCTGGCCCGAAGCTTCACGCAGTACAGTCTTACGCTGGCCGAGATCAATCCCCTGGCGCGATTGGAAGACGGCAGCTTCATCTGTCTTGACGCGCACGTCGACATGGAGGCGGAGGCGCGCGATCGACAGCAGGCTATTCTGGAAGAGCTGGGAATAGGTCCTGACGAGACGCGCCAGGCGCGTCCCCCGACCCCGTTCGAGATTCGCGGCGCCCAGATCGACGCGGTGGATCATCGAGGTGTAGCCGGAAACGTGGTGGAGTTCGACGGGGATCTGGGGCTCGTAATCGGAGCCGGCGGCGGCTCATTAACGCTCTTCGATGCGATCCGGCGGCACGGAGGCAAGCCGGCCAACTACTGCGAGATCGGTGGCAACCCGAGTGTGTCGAAGACCTGCGAGCTTACCAAGCTGATCCTTTCGAAGACGGGCGTCCGGAAGATCGCTGTCATGATGAACGTCGTATCCAACACGCGCGTCGACATCGTTGCGCGTGGGGTCATCAAGGGAGTGATCGAGTCCGGCTACGACCCCGCGCATAAGATCGCGATCTTCCGCATCCCCGGATCCTGGGAGCAGGACGGTTTCAAGATCCTCAGCAAATACGGGGTCGAGTACTGCGACCGCAGCGTTTCCATGTTCGATGCGGCCGGTCGAGCGGTCGCCAAAATGCAGCAAGCGTAGCCATGTCGATCCTGATTACACGGGATACCACATTCATCATCCAGGGGATCACGGGGCGCGAGGCCGTCAACGTCACCCGGGAGTGTCTCGACTACGGCTCGAAGATCGTCGGGGGGGTTACGCCAGGTCGTGCGGGTCGCGAGGTCTACGGCGTTCCCGTTTACGACACGGTCGCGCAGATCGCCTCGAAGACGCGCGTCGATGGCTCCATCATCACCGTCCCTGCACCTTTTGCTCGCGACGCCGCCTTCGAAGCGATCGAGGCGGGCATCAAGACCATGGTGATCGTGACCGAGCGGATTCCCCGCGGCGACGTGGCACAAATGGTCGAGTTGGCGAAGCTGCGCGCTGCGCGCATCATCGGGCCCAACTGCCTCGGGATCATCTCGCCCGGCGAAGCCAAGATGGGCGGACTCGGCGGCCGGGCCGAGGACGCCAGAAAAGCCTTCTCGAAGGGGCCAATCGGCGTGATGTCCCGCTCGGGCGGAATGACGACGGAGATCTGCAACACGCTGACCGCGGCCGGGCTCGGTCAGTCCACCGCCGTGTCCATCGGCGGCGATGCAATCATTGGCTCTACCTACGCGGAGCTGATGCCGCTCTTTGACGCCGATGAGGAGACTAAAGGCATCGTCATCTACTCGGAGCCGGGCGGCCCGATGGAAGCGGACCTCGCGCGCTACGTGAAAGAAGAGAAGTCTCGGCTCCCGATCGTGGCCTTCATGGCGGGACGCTTCATGGACGAGATGCCCGGCATGCGCTTCGGCCATGCGGGGACCATCGTCGAAGGCAAGGCCGACACCGCGGCGGAGAAGATACAGAGGCTGGAGGAGGCGGGGATCACCGTGGCCGAGCGCATCGAGGACATTCCCGCGCTGCTCAAGAAGCGCCTGGCATAGGGAGCCAAAATGGGACTTTTCATCGAGGTTCAGGTGGCACCCGAGGCCAGCAGCAAACCCGCGGTGGTGAAGAAGCTCGTCGAGGTCTGCCCCGTCAACATCTTCGGGGAGCGCGAGGACGGAGGGCTCGACATCATCGAGAGCAACGTGGACGAGTGCACCCTGTGTGAGCTCTGTCTGGACGCCACCGAGCCGGGAGCCGTCCGGGTGATCAAGCTCTACGACCAGGGCCAGGCGCTCGAGCGCAGCGCCTAAGCGTCCGGTCGCGCCGCATGAACCTCGAGCAGCTCCGGCGCGCGTGGAGAACGACCGAGCCGGGTCGGTTGGTAGGCCGAGGGCATCCCGCGGGTGACTTTCTGGAGGCCTACGACTGGGTCGTGCTGGAGCGCCGACCCGGCTACCTCAAGCTCGACGCGCACCTGCCGGACCACACGAAGAACCCGCGCGGCCAGCTCTTCGGCGGCTTCACTCCCACCTACGTCGATTTCGTGGCGCTCTTCACCGCGCGCTCCGAAGAAAAGCGCGAGCTCGGGGACTGGCTCGCCACCACCAATATGCGCGTGGACTACTTCGAGCCGGTCACCGGACCGCGCTTCTTCATCCAGAGCACGCTGGTAAACCAGCGCGGGCGCATGTACTTCGTCGAGACCCGCTTCCTGAATGTGGACGACAAGCTGCTCGTCTTCGCCCTGACCACGCTGCGCAGGATCCCCATGACGGGAGCCCTCGGGGACGCTTAGTGTCGACTTCTCACCGGGTTCCGTAGCGCCCCGGGGCTCAGTCAGCTGCTACCGCTAAGTTGCGCGTTCCGCGTGGAGCACTCGAGCCTATCTCTCAGCCGAGCATCTCCCGCGCAAGCTGCGCGACCGCCTCCGGCGTAAAGCCAAAGTGCTCCGCCAGGGCCGCGTGCGGAGCCGAGACCCCGAAGCTCTGCATACCGTGGAAGCGATCCTGCGGGCGCAGCAGCAGCGCGAGCCCCTGCGCAACGCCCGCTTCAACCACGAGACGCGGCACCGCCTGGGGCAGAACGCTCTCCCGGTAGGCCTCGTCCTGTGACTGGAACTGCTCGAGGCAAGGCAGCGAGACCGCGCGCACCGAGCGGCCCTCCGAGATCAAAAGACGCGCGGCCTCCAGCGCGAGATGCGTCTCCGAGCCGGTGCCGAGGATCACGAGCTCCGGCCCACCGGAGCCTGACTCACGCCGCAGGACGTACCCCCCGTACATCGCATCGGCCTCGATGCCGTCGCCTTCCAGGACGGGCACGGACTGCCGCGTCAGGGCAAAGGCCACCGGCCCCCTCTCTTGTGTCAGCGTCACGTTCCAGGCGGCAACGGTCTCGCGCGCGTCGGCGGGGCGCCAGACCGGGAGGCCGGGGATCGCACGCAGGGAGGCGAGCTGCTCAACCGGCTGGTGCGTGGGCCCGTCCTCGCCCAGGAAGATCGAGTCATGCGTGAACCCGTAGATCACCGGCTGGCGCATCAGTGCAGCCAGGCGCAGAGCCGGACGCATGTAATCACTAAAGATCAGGAAGGTCCCGATATAGGGACGCACGCCGCCGTGGAGCGCCATGCCACTGGCAATTGCCGCCATGGCGTGCTCGCGTACGCCGAAGCTCAGGTTCCGTCCCTCGAACTTGCCGGGGGCGATCTGAGACTCCCCCTTCAGTACCGCCGCACTGGACGCCGCCAGATCAGCCGAGCCCGCGATCAGCCCGGGCACGCTGGAGGCCAGCGCGTTGAGAATGCGCCCCGAGGCCTGGCGCGTGGCCAGGGACTTCTCTCCCCGAAAGTCCGGCCAGAGCGCGGACAGCCCCTTTGGCAGACGCCGTTCCATCAACGCGCTCCAGAGATCCGCGACCCCGGGGTCGGCCAGCGCCTGGGCCCGCCGCTCCTCCCAGGCTTTGCGCGCAGCCGCCCCGCGCTGCGCGTTGGGACGGAAGAACTCACGCGCCTCATCGGGCACCTCGAAGGGGGGCAGCTTCCAGCCCAGGTTCTCGCGCGTCTGCTCAACCTGCTCTGCGCCGATGGCGGCGTGCGCCGCCGACGTCTCCGCCACCGGTGATCCGAAGCCGATGCGCGTGCGGCAGATGATCAGGTGGGGACGGTCCTCGGCCCCCTGAGCCTGGTCCAGCGCCGCCCGTACCTGCCCGGGATCGTGGCCGTCGACTTTCTGGACGTCCCAGCCATAGGCTTCAAAGCGGCCAGCCACGTTCTCAGAGAAGGCCAGGCTGGTGGGGCCGTCGATCGTGATGCGGTTGTCATCGTAGAGCACGACCAAGCGCCCCAGACCCAGGTGGCCCGCCAGGGACGCCGCCTCCGATGCCACGCCCTCCATCAGGTCGCCATCGCTGGCCAGCACGAAGGTGCGATGATCCACGAGCCCGCTGCCGAAGCGAGCAGCCAGGATCCGCTCCGCCAGCGCCATGCCCACTGCGTTTCCGAAGCCCTGTCCCAGCGGACCCGTGGTGGTCTCCACCCCCGGCGTCATGCCGTACTCGGGGTGGCCGGGGGTAATCGAGTGGAGCTGCCGGAAGCTTCGTAGCTGGTCGATGGCCACGGCATAGCCCGAGAGATGCAGCAGGGAGTAGAGCAGCATCGAGCCGTGACCGCTCGAGAGTACGAAGCGGTCCCGGTCGGCCCACTCGGGGTGGGCGGGGTCGTGGCGCAGATACTCACCGAACAGCACCACAGCCATCTCCGCGCAGCCCAGGGGTAGCCCCACGTGGCCGGAGCGGGCCTGGCGCACGGCATCCACGGTCAGGACCCTGATCGTGGTCGCGGCTCGGGCTATGGCTTCAGCAGAAGACGGCGGCACTGGAGTTTCTCATCTCCGTTGGACGTCCCCGGACAGTTCGGCTGGCCCGTGCCCAGCGTTCGTCGAATGCTCCCTTTGGTCCCCCTCATTCTGCGCTTTCATTCACACCCCCTCAACTCCTCGGAAAGCCAGGCCGATCGCAGACATCGGGGGGCTAACGCCCAGCAATGAACCCGCTCGAACACAAACTGGTCAAGTCACCGTCTGTTCCGACCCTCCCCATGGTCGCCCAGAAGCTGCTCCAACTGCTGAACCGGCGGGACGTGGAGCTCAGCCAGCTCGCGGACCTCATCAGCGTCGACCCCGGGCTCACGCTGAAGGTCGTCCGCCTCATCAACTCTCCGCTTTACGGAATCGTGCGAGAGATCACGTCACTGCGGGACGCCGTGATCTATCTCGGGATGAACGCCGTGCGCAGCGTGGCCCTGTCGTTCTCGTTCCTGTCCGCCTTTCCCGCCGACGGGAAGTCCGGCGATCGGCTGAACGGGCTCTGGCGCACGTCGCTCATGAACGCGCTGGCAGCACGGAGGCTGGCAGCCGAGCTCGGCGGGTGGGACGTCGAAGAAGCCTTCCTCGCCGGCCTGGTGGCCGACGTCGGCACGCTGCTCATGTACCGTGCGGTTCCCGAGTATCCCGAGCTCGTCAATCGTTTCTACGGGGGCGAAGCCGATCTGCTCGAGCTCGAGCAGCAGCACCTGGAGACCACGCACCCGGTCCTCGGAAGCTTCCTCCTCGAGGCCTGGAAATTCCCCCGACATCTAATCGAGCTGGTTAAATTTCACCACGATCCGACGCTGGTTGAATCGAACTCCGAGATGGAGCAACGGGCGCGCGTGCTCTACGCGGCGTGGCTCTGTGCACGCGCACTCACCGTATCTGGCTTTACGGACAAGATCTCGTCGCTGGAGCATCGTGTCTCGGGCGTTCTCGGTATCCCGGTCGTGGTGGCGCGCGGGATCACCGCCGAACTCCCGACGGAGCTACGCGAGACCGCAGCGGTGTTCGAGGTTCCGGTGGACGAGCAGCGCAGCTACGACGAGCTTCTGGACGAGGCGAACCAGACGCTGAGTCGGCTCGCTCTCGAGGCGGACCAGAGCGCGCGTGACCTGGCGGGAGCCCTGGCGGTCGGGCGGACCGCATTTCGTCAGATATCGAATCCGGGAGCGGAGCCCGGGAACCTCGACAACGAGACGGGACTGCTCTCGCGCCCGGCCTTCGATACTCTGCTCGAGGCGTTGCATCGGCGTGCCCGCGAGATTCACCGGCCGATCGGGCTGATGGTCTTCCAGATCGAGAACCTGAAGTCGATCCTGGAGCACAATGGTCACGAGGTGGCGCTCGAAGTCCTGGCGAAGATCGGGGAACGCGTGCCCCGCCTCATTCGTCAGAGCGACTACTGCGCGCGGCTCTCCGATGATCAGATCGCGGTGCTCGCTCCCGGCTGCAGCGCTCCTGATCTGCTCAACGCAGGCGAGCGCGTCCGCTTCGGGTTCGAGGATGGCTCACTTTCGACCACAGCCGGTCCGGTGAGCTGCCAGGTCGTCGTCGGCCTGGCTTCGACCACTCCGCATAAGGATGCCATCGATCCCCAGACGCTCGTCGGCTTCGCCACCTCGGCGCTGGACCGCGCCAAGCTTACGCCCGAGAGGCTGGTCCTCGGAGGTTGACCTAGGAGCCCGACCCAAGGCTTCGTCTTGGCTCCGCTCCTAGCGGTACTAGCGCGTTATCGGCGAGCTGAGCTCGCCTGCGCGCGGGCGCCGGACTTCGTCGGCGCCCCGCTAGCACGTTATCGGCAAGCCCAGCTCGCCTGCGCGCGGGCACCGGACTTCGTCGGCGCCCCGCTAGCACGTTATCGGCAAGCCCAGCTCGCCTGCGCGC
>SMUX01373867.1_pt1 | contig 18724 bp, 13 predicted proteins | sample 2456431 | NCBI WGS metagenome assembly SMUX01 (sample SAMN11095930, study PRJNA526329) | marine sediment metagenome | biome: Marine sediment; feature: Surficial sediment; material: Deep marine sediment; isolation source: Hadal surficial sediment | place: Pacific Ocean | collected 2014-11 | depth... | reverse complement strand
TCCCCGAGTCCGAGAGAACTACACGATACTTATCACGTGCGCGCTGTTCAGACAACCATCCCCGTTGAACATCTCCAGCAACTCTTTCAGGGTCTCGCTCACTCGGCAATCCGTATCCGGCGCCACCGCTGCAGATAGAGACCACCCGCTCTCCCGGTTTCACGGTGACCTGTTCGTAGGTACCAAGGGGCCGGGACAAAGAATCATCCGTTCCCCGCACATATTGTTCGGCCAGGCTACCGTTGTCGCCGCCCCGGACGCCGATTGGAGGATGAGTCGTGCCCTCGCTCAACCAGACTGCCGTCAATTCGCCTTCAAGGGGCCCAAATTCGCAGTGAACTCCGGGTGCGCCGCAAAACTTTCCAGCTCCTTCGCTATCTTGAATGATGTGCTGTCGTTCAACGTAAATCGGGTACTTCATCTCGAGGATTTCAATGCTGTCACGCATTAGAAATCCTGCAGCACCGATTCCCATGATCGTCAACCAACCGTCTACACTTGGTCCTGCTGCTCCTACCGAGAAACCAAGCATCATCTGGTTTACGAACGGACCACCCATTGGTCCCGGAGCAACCCCCGAGATAACTGACGTTGCCGCTGGTGATGCTTTTCCAGTGGCGGCCATGCCGTAACCGTCGCCCAATTCCGCAATAGCGCGAGTGACGCAATTGGCAACGAGTTCGGACAAATTGGTCGTCGCGACTGAGCAGCTATACGGGTGCTTCGGAATACCAACGACGCAGTTCTCCCGCAATGTGACGCTTAAACGGCGAAAACTACCCGCATTCGGCGGTACCACCGCCCCTAATCCGGTAAATACACCCATCATTGCCGCAGTACGGGCCGTGGCCTCGGTGAGGTTCAGTCCGCAGGGCTGACAATCCGGATTGTCCGTTAAGTCCACGTGGATCTTCGCGTTCTCCGCATCAACAGTAACCTCCGTCCGGATCTTTATGCCATCCGGTAGGACTTCGCGCATAGGATCATGCCACCCGGAATTCTTCACTGACTTACTGGGGAGCTTCCGGATTGCAGCAATCATCAGCTTTTCGCTGTAGTTGAACCAATCATGAGGATAAACTTCGAGTTCATCGGGATCGATTTCTTGAATCAGTTCCAGTAACTTTCGCTCGCCAATCCGAGCGGCACCCAGAAGCGCCAGAAAATCTCCATGCCACAATTCGGGAACTCGAATCCGAACCTTCGCGATCCTCAGCACATCCTCACGATCCTCATACTTTTCCTGAACTTTCACGCAAGGGAAGATGAGTGCCCCCTCCTCATAAACATCTTTGGCACCAGCGGAGTAAGTAGTGGGGATGGCATTGCCACAGTCCGCCAGGTGCGCTTTTGCCATTACAGTGAAACGATGATTTCCATCTGAATCAACAACAGGCACGAGCAATGTCCAGTCCGCTGCATGGGAGTTTCCATGGTAGGGGGAATTGTGCAGATATGCATCGCCGGCTCTTAATGTCGGGAAAAAGTCGGCCATGCATTTCGCCATCAGATCAGGGCCACTCATGACATGGATTGGGAGACTTTCGGCCATAGCCAGCATCTCGTGATCCGCCGTGAGAATGCAGCATGAAAAGTCGCGTGCTGTGTTCAGAATGGTCGACCGAGCCGTGCGCAATAAGGTATTGGTCATAGCCCGAACGATTCCCTCAAACCGGTTGCTCAGCAACGCTAATCGATGGCCATCCAGCCGTTTTTTATCGGTGGTCATGATGTATCATCCTTTCTCACTGGCTGCAATGGTGTTCATCATGATTGACCCATGCTCGGTTCGCATAATCTCTGTACCTGGGTTCGCTACCAGCGTGGTTACAGGGGACTCAAGCAATACAGGCCCACGATGAATAACACCTGTTTTGAGATCGCCAATTTGTAATACCGGCGTCTCCACCATTCCATGGCCGCGAAAATATGCTCTTCGGGTTCTGACACTGCTTGCTTTGCCACTGGCAGATGGAGATTCCATTTTCTCTTGTCCGCGCAAGGCGCAGCGCACGCTGGCACCCCAACTCAGAATTTCTACTTCAGAGTCAATGTCCTTAACGGCAAACAACTTGTGGTGAGCGGCGTGGAAATTCTCCTTGACAGTATTAACGTCTTCTTGGCCCGAAAACCTGGAAAAAGAAAGCGGAACTTCGATTTCCCATACCTGATGGGGATACCGAGCTTCCACGAAAAAATTGATTTCTGAGGAAATGCAACCGGCACCTGGTCCACAAATGAATTTTTTACACTGATCTTCAAGGCGTACCAAAACATCATTGGCTCGGCCGTAATCAAATTGTCCGGTCGTCAGAAGGTCGGTGATTAGGTAAGTGGATTGCAGATCAGACAAAATTGCGCCTGTCGCACTTAGCGCCGCAGATGCTTCGGGTATCAATACGGGCCAACAATTCAGCCTATTCGCTATTCCGCAACAATAGAGTCCTGCACCTCCTCCTCCTCCGATAAGCAGACTTTGTTCAGGGTCAATGCCCTGGTTCAGGGTGAGCTGCTCAATGGCTGTGACCATTCGCTCAATTGCCAGCTCCAGGATTGCTGAGGCGGCATCGATCAGTTCAAGCTTGAGCTTCTTGGCCACATGAACGCCAATGGCTCTTTCGGCCAGTTCGATTTGGACCGATATCATGCCGCCCAAGAAGTAGTCCGGATCAATATATCCCAGTACCAGGCAGGCATCGGTTACCGTCGGTTGATCACCGCCGCGGCCGTAACAAGCAGGCCCTGGATCCGCTCCTGCGCTTTGGGGCCCCACGTGCAACAAACCGCCTTCGTCAACCCAAGCAATGCTGCCCCCTCCAGCTCCAATGCTTCTTACATCGACTGAAGGAAACCCCGTGATATAACCAGCGATAGGATCTCCGACCATCGTTTCGCGGGTTGTTGGAATGACGCCATCGCGTAGCAAACCTACATCGAAAGTCGTACCACCAGCGTCCGTGACAATTGCGTTCCGAGCGGAAGATTCCATTGAAGCGAAATGGCGTCCGGCCACGGGCGCTCCTGCAGGACCGGAACCGATTGAATGAATCGGTGTTCGTGCCACCGCGCTCGCATCGAGAACACCACCTGCTGAGGTCATGATAAGCAAGCGGCCCTCGAACCCTGATTCGCGAAGCTGACAATCCAGATCGTTGAAAAACTTACTCATCAAGGGTTTCAGGGAAGCATCAATTGCTGCGGATGACGTACGGCGGTATTCACGTATCGAAGGATTCAGATGACTCGAGAGCGTATATGGCATATCCGAAAGGTGTTTGGATATCAATTCGCCGAGCCTGACTTCATGGCTATCGTTGATAGGTGACCAAAGGAGAGATACAGCGAGTGCTTCGAACTGCCTGTCCCGAATTTCATGAAGAATCCTCACGGCGTGCTCCTCGTTGAGGGGAACAAGCACCTCACCGCTGGCCACTATGCGTTCTTTGATTTCGAATGTATGGGACCTGGGTATGTAAGGGCGCGGATACTCTTGGCTGTAATCGAAAAGAGTGCGGCGGCCACCTCCCTCCCTGAAAAGCAGGATGTCTGGGTGCCCGTGCGTGACCAGCAGGGCGGTCTTCGCGGTTGAACCGGTGACAATAGCATTTGTTGCCCTTGTCGTGCCAAAGACGAAAAGATCGGTGCGGCCAAGGAGATCAGTCAATGATGTGGAAAGGTCTTCAGCGGCTGCCGCTAAAGCAACGAACACACCTGAAACAGGCTCAGATGGCGTCGTAGAACGTTTATAGACGCGTGCTGTTTGGCCCACTACCTCAACGATCAGGTCGGTGAATGTTCCACCCGTATCGGCGGCAAGACGGATCCGGGAGTCAGCCACGGAACTACAGCTCCGCTTTGTGATGGAGGTGAATCTCCGGGACTTCGACGGAGTAATCCTGTTGAATGAAGAATAGTATCGCCTGTCCGATAGCGTCGGTATCAAGCCACCCGATATCCGGATTCCACTGTTCGGAATTACGCGCCATCGGCGTGTCAGTACGTCCCGGTGTGATGACCGTAACGTTTATTTCCCGTCCTTTCAGGTCTTGCGCCAGGGCATGAGCCAGACCTCTGATACCCCATTTCGAGGCGCAATACGCTGCACTATTTTTGGAACCACGAAGACCGGCTATCGACGAGATTAGGACAATCTTGCCTCGATCCTGGTTGAGCATGGCCTGATTCAAGACCTCTCTTGTCACGAGAAACTGCCCACGCAAGTTAACAGCCAGAATCTCGTCCCACAGTGCCGTTGAAGTCTCCCAGACCGGTGCAACCTTGCGTATGCCGGCGTTGTTTACCAGCACATCTATCTGACCGAATCGCTCGACTGCTGCCGCAACGGCGTCCTTCACGGCACTCTCCATACGAACATCCGCAGCTCTCGCCAAAGATTCGACTTTATACTCCGCCGACAAACGTTCCATCGCCTCGACCAGTTTTTCTTCCTGACAGTCCACACCGATGATTGACATGCCAGCTTTAGCCAGTATCTCTGCAACCCGCAGACCGACACCCTGACAAGCGCCAGTAATGAGAACGGTCTTGTCCTGCAACTTTATGGATGACATCATGGAAGCCCGATATCTGTCGCAGCACGCCCGATCCTGGTTTCGATTTTGATGTACTGGAAGAGCGGGTTTTTTCCTTCCCGCAACTGGTTGACAATCCGAACCACAGATTCTCTGTCCGGCGCATCCGCCAAGACATAAAACGTCCAAGGGTAAGTCAGACTGGGGCCAATCTGCAATTGGTCATCGTCCAACGACCCTATCACGCGTACGCCAAAGCGTTCCTCCCAGTCCCCAAAAACCTGCTGGCACTGTGCGAATACCCCCTTTCTCTCCTCGGTGGTCGCGCTGAAAAATGCCGGTAGTACTCCTGCGCAAAACAATACTCTGATCATGTTTGAAGACTCATTTCCGGCCAGCCGGCCACGTCAGTAAATGTCGAAAAAAGATTAGGCCTCATAATGCGGATCCCTTTAAATTCGGTCCGCGATGTGATTTGGCGTCAAGAACGATTGTGCCGGGCCCCACGCCCCGCTTTCTTAGGACGTACTTCTGGACTTTGCCATTTTCCGTCATAGGAAACGTATCCAGGAACTCAACATAACGAGGTATCGCGAAGTAAGCGATCTGGCTTTCCAGATGCTTGACGATCTCATCAAGTTCTATCCTCACTGAATCCTTGCGGATTAGAAACGCCATGACCTCCTCTTCCCCTAATTCCGATGGCACCCCGACGACCGCCGCATTCTTTACTCCTGGATGAGAGATCAGAGCCTGTTCCACTTCCCACGACGAGATATTTTCTCCTCGCCGTCGAATCGAATCCTTGATGCGGTCTACGAAATAGAAGACTCCATTTGAATCTCTGCGAACGCGGTCACCGGTATGAAACCACAGATTTTTCCAGGCTGAAACCGTGGCTTCTGGATTGCGAAAATATCCTGATGCCATGCTGAAAGGTTCGTTGTTCCGAATCAGCAATTCTCCAGTTTCGTCTCCTGAAACGGGTCTGTCAAATTCGTCGGCGATTATGGCTTCAAATTCCGGAACCAGGCGACCCATGGAACCGGGTTCATAACTGCCGAGGCGATTTGAAAATACCAGGTTTGTCTCGGTGGAGCCATAGCCCTCCAGGAGACAGATATTAAATCGTGCAAAGAACTCGCCGGTAAGTTCTGCGAACGTCGCCGGAGACAACGCCACCCGTACATTGTGGGCCTGGTCCATTTCAGAAACCGGCTGTTTCATCATCATGTAAACAATGCTACCGAGCATGTACGTGACAGTCGCTTCAGTGGCAATGAGTTCTTTGAGAAAACTGGAAGCGGAGAATCGTTTACCAAAACAATATGTAGCTCCGGTAAGCAGTACTTGCCAGAGACAATTCAGCGCGTTCGTATGAAACATTGGCAGGATCGTGTATGTCCTGTCATCGGACCTCATCCCCAGTGCCTCGGCGGTCAAGATACCCCACCAGAAAAATTGCGCATGTGGACAGACTACGCCTTTAGAAGGTCCAGTAGTTCCCGAAGTGTAGAGAATTGCTAGCGGGTCGTGCGGTTTGACATCCTGCTCGGGAAGTGCCACATCACCGCGTTCCCACTGCTCCAAGGGAATATCACCGAAGCCAGTCCGGAGCTTCTCGTCAAAATCCGTATCGATGAGCCAAATGGCCTTAACGTCTTGGAGATCAGCGTCGGAACTGATTATTAATCCTATGAGTTCGCTCGTTGTTATGATCGCCGAAGGTTCTGACAGATTGATCTGATGCTTAAGCTGTTCAGAGCGGCACGCAGTGTTAATGGGAACCAACACAGCACCCAAATATCCTGAACCGAGGAACAGTTCGAGTAGCTCCATACAGTTCGGCAAAAAAACCACGATTCGGTGTCCTTTCCTAATCCCGGTGGAATAAAGCTTACCAGCGACCTCAGCGGCAACGCTCCATGCCGCTCGGTAACTCAGTGTCGCACCGGCGCCTTCAATAAACGACTTTTGGTGCCGTTGCGCCTGATGCTTCAGGATTGCTGGCAATGTTTGGCTTTCCAACGGGATATCGCGCGCTGCCAGCGAGACGGACTCTCCGAGAGCCTTCGGAATATCCATGACAAACCCTTGATTCTTTCGCCCAGCCTAATTCCAGATAATTCGAAGTGAAACACCGTATATCCGCGGGGGGTCGTATACGGCCTGCCGATATAAAAAGGGGAACACAAAGGTCTTGATGAGATTTGTTTCATCCGTCAGATTCTGTACGAAAGCGCTGAGTTCCCACTGCTCACTGGAAGAAAGATACGATAACCGTGCATTGGTGACAAAATAGTCGTCAAGTTCGGAAGCCGGATCATTGAAGTTATTGTTGAAACGCTCACCGGCGTAAGTGAAGTCGACTTGCGCCGCCAGCTCTCCGTTCATGAATGGCCAGTGGTATCTCGCCAGACCGTTCATGTCTAAGCTGGGCGCGAAAGCCATTTTAACGTCTCGAGTGATTACACCATTGTCGACGTCTTTGATTTCGCTATCCAGCAAGGCGATGCCAAAAGTCAGGTCCAGACGTCCGGTAGGGGCAATCGAAATCTCCGCCTCGCCACCATAACTTTGGGCGTCAGCGTTTGAGATTGCACCCCCGATTCCCAGCCAGTTAAAGGTCTGGAAATCCGAGTAGTCGTAGTAGAACACCGCTGCGTTGAAACGGGCGCGTCCGCCCCACCATGTGGTCTTAAAGCCGACCTCGTAGGCATAGAGCGTCTCATCCCCGTAAGGCACATCTTCCGGCTCCACAATACTGAAGAATCCGTTGTTAAAACCACCTGCCTTCGTTCCTCGAGATATGGATCCATACACCAGCACGTCGTCTGATGGGCTCCAATTGAGCGCGACTTTCGCAGATATCAAATCGTCAGTGCGCTCGGTCAAGTCGCCTAGTGCTTCTTTTGTGAAATTGCTTGCAGGTGTGGGAAACTCTCCGTTTACGCGAAACTCTTCCTCGAACTTTTTCTTGTCCTGCGTAAAACGGATTCCGGTCGTTAAAGCTAGACTGTCTGTGAATTCATATTCGACCTGCCCAAAAAGAGACCAGGAATCAGTTTCAAGCTGCCAAGGTCCGTCAAGCGTAACGGCGCCGCCAAAAAATGCCGCCTCCGGGTGTGCCTCGGCATCCTGATGGAGATAGAAGAAGCCAGCAGTCCAGCGAACCCGATCCGAACTGCCTTCGGCACGAATTTCCTGCGTCCAGTGTTCATTGTCGAATGGAAACGCCGCCGTGCAGACGTTATTGATTGTCCCATCGCAATCTTCTATGTTGCGGCGTCTGAGATCCAAGTAACCCGTGATCGAAGTTAATGTAAATCCCTCCAAGTCCCACTCGGCACGTAAAAGCATGAGCGTTGACTCAGAGTCCAGTTTCTGGGGATTATCGGTCCAGACTTCCCGCGGTGCTTCTACGCCAATCTGCTTTTCGTTGAAGCCCACCGCATCGACGCCATCCGGATTAAGGAATGCCAACCCGGTTTCCGGATCAAAAGCGACCGGATCATGGTCCGTATAGAGCGGGATGAGATCACGTTCCCCGTATTGAACCTTGGCAAAAATCCGGAACTTTTCCGTGGGCTGCCAGGAAATCTGGCCACGAATATCAACCGCGCCCGCATCCGCCCCATCCGGGAATGGTCCACGGTTTTTAATGTATCCGTCAGCCTCATGGACCAACCAGGAAAGTCGGCCACTCACGTTTTCGGACAGCCCGCCGCCAATTGCTCCCTCAAACCGTACTTCATTGAAAGACGCAAACGTCCCATCCACGTACGCGTCGAATTCCTGGCTTGGTTTGTTCGTGACGAAGTGGATCAAACCGCCCGTCGAATTTCGTCCGAACAGCGTACCCTGGGGGCCACGCACTATTTCCACACGCGCCAGATCATACAGGCTGAAATCGAGCGCTGTCTGCGGAAGAAGATAGAATTCATCGGCGTATGCAACAACCGGAGATTCATGCGCATCGCCAAAATCGTTGAGTCCCACACCCCTTATGTACATGCTGGCTGATGCACCTCTTCCCATGGTTGAAAAATTTTGCACGCCGGGAACATGCGCAATGATTTCAGTGCTGTTTCTGTAGCCCAGCTTACGCATTAGCTCGCCGCTAAGCGCAGAGATGGATATGCCAACGTCCTGGATATTTTCCTCGCGTTTCTGCGCCGTAACGATGACCTCCTCGAGAACAATTGAGTCTGCGACTACGGGCAAAGAAACAAAAAGGAAAATTGCAATAAACAACTTTGAGGACTTGGACATAATAATTCCCTCGCTCAGGTTTGAGTCGAACTATCATCAATCAATGCTCGACTTAAAATGCGTACCGAGCCGATAATAGATGGTTCTGAAGACCAGGGTCTAATCACCAGTTCGAATAGTCCATTATCAGTCTCGCTGATGGTGTGGCGCGGCACTTGCATTTCACCGTTTTTTATGCCGTAAATAAAATTCTGTGCCTCTGATTTCACGGCGATTGGAATGGTTGCTATGACCAAGCTAAACATCAATGGAGAAGAAATCGAGCTCGACGTGGAACCGGATATGCCGCTTTTGTGGGCGCTCCGCGACTGCGCCGGCCTAACAGGCACAAAATTTGGCTGTGGTATTGGAATGTGTGGCGCTTGCACCATTCACCTTGACGGCAAATCGGTGCGTTCATGTGTTACTCCGGTTGCTTCGGCCCGTGGAAAGTCCATTACAACCATCGAGGGGCTGGCTGGTGAATTGGCTCAGCTACTGAGGTCTGCCTGGATAGCCGAACAGGTGCCCCAATGTGGCTATTGTCAACCGGGTCAGATAATGGCAGCGGCGGCTTTCCTTGAAGAAAACCCCAACCCGAGTGACCACGAAATTCGTACCAGCATTAAAAACCTGTGCCGGTGCGGCACATATCTGCGCATTGAACGAGCGATCAGCCGAGCGTCGCGAGGGGGCGTGGCTAAAAATGAATGAAATATTTAACCTCACGCTGAGCCGCCGAAGTCTCCTTCTTGCAAGTGTTTCGGGAGCGCTTGTTCTCGGTTTTCGGCTGCCCGTCATCGCCCAGTCCCGAGAGAACAGCATCGATCAACATGGACAGATGAATGCTTTTATCTCAATCGGTGCAGAAGGCCTGGTTACGATCTACTCACCTTACATCGAAATGGGGCAGGGCACTTACACGACGCTTCCCGCAATGGTCGCCGAGGAAATGGATTTCCCGATGAGCCGTGTTCGCGTGGAACACGCTCCACCCGGACCGGAATACAATCTCATGAGTGATGGATCGCGATTCACAGGCGACAGCCGCAGTATTCGTTCCGCATTTATTCCCATGCGAAAGGCAGGTGCTGCTGCACGTATGATGTTCATAAGCGCAGCAGCCCAACGCTGGAAATTACCGATCAACGATCTCAGCACTTCTCTGGGTCGAGTTCTCCATCTGCCGAGCGGTCGGTCTGCTGATTATTCGGAACTGGCTGGGGAGGCCTCGCTGCTTGATCCGCCGGATGTTATCAGTCTAAAGAATAGTGACGAATTCCGCCTGCTTGGTACAGCCGTTGCCCGAACGGACGTAGAAATCAAGACAGATGGCTCGGCGAAATTTGGCATCGATATGAGCCCGCCTGGTCTCCTTGTGGCAGCGATTCGCCAAGCCCCCATCTTCGGCGGAAAAGTCGCTGATTATAACGAAGGCGCCGCGCTGGCGGTAAACGGCGTAATTGCCGTCGAGAACATCGGTACTGCCATTGTTACAGTCGGAGAGACTTGGTGGCATGCCAAAAAAGGTCTGGATGCTACGAATGTTTCATTCACGCCGGGAGAGGCTCCCCAGTTCAGCACCGACCAGCATGAATTGAAAGTTCGAGCAAGTCTCGACAGTCGAGGCGCTGTGGCTGAGGTGAGAGGTGAAGCCCTGGAAGCGATTCTGGGCGATAAGGATGGGCAAATCCGTGCCGATTATATTGTGCCGTTCCTCGCCCACGCAACGATGGAGCCTCAAAATTGCACGGCTCTGGTCACCAATACCTCCTGCACACTTTGGGCACCAAATCAAGCGATCGACCGTTTTGTGGATGTCGCAAAGAAAATCACTGGCTTGGCGGAGAATGCTATAACCATCCACACTCCCTTTCTGGGTGGAGGCCTGGGACGCCGTTTCTTTACTGACTTCGCCGAACAGGCGCTGGAAATTGCAGTGCGGCACAAGGGAAGGCCAATTAAGCTTATCTGGTCCCGCGAAGAGGATATTCAGCATGATTACTATCGCCCGATGGTAGCGGCACGCTACCGGGCCAGACTGGGTAATAACGGGCTCCCGATGGCAATGTTGGTAACCATCGCAGGCGACGGTCCTTACAATCGCCACTTCCCGTCGCTTGTACAGCAATTGGGCTTCGACCCGTCCGTTTTAGAAGGCGCAACCAGTGCCAGTTATGCCATTCCAAACCGGCGTCTCGAGTATGTCTACGTGCCGACGCCACCGCCTATCGGGCCATGGCGATCCGTCGCCAACTCCCATAATGCATTCTTCAAAGAATCCTTTATTGACGAAATGGCTCACTCAGCAGGAGAGGACCCTTATGCGTATCGCCGGCAATTGCTGCAGAATTCTCCCCGGATGCTCAAGGTGCTCGATACGGTCGCGGAAATGGCTGACTGGCCAAGTGAGCGAGCGGCAGGTACCGGTAAAGTGACCGCAAAGGGTATTGCATTCCATGAAGCCTTTGAGTCTGTGGTTGCCCAGGTCGCGGAAGTGTCAATTGACAATGGCCGGCCGCGTGTGCATCAAGTATGGTGCGCTATCGACTGCGGTTTCGCGCTCGATCCAAGGATCGTCACAATGCAAATGGAAAGCGGCATCGCCTTGGGTCTTTCCGCAGCGCTTCATGAAAACATCACGATGGAGAAAGGCCGAACGGTACAGGGAAATTTTCACAATTATCCAATTTTGAAGGCTAAAGACATGCCAGCAGTCAATGTCAAGATTGTAAACAGCCAAGCTACCATAGGGGGCGTCGGTGAATCAGCCACCCCGCCGATTGCTCCGGCAGTGTGTAACGCAATTTTTTCTTTGACTGGAAAACGGATAAGACGCTTGCCGATACCGCGGCTGGCCGGATGATATCGATCGCCTGCGTTGTACGCAATAAACCGTCACCCGGGTTGGTAGGGCCAGCATATATTAACCATTGCAAAGGATCTGAACTACCGTCGCATGCAAGTCGCCTTCCCCCAAACTTGTATATAAAGCATAGTTTATTTGGTGTGGCCAATGGGCAAAAATCTTAGGAACGTCGATCTGAACCTGCTCAAGGTATTTGAAGCCATTATGGAGGAGCGGAACATCAGTCGCGCTGCCGAACGGCTCTTCGTCTCCCAGCCTGCAATCAGTATGGCTTTGGCGCGCCTGCGCACCTTATACGCGGATGAACTGTTTCTACGGACGGCAAAAGGCGTTGCACCCACACCTAAGGCATTCGAAATCGCGGAACCTGTGCACGAGGCCATCCGAAAAATCAGTTCGACTTTAAATGCAGATGAGATCTTTCGGCCCGAGACATCACACCGGGTTTTCAAGGTCGCACTCACGGACTACGGGGAGTTTTACTTTCTGCCCCATATCATGCAGGAACTTGGTCGCCACGCTCCAGATACAGACGTGGTATGTCTTCCTGACCCAGGTGCGTCACTAGTCTTTGAAATGAGGTCAGGCATCGTCGATCTCGTGTGGGACTGGATGAAAATTGAAGACCCCAATTATGTCGCGGAGGAAGTGTTCCGTGATAAAAGCTATTGCATCACCTGCAAAAATCACCCAAAGATAAAAGACGACCTTACACTAGAATTGTTTCTGGAACTGGAACACGTCGTTTTGCGGCCTACCCGAACGCACATACCCAAAATTGAGCAACATCTTGACCGGATGGGTCTAGAGCGCAAAGTCGTGGCCGAGGTCTCACATGTGCTTGTCATACCAGCAATTGCAACAAGCACCAACCTTGTCGGGATCATACCAGAGCGCCTGGCCCGGTACTTCGCGAAACAACTGGCCTTGGATATCTATCCCAACCCGGTTCATGATGAATACATCTCCGTTTATCAAATGTGGCATCGGCATTTCAATAAAGATGCGGGACACACGTGGTTTCGCGAATTGCTGAAATCATTGGCGAAGAAGTACTAAGTCAAAACGCTTTCGATTAAGGAATTGATGGAGATGGAGTTCAGGAGGACTAAGGTATTCATTATGCCAAATTTAAAAAAAATCATTCTGTTGAGCAAGTATTATGACCAATAAAAACGCTGTTCCGAAATCTCCGCGCCTGATTCTTTCCCCGTTCGCCATGGGTGCCATGGTCTTCGTGGTAGTTACTGCTTTTTCATCACAGATGGCACTCCCACTCTGGGTGGGAGCAATTATTGATGATTACGAATTAACTGCCGAGCAAGCCGGAATTATTGCGGCAGTTGAGTACGGCGCTGTCGCAATAGTTTCTGTGATTATTGCCACTAAAGTGCACCGGTTTAATCTGAAACACGTTAGTTTGATCGGCATGATCTGCTTGTTGATTGGAAATGGTGGAGCTGTATTTGCATCGGAATTTCAATCTCTGATTGTAACACGTGGGATCGCGGGTATAGGCAAAGGTCTTGTTATCGCTGCGATCTTCTCCCTGGCTGCCCGTACCCAAAATCCGACAAAGTCATTTGCTATCATTAATGGTGCCTACACCGCGCTGGCAACGATCATTTACCTCACTCTACCAGTGCCCATTAAAGCTAATGGAGCTACCGGGGCATTTGCAGCACTCTTCGTAGTTGTTTTGTTTGGAGCACTTTTTCTCTATTGGGTGCCTTCTACCAGAGCCGTAGACCAATTAAAAGCAACTGCCACGGAAGATCCTAAGCTTGCCGTTCCGCTGAGTGGGTTCTTAGTTCTAATCGCCCTTATTTTCATGTGGGCAGCGAATGGTTCAATTTGGACTTATGTTGAACGACTCGGGCAAAGTACCGGCCTTTCACTGCAACAGGTTGGCACCACACTCTCAATCGCTGCAGCAGTCGCTATTCTCGGTCCAATCACCGCGCATTACGTTCATGATCGATTTGGATTCAGAAAACCGATAATGATCGGCGCTACACTCAAGATCGGCGCGGCATTGATACTTTGTAACTGGATGATTCCTCAAGCTTACATAGTTGCCGCGACCCTCTTTGTATTGGCAGCACTGTTTATCGTTCCATACTTGATGAGCTTGATGTCTTTGGCTGATCCGACTGGACGACTGGCCGCAGCGGCAGGTGGGCTGCTTACTGCTGGGTCGTCTCTCGGAGCATACTTAGGAGGTGTAACTCTTACCTATTCCAATACGTTTACGCTTAGTATTCTCGCGGTTTCGCTTCTCATGGGCGTAATGCTGCTCGTACACATAGCGATTCAGAAACTGACATAAAACTGGGGCTACGCGGAATCGTGTGGTTAACTTATTGATTCAAATCAAGCATAACATATTGTAATCATGGAGATATTTGAAGTTTTATATTAAGAAAAAGTGGTTTCATGTTTTGGTTAGGCCATCACCATGAGGGATGCAAAGTGGACAAGAAGGAAGCGTTAGAGAAGAAAATCTCAGAAAAGGAGGGTTGGACTTCCTGTCCCTCCTGAATATTCGTCCGAATTGATTTTGCTGCCTTTTTTTGACCGGTGGGTGTTGCCTATGAGCTATGCTCAAGTGGCTGGGAATCATTGTTCGAACCTTTTGGTTAACGCTACGCACCCATCGAGCGCTGGCAATTGAGAATTTGGCCCTGCGGCAACAGCTTGCGGTTCTGAAGCATCGCCATCCTCGACCGAGGCTAGCAGATGCGGATCGGTTATTCTGGGTGAGTGCCATCTCCAACGCGTCCTATCGAGCTACCTCGCCTACTACCATGGTGCAAGAACGCACCTTCCCTTGGCCAAGGACGCGCCTGACGGAAGAGAGGTTCAGATTATTGAAGAGTTCAGGGTGGTTGAGCTGAAGCAAGTCGGTGGTTTACACCATTTGTACGGGAGAGTAGCTGCCTGAAGGATGTGACGAATAAATGTGAGGCACACCCAAAAAATCAGACAGCGCCATAAGTGGATTGGACCGCCTGTGCCTCCTAAATATTCGTCTGACTTGAATTTGTTGCCTTTTTCCGACAGGTGGGGGTAGCCATTGAGCTATGCTCAAATGGCCGGGAATTATCGGCAACAAATGGTAGTTCTGAAGCATCGTCGTCCTTTACGGAGGCTGACGGAATAGAGGTTCAGATTATTGAAAGGGTAGGGTGAATGAGCCGAAGCGAGTCGGTGGTTTACATCATTTGTACTCGGAAATGGTCGCCTGAAGGACGCGACGAATACAAGGGAGGAATACGAGTCTATATGCTGGATACCGATTCCCTGATAATTCCCTGTTCCAGAAAAAAAGCCGAAAAATCCTTGGATCAGAAAGCCTTAAATGAGGCGGTATTGGGTAATCTGGTGCCCTGAAAGCGAGTGTGCAGGTGAAAAATTCCCTGTATTTTCCCTATAAAACAGGGAAATCTTGACGGAGACGGGTTCGCAGCAGACTGTACCCACCGCCATATAGTTATGTAACGCGTTGAAATATAAGTCTCTTTTATCATAGGCTTTATTTTTTCCCTACTCTATCCCCTAGATACAACTGAAATTCGCAATTTTGAATCGAAAATAGAGTCTCATCCTTTTTACCCTGAAGAAAAACGATTCCAGCCGGGCCAAGGGTGCGGTCATCTGGTCCCATACCCTGAGCAATAAAATTCTGGGGTTAGCTCACTCTGACCCCAAATATTAGATTGGGCCGCTGACAGCCTTCGCGATCTGGGTGACATGTCGCAAATCAGAGCCGCAACAACCTCCGAATATGTTCAGCCATGGCATTGTGTTCGTAATTGCTTTGTATTGATTGGCAAGTTCCACAGGGTCGCCGTCGTCGAGCACCTCGCATTCGTCCAATTCTGCGTGGCTCAACCGCGATGCGTTACAACGCAGTCCACAGATGCGGCGTGCCCAATGCGAGTCATCGAGCACATGAAAGAAGTGATCCGGATGCGCACAATTCACCATGAAATAGGCGGCGGCGGCATTCGTCGCATCGTCGACGGCGCTAATGGCCTCATTGAGTGGCTCGCCCGTTGGCAAACTGCCGTCTGTCTCGACGGTGAATGAAATCACAACCGGAAGACCTACCGACTGCGCCGCCAGAACAACACCGATAGCCTCATCCGATTGTGTGAAGGTCAACGCTGTCACCATATCGACATCAGTTTCAACTAACCAACCGATCTGTTTCGAGTGATACTCCTCCGACACTCTTGCTGCCAGTCTGGCTTCGGGGGCGTACGCGTCGCCTCGGGGACCGATTACTCCGTTGAGGACTATCGGCTTCCTATTGCCGGAAAACTCGTCACGCAGTTCTGAAATCAACGCGATGGCCTCTTTATTCGCCTGACGCAGCTCTTGTTCGTTTGTGCCGAGATCGTCAGCCCAGTGCATGTGGGCCTTCCATGTTTGGCTGTCTAGCACAAATCCCGCGTCGTACTTATTCGCGAGGGAAAGAAATCCTCGGAGATAATTGGCGACTGCATCCCGGCCATGCGGATTCGGTAGGAGGGTATGCGCTGCAAATTCTCGAATTTCGATCCCGTGATTGAAAATAAGGTCGGTTTCAAGCCCGGCATCTGTCAAAAACAAGTCGCCTGACAATTGGGGCAATTCGTTTCGATATTTGCTCATGTTGAAGCCTCCGTCTCTTCGGTCTGGTACGAACGTGGCAGATTCAAAATTGATACAGAATAAGCATACAAAAATCCCTTGCGAATTGGCTGATCTGAAATGTCCGCTTCGGGTCTATTCTGTTGAAAAACTCTTAATCTGAGAATCATGGATTTTCCTCAAAATGTCGAATAATGGAAAATCCAATGCTATTCGCGCTGGTGACTGCGCCAGAGGCTCCGTAGCAAACTTTCAACTCTGTTCAATACCCCCTCGTACCCAAAGATTTTTATTTTCTCTGAGGCGCTAAAAACTTTTCTGCTGTCTCGAAAACAGAGTTTATCAACACAATAGGTCGTTTGCTGCCGTTCAAAACTCTACCACACCAACGGCTGCTTTGGGGTGGATAGGAAGTATAAACCACCTTTTTCGCAATTCAGGCAAGTATTCGTGTCTATAAACTGATCCCGTATTGGAGACTGGAGGCCCCTGAACCATCGTCATCTTTGTCCGTCTTCTTGCCCAATACCAAGAATGGCGATTCCAGGACGGATCCATTTTCACGAACACACTTCGATCAGTGGCTGACCTTTCCTGACAACCATCTCGCCGATACGCGCAAGCTCCAATCCGCGCAGTTCTGCCAACTCAAGTACCTGATTTACGGCATCAGGTTCGACGGCGATGAGCAGTCCCCCGCTCGTTTGTGGATCGCATAGTATTTCTTGCTGGGCCTGGTTCATCGGACCAAGCTTCTGGCCGTAGCTATCAAAATTGCGCCTCGTCCCCCCAGGAATGCATCCGAGCCGGCGATACTCTTCCGCCGCTTCCAGCACCGGCGTCGCACTAAAATATACTCGTGCCCCAAGGCCACTTCCTTCGCACATCTCGCAGAGATGTCCGAGTAGTCCAAACCCGGTCACGTCCGTCATTGCCGTGACACCCTCGATCTCAGCGAATGCCGGACCGATGGAGTTGAGTTCACACATGAGATCCCGCGCGAGGTGTTGATGTTGAGGCTTCAGGAGCCCTTTCTTTTGTGCAGTCGTCAAAATACCTATGCCTAAAGGCTTGGTCAGAAAAAGCTGATTTCCGCTGGTTGCGCTATTGTTTCGTTTGACGCGGTCACGATCAATCAAGCCAGTGACTGCCAGTCCAAAGATGGGTTCCGGCGAATCAATGCTGTGTCCGCCAGCGAGTGTAATGCTTGCCTCCCCACATGATTGTCGGCCGCCTTCGACAACCTGATTTGCCAGCTCCGCGCTTAACTTGTCGATTGGCCAACCAAGAATAGCGATTGCCATCAGCGGTGTGCCGCCCATCGCGTAAACATCGCTGATTGCGTTGGTTGCGGCAATGCGTCCAAAGTCGAACGCATCGTCAACAATGGGCGTGAAAAAGTCGGTCGTGCTGATCACCGCCTGCCCATTGCCGATGTCATAAACTGCGGCATCATCGCGTGTGGCGGTACCGACCAGTAGTCGTGCATCGTCCGGTAATTCTGACTTGCTTTGCAAAATTACGTCCAGGACGCTCGGCGAGATCTTGCAGCCGCAGCCAGCGCCATGGCTGTATTCGGTCAATCTGATGGAAGCGTTCATCGAAGTATGAGGTCCTGGTTGCAAAGACTGTTGAAAGTTTAGTTTCGACTCGTCACTCTTGCAACAGTTTTCATAGCTTGAAATTCCTGCCTGATCTCGCGACCGAATTGACGATCCGTTTCAAGGCGGCCTGCTCGCGGTCGCGCCGAAACAGGGGTTTGAGCTTCCGCCCGTAACGCTCCAGCATGTCGAGAAACGCTGGCTCCGTCTCGGCGCGATCCAGCAGACGCGCCAGTGCCGCTTCATCGCGGACCGGGTAGTAGCCGGGATAGTCGCGCCCCAGGAGGCCGACGTTTCCCGGGATGTCACTGGCGATCACCGGCACGCCGGCAACGATTGCCTCGGAAATCACGTTGGCGCCGCCCTCCTGATTGGAACTGATCACCATCAACCGGGTCTTTGCCAACTCACGGCGCACCCGCCACCACGGCACTTCACCGAGCCACCGGTAGCGGGGGTTCATGTCCATCTCAGCACCGGCCTGGCTCGCGAAGTCGGGAGTTTGGGCTTTGCCAAGATGAATGACTCGGAGTCGCGATTCGGGCGGCAGGCGCCTCGCTGCCAGGGCTGCCCGGAAGGGGTCCTTCACATCGCGCAGGTGGCCGATGACACAGATATCGAAGCTACGCTCGGCTGGCCGCCGCGGGCCGGGCAGCGGCAAGGCGGATTGGTGAACCACATGGAGCTTCCTTCTGAGCCGCGCGGGCAGCGCCTCACCGATGAGGTCATGCAGGCAGATTAGGGCGTCCGCCATCTCCATGGAGCGGAGCGTTGTTTCCGGGTGTGATTTCAAAAACGTATTGACGTCGGTGCCGCCGAGACCGACCACCAAC
>SMUX01228487.1_pt1 | contig 18725 bp, 14 predicted proteins | sample 2456431 | NCBI WGS metagenome assembly SMUX01 (sample SAMN11095930, study PRJNA526329) | marine sediment metagenome | biome: Marine sediment; feature: Surficial sediment; material: Deep marine sediment; isolation source: Hadal surficial sediment | place: Pacific Ocean | collected 2014-11 | depth... | reverse complement strand
GATATTTGGGATATGCTTTGCGGTGCAAGATTTACAAACAGTTATACTCGAATAGGTGGTGTTGCTAATGATATTCCACCCGATGCATTAGCAAAAATTAAATGGTTCATAGATCAGTTTGATGATAATTTAACCGAGTGTGAAAAATTAATTAACACAAACAGAATTTTTGTTGAAAGAGTTGATGGTGTGGGTGTTATTAGTAAAGAAGATGCTATTGATCTTGGTTTTTCCGGACCTAACTTAAGAGCAAGCGGTGTTGAATATGATATCAGGAGAGCACAACCATATCTCAAATATGATCAAATTGATTTTAAAATACCTGTTTATACGGAAGGGGATTGTTTGGCGCGCTATTTTGTTAGGTTGGATGAAATGAGAGAAAGTGCTAAAATAGTACTACAAGTTTTAGAAATGATGCCCGAAGGCGAAACGATTCTAAACAAACCTAAAAAAGTTATCCCGAATAAAATTGAAGTTTATACAAAGATGGAAGAACTTATTCACGATTTTATGATAGTTAATTATGGAATCAATCCTCCTGCAGGTGAAATCTACCATTCCATTGAAGGATCAAAAGGTGAGCTAGGATTTTATCTTGTAAGTAAAGGTGAAGGTCATCCATGGAAGTGTAAAATACGTTCACCCTCATTCAACAATCTTCAATCATTGCCAAAACTGGTTGTTGGGCACATGATTTCAGATGTTGTGGCAATCATTGGCAGCATCGATCCAATTATGGGTGAAGCGGATAAATGATTGCATGGATGTATTATTGCATGGAATATTTTATAACTGTTAAATCATGCATTAATGCGTTAAAAAAATCACTAAGACTTTCTTAAAAATATGAGCTTTAATTTTACTGAAGAAAATCTGGAAAGAATAAAGCAGGAGTTCAAAAAATATCCTGTAAAAAAACCTGTGGTAATGAAGGCATTATATATCGGGCAGGAACAAAACGGTTACATTTCAAATGAAGTGATAAAAGAAGTTGCCAACTTGCTTGATATGCCACCGGAAGAAGTTTTGGGTGTTGTTACCTTTTACACAATGTATCACCAAAAACCTATGGGTAAATATCATATCCAGGTTTGTACAAACGTATCGTGCATGCTTCGCGGAGGTTATGAAATTTGGGATAGGGTAAAGGAAAAATTAGGTATTGAAAATATGGAAGTAACTGAAGACAGGATATTCTCTCTTGAAGAAGTTGAATGTATGGGAAGCTGCGGTACTGCTCCTATGGTTGCTGTTAATGAAGATTACTATGAAAACCTGAGTAAAGAAAAAGTAGAAGAAATTTTGGAATCCTTAAAACACACAAATTAAATGGAAAAGATTGTTCTTCCCGAAATAGAAAACTTTCATCAATTAGATGTTTATATTGAACATGGTGGTTATAAAGCTGTGAAAAAAGCTTTTGAGCAATCGACTGATGATATTATTGACCAGGTTAAAAAATCAGGTTTAAGAGGAAGAGGCGGCGCTGCTTTCTCGGCAGGATTAAAGTGGAGTTTTATGCCTAAGACAACTGATAAACCAAAATATCTTTGTGTTAATGGTGATGAAAGTGAACCCGGTTCATTTAAAGACAGACAGGTATTTGAATACAATCCCCACCAATTAATTGAAGGAACATTAATAACCTGTTATGCAATAGGTGCAAAGGTTGCCTACGTTTATATCCGCGGTGAATATCACAAATGGATAAAGTTGATGCAAACAGCCATTGATGATGCATACGAAAAAGGATTTGTTGGTGAAAAGATGAAAGAAACTTTTGGCAATGATTTTTATTGTGATATTTATATTCACAAAGGTGCCGGTGCATACATTTGCGGCGAGGAATCTTCTTTGATGAATTCTCTTGAAGGACAGCGAGGATATCCAAGAATCAAACCTCCATTTCCTGCTCAGAACGGTCTGTGGGGAAGTCCCACGACAATAAATAATGTAGAAACAATTACTAATATACCTAAAATAATTGAAAAAGGATGGGAGTGGTTTGCTGCTATTGGTGCACCAAAGCATCCCGGCACAATTCTTTTTGGTGTGAGCGGACATGTGAACAAACCAGGAATTTATGAATTACCAAGCGGGACTCTTTTAACTGATATTATTTATAATCATGCTGGTGGAGTGCCTGGAAATAAAAAAATCCTTTGTGTTATTCCGGGTGGCTCTTCTATGCCTCCATTAAAAGGCGATCAGATTGAAGGAGTAAAGATGGATGCTGAATCACTTAAGGAAGCTGGCTCTGCAATAGGTACCGGCGGAATAATGGTGATGGATGAGGATACGGATCTTGTGAAAATTTTGGCAAGAATAACTCAATTTTATCGCCACGAATCATGCGGACAATGTACCCCTTGCCGGGAAGGAACCGGGTGGATGGAAAAGGTTCTTAATAGGATTCTAAATGATGAAGGTTCATCCGGCGATCTTGATTTGCTCATCTCGATTGCAAATAATATCGAAGGAAACACTATCTGTGCTTTAGGAGAAGCTGCTGCCTGGCCCGTCAGATATATGATAACAAGATTCAGAGATTACTTTGAGGAAAGAGTTAAGAAAGAGATTATTATTCCTGTTAAAAACAAAGTTCACTCAATGAGGCAAACTGCATTTCCTATTGCTGATATTAAGAAATAAAAATCACACAAATTTTGCAAATGTACCGGTCACTTAAAAAGTAATCGGCACATCGGTATTTTTATTTTACAAAATGTAAAATCAATTACGCCTCTCAAGGAAAATCAATTATATTCTTTTATTGACTTACCCTACTGCCCAATTCTTTATCTAACATAAATAAACCGCTTTTGCTGTCACCAATCATTTTCATCTTCTTTACGTTTTGCTGTGAGGTTGCCTCTTCTTCAACCTGCTCGCTTACAAACCATTGCAAGAAGTTCACTGTTGCGTAATCTTTTTCGGTCATTGAAAGATCAAGAAGAGTATTTATACTTTTTGTTACTTTTTGTTCGTGCTCAAAAGTATCCTCGAATACTTCTAGAAAAGAATCCCAATCGGTTTTAGGTCCATCAATCTTCATTAACTTTACCACGCCGCCAATCTGATAAATATAATTAAATATTTTCATTGCGTGAGAGTACTCTTCATTTGCCTGAACTCTGAACCATCTTGAAAATCCCTGAAGATCATTCGACTCAAAGTATGCAGACATCGATAAATAAAAATATGATGAGTAAAATTCTGCATTTAATTGAGTATTAAGTGCATCTTGTATTTTTTGCGAAATCATTTTGCCTCCGACTTTATGCTTACATTGAATAAATTATTATCAATACAAATATATGTAAAAGTATTTCATCTATTTTTAATTTCTAATTATCAGTAAGTTTTATTTTCGGAATCGTCATAAAAGTAAACATACCAATACTTTAGAATTGAAATTACTTACTCCTTTGAGTAATTTTATCAACTATTTTTTTATAGAAAATCAATTTTTATCAAAGGAGATAATCAATGGCAATTAAAATTGGAATAAACGGTTTTGGCAGAATCGGGAGATTAGTTTTCAGAAGATGTCTTGAATTAGACGGTTTCGATTTTGTAGGGATTAATGATCTTACCGATGCAAAAACACTTGCTCATTTATTAAAATACGATTCCGTTCATAGAAGATTTAACGGCGATATTGATGTTGAAGGCGATGATATAATTGTAAACGGTGACAGAATAAAAATTACTGCAGAAAAAGATCCTACAAAATTAAATTGGGGCGGATTAGGTGCCGAAGTGATTATCGAATCAACGGGCGTTTTCAGAACACAGGAAGCTTGTATGAAACATGTTGAAGCCGGAGCAAAAAAAGTTATTCTTACTGTACCTCCTAAAGGTGATGTAGATGGAATGATTGTGCTTGGTGTAAACGATGATGTTTTAACCGGCGAAGAAAAAGTTTTATCGAACGCATCGTGTACAACAAACTGTCTGGCACCTATGGTAAAAGTTTTAAATGATGCTTTTGGTCTTGAAAAAGGATTTATGACAACTGTTCACTCATATACAAACGATCAGAAACTCTTAGATCTTCCTCATAGCGATCTCAGAAGAGCAAGGGCTGCTGCAGTTTCAATTATTCCTACTTCCACCGGTGCTGCAAAAGCAGTTGGTAAAGTTATACCCGAATTACACGGAATGCTTGATGGATTTGCATTAAGAGTTCCTACACCGGATGGTTCTATTACTGATTTAGTTGCTACATTGAAAAAAGTAGTTACAGTCGAAGAAGTAAATGCTGCATTTAGGGAAGCTGCTAATGGTCCGATGAAAGGTATACTCGAATATACTGAGGATCCCATTGTATCTGCCGATATAATTGGTAATCCGCATTCAAATATATTTGATTCACTTTTAACAATGGCAAATGGTAATTTTGTAAAAGTTGTTGGATGGTATGATAACGAATACGGATATTCCTGCAGAGTTGTTGATCTGATTAAAAAAATTGCTTAATTATTTAATTTGGGTAGTGATTTAATCTATTATGTTATTCGCTTTTACAAGGTAATAACATAATCGATTAAGCGTAACAGCGATTGAATTTCTTCTTATTGAATAGCAAGTTTTCCCTTCCCAGTAATTAATATTATTGTTGATATCGGGATTACGGGAAGTATTAATCCTGGAATTATAAAATGAAAAAACTAACAATTGATAATGTTGATCTGAAAGATAAAAGAGTTTTGGTTAGAGTGGATTTCAACGTTCCGCTTGATGCACACCAAAATATTACAAATGATATCAGGATCAAAGCTTCTCTTCCAACTATTAATAAAATTATTAGTGATGGCGGCAAAGTAATATTAATGAGCCATCTTGGAAGACCGAAAGGTGAAAGAAAACCGGAGTTCAGTTTAAAACCTGTTGCTGTAAGATTAGGAGAATTGCTCGATAAGGAGGTTTTGTTTATTGATGATTGTATTGGTGAATCAGTTATGAATACAGTAAATTCAATGAAGCCTGGAGATGTATTGCTTCTCGAAAATGTTCGATTTCATAAAGGCGAAACAAAAAACGATCCCGAATTTGCAGAGCAGCTTGCACAACCTGGTGATGTTTATATCAACGATGCATTCGGAAGTGCTCATCGGGCTCATGCTTCCACAGAAGGAGTTACAAAATTCATAGAAACTTGTGCTGCAGGGTATCTGATGGAAAATGAGATTGATTATCTTGGAAGCGCATTAGCAAATCCTGAAAGACCATATTGTGCTATTCTTGGTGGAGCAAAGATCTCAGGAAAGATAGATGTTATCAGTAATTTAATGGATAAAGTTGATACTCTTATTGTTGGCGGAGGAATGGCGTTTACATTTTTAAAAGCGCAAGGTAAAGAGATAGGGAAATCTTTATTAGAAGAAGAGAAACTGGAAATGGCAAAAGATATTCTTGCAAAGCTAAAAAATTCTAAAGCTAAATTATTACTTCCGGTTGATGTTGTTGTTACGGAAGAGTTTAGTAACGAGTCACCATTTGAGACCGTTTCTGTGGAAAATATTCCTGCTAACAAAATGGGATTGGATATAGGACCTGAAACAATTAAATTGTTTAGAGATGAATTGCTGAAATCTAAAACAATTGTTTGGAACGGTCCGATGGGAGTGTTCGAGATGGATAATTTTGCTAAAGGAACTTTTGCAATTGCACAGGCACTTGTTAAAGCAACTGAAAACGGTTCAGTAACAGTTGTTGGCGGCGGCGATTCCGCTGCTGCAATAAGTAAAGCAGGATTGGAAGATAAAGTATCTCACGTTTCAACAGGCGGCGGCGCTTCACTCGAATTTCTTGAAGGAAAAATTCTTCCGGGAGTTGCAGCTTTAAATGATGTTTAAATATTTATTAAGGAACATACTTTGAACGGATATTATAAACCAAGAGGATTTGGCGGATTTAGTGTTTTCCCACCGATTATAAAAAACCTGCTAATAATTAATGGAGTGATTTACTTCATCCAAATTATATTGGCTGAAGTGGTTATTGGAGGACTACCGGGATGGTATATTTTAAACAGATGGTTTGCTCTTAATCCACTTTCAGGTGTTGACGCAGCTGGTCAGGCATTTAATTTTCAGGTTTGGCAGTTATTTACTTATATGTTCATGCACGGAAGTTTTGGTCATATTCTTTTTAATATGTTTGCATTATGGATGTTCGGTATGGAGATAGAAAATTTATGGGGTTCGAAAAAATTTCTTTCTTACTATCTTATTACAGGTTTTGCTGCCGGAATGTTACAGCTTTTCTTCACACCGTTATTAGGGGGAAGTGCTGCAGTTACTATAGGTGCTTCGGGTGCTGTTTATGGTGTGCTAATCGCTTTTGGAATGCTTTTCCCTGATAGAAAAATTTATCTTTACTTCTTAATTCCAGTGCGGGCTAAATACTTAATTGGCTTTTTAGTCATATTGGAATTTTTACTGGTAGATAGTGCTGGAAGCAACGTTGCACATTTAGCTCATCTTGGTGGTGCACTAGCCGGCTTTCTTTTTATTATGTTCGATAAGTCAATTGAATCACCCGTTAAGAGAAAATTAATGGGCTCGAGATACTACTCGTCCGGAAGCAGTTTTACTAATCCGTTTAAAAATTTTGGTAAAAACTTTAATATAGGTAAAGATAATGTTGAAGATGCTAAGTTCTATGATATTGATGGTAAAATGGATGAGAAAGTATCCCAGGAAGAGATTGACCGGATACTTGATAAAATAAGTCAGTCTGGTTACGAGAATTTAACTGAAAAAGAAAAGAAAATTCTTTTTGAAGCAAGTAAAAAGATGAATTGAACTTGTTAGCTGAAACTAAAAATATCACAATTATCTTCTTGCTATCTGCATTTATTTATAGTTGTTCAAAAGACGATATTATTCCTGAAGATAAGTTTATAAAAATATATATAGATATTTTGGTTGCGCAGGATACTCTTGCTGATAACTCTATATCTAATGATTCTTTAAAAACATTAATACTACAAAAGTATAATGTAACCGATTCCGTCTTCACCAAAACAGTAGAATATTATAATTATGATCCAGCTAAATGGGAAAATTTTTTTGAAGGGGCAATAAAGCAAGTCGAGGAATTAAAAGCTACTGAGGAGGAATGACCTTGTTCTTCGCAACTGCGATTCTAATTTGTGCATAAGAAATTTTAACAGGTAGCCGTTCTTTCAATTCTTTTAATGCAGAATATCCTTTCTTTAGCTCATCAACAATTTTATTATAAGAATCCGAATCAAAAAGAAAATCAATCTTACATTGCGGATAGTATTCAAGAATGGTTTCTATCTGCATTGAAACTACCGGCTCAGTTAATTTTCGTAACTGTGCAATCTCCTTTAAGCTGTAATTTTTTAGCAATAATTTATATGTTTCTTTAATAGATGAAGGAACATCGCCTTTACGTTTCACTTCTTTATTTTTTTCAGTATAATTTTTAATGGCTTCAAGAAAATCTTCGCCTATTTTATTGAACATGCGATTATTGAATGAAGGGATATTCAATAGCTCTGTTTTAGTCAGCGGTTTGTTTTTTGCTACACTTCGCAATACATCATCCGGGCAAAGTAGGTATTGCGTTTGCATAAATTTTTCTGATGTTTTTTTTCTTATTGCCCTCAGAATATGATATAACTCAAGGTCTTTCTCATAACCAGCGGTTTTTTGAACCGGTGCAAAAATATCATCAACCTTTGTTAAACCTAGGTTAGTAATCTCATGGTATCGGTTTTTACCTTCCATTCGTGTTACAAGCTTTTTGGAGATAAGATGTTGGAAAATTATTTTGATTTCGCTTTTATCATAATTTACCGCTGCACCAAAACTCTCGAAATCTGCAAAACTTTCCTTTTCTCTTTCACCTTTAAGAATATTTATTATTGATTTTTCTGGGAGTGAGTTATCAGCTTCTGCAAGGATCTTTAAAATCATTTCTGATAAATAATCGGAAGTTGTATCGGATATCCTGTCACTCGCGGTACAGATATCACATTTTCCACATTTGTAGCTATCAATATTTTCACCAAAATAACCGAGAATAAACTTAAAACGGCAGTCATTTGTGAAAGCGTAATCAATTATCCTATCTAACTTTTGTTTTGAGTTTAGATAACTCTCGTTTATTTTTTTGTAATTAAGTTTAAGCCGTTCCTTTTCAACTCGTTGTGCGGTAAGATAAATTGTTTCCTTTCCAATAGAAGGGCGGAATGATATAACACCAAGGTTATCGAGTGTTATCAACGAATCAAATAGCGTATCTTCTGAAATACCTAACAACTTTGATAATTTTGCTATTGAAACCCGTTTGCGTTCGGTAAAAAGTTCGCTGCCGAATTCGCGTAGAAGAATTAATAAACTGTTTTTGATTTCTGCATTTGATGTTCTTTTAACAAATTCTTCAATTCTATTCCGGCTCATTAAAATTTGGATAGTATCTTTTTTTTCAAATTCAGAAATAGGTTTTAAATAACCTGATGCTTCTAAAAATTTAAGTGAAGAGTGCAGCAAACCCCTGCTGATGGAACTTCCTGTATAGTTTGAGATGTATTCAAGATCAATAATTAATTCATGTTCCGGCTGGCTTCCAATTTCAATCTGGTTGAAATCGTTAATTGCATTATAAATATTTTGTATCAGTTCTTTAGTAGGATGTGAATTTGAAATAAAATAATTTTGAATGTTTATATCATTATCTACATACAACAGATGTATATGCGAATCTTTATTATCTCTTCCTGCTCTGCCTATTTCCTGGTAATAATTTTCTATCGAGCCGGGCATATTATAATGAATGATCAATCTGATATCTTTTTTATCAATCCCCATACCGAATGCGTTTGTGGCACAAATCACTCTTAACTCATCATTGATAAAATCTTCTTGTACTCTTCTTCTTTCAATTGCGTTTAACCCGGCATGATAATAACCGCAGTTAAATCCCCTCATCTTTAAAAATTCTGCTGCCTCTTCAGCTTTTTTTCTGGATGAAGTATAAATTATAGCGGAACCATTAATAACAGATAAAAGTTCCTGGCATTTTCTGTTTTTATTAACATTAAGGTGAACATTTAGATGTAGGTTTTCTCTTTCAAATCCTTTTACAAATATTTTAGGATTTTTAAAATTTAATTGAATGCCTATATCTTTTACTACTTCGGGTGTTGCAGTAGCAGTAAATGCGGAAACATTTTTAATTGAGCAGAAATTTATAAACTCACTTATTTTTGTAAAGCTTGGTCTGAAATTATGACCCCACTCGCTGATGCAATGTGCTTCATCAACAAAAAGAAAATTAGGATTTAAACTGACTATTCGATCGGCAAATTTTATACTGTCCAATCGTTCAGGAGCAACGTAAAGAAGTTTTATTTTTCCGTAAGATATTTTTTGAAGAACTTCTTCAGCTTCAATAAAGTCCATAGTACTGTTTATAAACGCAGCCACTTCATTCTCTTTATTAAGATTATCTACCTGGTCCTTCATTAGTGCAATAAGTGGTGAGATTACGATTGAAAAATTTTCAGAGATAAGCGCAGGCAGCTGATAGCATAATGATTTTCCGGCACCGGTTGGAAGTACTGCAATAACCTGCTCGCCGTTAAGAATTGATGAGATTATTTCATCCTGTCCGTAACGGAATTCAGTATGACCAAAGTATTTATTCAGAGCTGTATGTAAATCGTACATTAGTTACCTGAAATCAAGTTGAATCTATTCTTTTGCAGAGTTATGTTTAAATATCATTCTATATAAGCTTTTTAAAAATAGAGAAATAAGTGCTAATGATTTTGAAATATAAAAAAACACAAAAAAAATAAATCAATCAACTATCTTACAAATATTTATTTCCATAGGGGAAAAATTATGAAAAATTTAGCCATAATTGTTTTTTCTTTTTTCTTTCAATCCATTCTTTTAGCGCAGGTAAACTACACTGATCAGTTAATTGAAAATTCAGTTTACAGTGATGCACCGGAAAGTGTTCAGCAAAGTAAACCGTTTATGCGCGAGAGATGGTTCTTTGAACAGAGGGTATACCCGGAGGGCATCATTCCTGAAAATGCTTATGGAAATGCTATTCGGCAGAGGGATGAACTTAGGCAGCAAAACATTAATTTGCTTTTGAGTTTTAATTGGGTCAGCCTCGGTCCAACGCCCGGTACTTATTTCAATTATGGAAATATATCTTCAAGAATTGTAACAGGAGCATTCGATCCTTCAAATCCGGATATTATTTACGTTGGTCCAGCAAACGGAGGTGTTTGGAAATCGACTGACGGTGGAGTAAACTGGGAACCTTTAACCGATAATGAATTATCACTCGCTATGGGTTCAATTGCAATTGATCCAACGAACACTAACATTATTTATGCTGGAACAGGTGAAGCAACTTACAGCGGTGCCTCTTATTATGGGCGGGGTCTGCTAAAATCTACTAATGCCGGGAACAGCTGGGTAAACATAACAAGCGGATTGCCTTATTCAACTTATTTCTCAAGGCTTAAGATTCGCCCACATCATCCTCAGGAATTAATTGCAGCATTGGGTTCAAGGGGTTTATACAGAAGCACAAATAGCGGTGTTAATTGGACTCAGTTAGTAGCAGGTAGAACTGATGACATAATTTTCTCACCGACAGGAGATACGGCTTTTGCCGTTGGATCAGGTATCGGTTTACGTAGATCAACTGATGGAGGTGTTACATTTCAATCATTTGGCTCAGGTTTGATTTCAGGATCAAGAACTCATTTCGATCTCTGCTTGTCATCGCCAAATACGATGTATGCGGCTGTTTACGGTTCAAATGTAGTGCGATTATTTAAATCTAATAATTATGGTGAGAACTGGTCTGAACTTCCCACCACCTCAAATTTTCGGAATTTAGATCACCAAGCCTGGTATGACCTTTATTGCATAGTGAATCCCCAAAATCCCAAAGTTGCATATGTTGGTACAATAGACGTATTCAGAACGACGGACGGTATTAATTTTAGCAATATCACCAATGGATATGCCGGAGGATCGGTTCATGTTGATCAGCATTATTTATTCTTCCATCCAACAGATGAAAATACATTTTTTGCCTGCAATGATGGAGGTATATGGAAGACAACAGATAATGGTGATAGCTTCACAAATTTAAATCAGGGGTTAACACTTACACAGTTTTATAGAATTGCAGCAAGCCCTTTTAATCCGAGCAGAATTTTAGGCGGTACACAGGATAACGGTACACAGCAGACCTTCTCTTCACTGAATTGGGCAGCAGCTTATGGTGGAGATGGAGGTGAAGTTGCGTTCAATCCGTTCGATCCAAATTACATAATTGGTGAGACGCAAAATGGCGGTCTCTTCCGAACTTCCAACGGTGGAAGCTCCTGGTCGTCGGCAATGGGGGGAATAAATACAAGTGAAAATGTCGCGTGGGTTGCACCGATAATAACACATCCAAATACATCAGGTACATTTTACGTTGCACGGCAAAGGGTTTATCGCTCGACTAATAATGGTGGTTTATGGATGGCAATTTCGGGTAATGTTAATGGCAATAGTTCCGTAAGAGAGATGGCTATCAGCAACTCAAATCCTGCTATAATGTATGCAACATCGAGCAGCAATGTTTTTCATTCAATAGATGGTGGAATTACCTGGGTAAATAAAACTAATGGTCTCCCAAACAAAACTATCACTTCAGTTCATATACATCCACGGAGGGAAGAGATAGCACTTATTACATTTTCAGGTTTTGGAACCTCCAAAGTTTTTAAAACAACAGATATGGGAAATTCGTGGAAGGATATTCATGGCGATTTACCGGATTCACCTGTGAATGATGTTTTTATTTATGATGAAGATGATGTTCATCCAAACACATATTTTGCTGCAACCGATATTGGTATTTTTATAACACAAGATAACGGTATTAAATGGGTAGAATTGAGTGATGGATTGCCGAATACTGTAATAATGGATTTTGATTATTCTCCAACTACCAAAATGCTTAGAGCAGGCACCCATGGAAGAGGAGTGTATGAAGCGTTTATAGATCTTACTATTCCAGTTGAATTAGAATCATTTACGGCTGTTAAGGATTTAAACAAAGTAATTCTAAATTGGGAGACAGCTACAGAGACAAATAATTTTGGTTTTGAGATTGAAAGAAAATTAAAAAATCAGGATTGGATAACATTAGGATTTGTTAATGGAAAAGGTACAACAACCGAAATTCAATCATACCAGTTTATTGATGATTATTCTTTCCTGGCTTATGAAGGGAAAATACTGTACCGGTTAAAGCAAATTGATTATGACGGAACGTACGATTATTCCAAGCAGGTTTATGTAGATGTGGCTTTCATTCCTGAGGAATTTTATGTTTCTCAGAATTACCCTAATCCGTTTAACCCTGTTACAACTATCGAGTATTCACTACCGTCGGAAAGTAATGTGAGATTATCAATTTATAATTCGGTCGGGCAGGAAATAGCAAAGCTTGTATCATCATTGCAGCAGCAGGGGACTTATAAAATAGTTTGGGATGCCAGCAGGTTTGCTTCGGGTATTTATTTTTATTCTTTCGAAGTAGAGGAGTTGAATGGACAGAAGTCGGTTCGTGAAATGAAAAAAATAGTATTGATGAAATGAATCCCGATGAACCTGCCTTCCGCAGGCAGGTCGCGACGAGATCCATCTGACCTTAGTGAGAGATCATGAACAGTAGAACTAAAATATTGCAATAATTTAAACTAGTATTAATTAATGATAGCTATAGAAACAAACTCATTATCTAAAGTTTATACATCATCTTTTGGCAAGAAGAAAGTTAATGCACTGAATGAACTTGACCTTGTGATAGACAAAGGAACCATATTTGGTTTACTCGGTCCGAACGGAGCTGGTAAAACAACACTTGTTAAACTTCTTCTTCAGATTATATATCCTTCTTTAGGTTCCGCTAAGCTGATGGATGAGGATATAGGTAACTACAAGTTGAAAAAACGAATTGGTTATCTGCCTGAAGATCACAAATATCCTCCCTATTTAACAGGCGGAGACGTTTTAAAATTCTTCGGGAAATTAAGCGGATTAAACGGAATAACATTAGATAAAAGAATTGACGAACTACTTGAATTAGTAAACCTCTCAAAATGGAAAAAGGCAAAAGTTAAAATTTACTCCAAAGGAATGATGCAGCGTTTGGGTTTAGCACAGTCATTGATCAACGATCCGGAATTGATCTTTCTTGATGAGCCGACCGACGGTGTTGATCCTATAGGCAGAAAAGAAATTAGAGATATACTTTTGGAATTAAAGAGCCGTTCAAAAACGATTTTCCTCAACAGTCATCTTTTATCTGAAGTAGAATTAATTACTGACAGGGTGGGGATACTAAATAAAGGTAAGTTACTAAGAGAAGGAACAGTTAAAGAGTTAACAGAACGAAAAGAAGAATATAAATTAACCCTTGGTGATGAATTACCTGGGCTGAGTAAGTATGCCTATGATAATTTGATAATCACAAAGAATCATGATGGATCGTATGCGGTAAAAGTTGATGATATTAGAACGATGAATATTCTCGTTGATAAACTGAGAGGTGATAGTATATTGATAAAAGAAATTGTTCTTCAGAAAAATACGCTGGAAGAGATGTTCATCTCTCTCATCAACCAGGAAGAAAAAGGGGGCAATGAATGAACAACATTTTTCAAATAATTCAGTTTACCATAAGAGAAGCTTTAGCAAGAAAAGTTTTTATTTTTTTCGGATCGATTATCTTATTTATTTTAGTGGTTACCCTCCTTTTTTTCTGGCTTGCGGATTTAACTACACTCACATCAGTGGCTAACCAATCTGGGCAAAATATTATGATGCGGGAAATTGTAAGTTCGTTGGAATTGCTAATTATTAATCCGCTTGCAAATCTAGGATTGCTGCTTGCAATCTTTTCAAGTGCAAGTTTTATTCCTGTTATGCTTGAAAAGGGAAACATCGATCTATTATTATCTAAACCAATTTCAAGAGCACAGCTTCTATTAGGAAAATATTTTGGAGTTGTGCTATTCGTATTCCTGAATATTTTCTTGTTTGTATTTGGTGTTTGGTTAATAATCTCAATTAAATTTAGTTATTGGGATGCATCGTTTTTAACACTCGCTTTCGTTATTACTTTTGCATTCGCAGTGTTATATGCACTTATTTTACTGTTCGGTGTTATCACAAAAAATTCCATACTCGGAATGATGATTGCATATCTTATTTTTCTCATTATCAGTCCGTTACTTTTATGGTACAAAGAAAAATTAAATGAATTTGTTACAAGCGAAATAGTTGACACAATATTGGATGGGTTTTACTATATGGTGCCGCAAACTGCTGAACTAATGGGTATGATAATGAATGACCTGGCAATGGGGAATGGTATAACAAATTTTCAACCTATTATAACATCTTTTTTATTCCTAATTTCCACACTCGTTTTTTCTGTTTTTTTATTCAGAAGAAAAGATTTTTAATTTTAGACAAAAGTTGTTCCTCCTGATAATTATTTAACATTTTATTGCGCTTATAAAATCGATACTAAATTAAAAAGTATATCAAAAAATTATGCAAGAAGAAAATTTAAGATTAGAAGATTTACTCGAGCGAACCCGTGTTCCTGAAGAAAAAGGTATAATTTCAAAAGTCGCTATAATAGGCGCAGGAATTATGGGGCAGGGGATTGCACAGACCATTGCAGAAGCCAATATTGATGTATTGATTATTGAACAGGATGATAAATCTATTGATTCAGCAAAAAATTCTCTTTCAGAATTTATTGATAACGAAATTAAAAGGTGGGCGATGACAAATTCGGATAAAAAAAGTATTTTTAGTCGAATAGATTGGGAAACAAATATGGATCATATTAAAGAATGTGATCTGGTTATTGAGGCAGTAACAGAAGATTTCGATTTAAAGTTGAAAATTTTTCGCAGTGTTGATAAACTTGCAAATGATGACTGCATTTTAATATCAATAACTTCAACATTAAGTTTAACAAAGCTTGCCGAAGCTACAAACAGACCTGAAAAAGTAATCGGACTCCACTTTCTTTCTCCCGTTCCAAAAATTCCTGTTGTGGAAGTTGTTAAATGTCTTCACACTTCAAACGATACGGTTGATACTATAAAGACTTTTGTAAAAGAGATAAGAAAAACACCTGTGGAAGTTTACGAATATCCCGGGTTTGTGACTACAAGAGCCATAGTCCCCCTGTTGAATGAAGCAATGCATATTTTATTAGAAGGCATTGCGACTGCAAAAGATATCGATACTGCAATGAAACTCGGTTACAACTTTCAATACGGACCTTTGGAAATGGCTGATATGATGGGACTTGATGAAGTGCTTACATGGATGGAAACTTTGTGGAAAACTCTCGGCGAACCAAGATACAGGGCTTGCCCTATTTTAAGAAAGCTGGTTAGGGAAAGAAAACTTGGTAAAAAATCCGGCGAAGGATTTTACAAATATGATGAACATGGAAATATCATTAATTAAAATTTCTGTTTTAAGATTATTGAGAAAATTAAATGAAAGTATTAGTTCTTAACTGCGGAAGCTCATCAATTAAATATCAATTTATTGATACAGAAACAAAAACCGCTCTTGCAAAAGGTTTAATTGATAGAATAGGGATGGCTGGCGCTGTACTTACGCATGAAAGATATGACGGCGACAAAATAAAAATTGCCGGTGAGATACTTGATCATACCATGGCGATTGAATACGTGCTTGGGGTTATACTGAGTAAAAATCATGGAGTGATTGATGATAAAAAAGATATCGAAGCAGTTGGTCACCGAGTGGTTCACGGCGGTGAAACATTTTCTAATTCTGTATTGATTGATAATGAAGTTATCAGTGTTCTCCAAGATAATATTGAGTTAGCTCCTTTACATAATCCGCCAAACATTAAAGGTATTCAGGCGTGCAAAAAGATTTTACCCGGAATTCCAATGGTTGGAGTTTTTGATACAGCGTTTCATGTCAAAATGCCACCGAAGGCATTTCTTTACGGCATTCCATACGAACTTTATAAAAAATATCAAATAAGACGTTACGGATTTCATGGTACTTCTCATTTATATGTATCTCATCGGGCTGCTGAAATTATGGGGAAAAAATTAGAAGACCTTAGATTAATTACTGCTCACCTCGGCAATGGCTGCAGTATGGCTGCTATAAAGTATGGGCAGTCGATTGACACTACAATGGGATTCACACCGCTTGAAGGATTATTAATGGGTTCGCGAAGTGGTGATCTTGATCCCTCTGTAATACTATACATTATGGGAAAAGAGGGATTATCATTAAATGAAGCTGCGACTTTACTAAATAAACACAGTGGTTTGATTGGAATTAGTGGTGAAAGCAGTGATATGAGAGAAGTATTGGCAGCTGTAAAAGATGACCATAAACGTGCCACCTACGCTTTTGAAATTTTCACTTATCGAATTAAAAAATATTTTGGTGCGTATGCTGCTGCAATGGGCGGGGTTGATGCTTTTGTGTTTACCGGGGGCATTGGTGAGAATGCCGTGGAAGTCAGAGCTGAGGTTTGTAAAGATCTTGATTTTTTTGGGCTCAATATTGACAAGCAGAAGAATGAAGATAACCAAGAAATAATTTCTACAGATACATCTAAAGTAAAAGTTCTGCGCATACCTACTAATGAGGAACTTGTTATTGCTATGGATACAAGTAAAATTGTTTCCGAAAGTAATTAATAAGATTAATAATTATCACATTATTACAAAATATTAAGTACGAAATATTATTTTCTGCTTGAGGTAAATATGAACTTAGGTTTAAAAGGAAAGACAGCTTTAATAACTGCAGCAAGTATGGGAATAGGAAAAGCAGTGGCAGGAGCCCTTGCATCCGAAGGATGTAACGTTGCTATTTGTTCGCGAACAAAAGATGATTTAATAGAAACAGCCAAAGAATTAAGGGAGAAGTATGATGTCGATCCGCTTTGGTGTATTTGCGATCTTAATAAAAGTTCTGATATCCTCAATACCTTCGAAGCTGTTAAAAAGGAATATGGGTCAGTGGATATTCTTGTTAATAACTGCGGTGGTCCTGTGCCCGGATATTTTTTAGAACTGGATGAAAATGATTGGAATCATGCCTATCAACAGGTACTTATGAGTGTAGTAAGATTTTCAAATTTAGTAATTCCGCAAATGGTAAAAAATAAGTGGGGTAGAATAATTAATATTACTTCTATTTCAGTTAAGCAGCCGGTGGATAATTTAATGCTTTCAAACTCACTACGAGCGGGAGTTACAGGATTCGCTAAATCGTTAAGTAATGAAGTGGCAAAGCATAATATTACAGTTAATAATGTTGCACCGGGACTTACCTTAACTAACCGGCTTTATGAGCTTGCAGTAATTGAAGCAAAAGAAAAAGGCAAATCTCACGAAGAAATTCTTGTGGAAATGGCAAAGCGGGTTCCCATTAATCGTCTCGGCAGACCAGAAGAAATAGCATCTGTAGTTTTGTTCATGGCATCAAAACAGGCAAGCTATGTTACTGGCAATACCATACCGGTTGATGGCGGCTTTACAAAAGGATTGTTTTAATATTTCCTGGAATTCCACCTTTTTTGAAGGTTGTAATATTCTTTTGGCTATGCCTGGATTTGTTGATTTAAATTGAATGACGAATATCGATTAACGAATAATGATTTAAGATTTAAATCCAACACTTCAAAATTCTAAAATCGTTAATCGGTGTTCGATATTCAAAAAAACAGGAAAAAACTTTAAGCTCCATATGAGCGCTAATCAAGCCATATTTATAAATGGGGTAATTTGTATTCCTTTTTATAAAAATAAACTTCTTTTCCTCATAAACAGAGGACACTATGAAACACAAGATTGAAATAAACATCCTCCCAAAATTTATTAATGATAACATTTATATCATTAATAAAGCTGCGAAGAAATTAAAACTCACGTCTAATAAAATATCATCCATCAAAATAATTCGCCGATCACTTGATGCTAGAAAGCAGCCGGTTTACAGACTTGCAATTGAAGTTTATATTGGCGAGAAACCAAAAGAAAGCATTGAAAAATTCAATTACATTCCTGTTAGCAGTAAGAAAAAAGTTTTAATCATCGGTTTTGGTCCGGCTGGAATGTTTGCTGCCCTACGGTTAATTGAGTTGGGAATTAAACCTATTATTATTGAACGTGGGAAAGATGTTCAAACAAGAAGAAGAGATATTCGTGCATTACAGCAAGAACATATTGTTAACCCCGATTCCAATTATTGTTTCGGAGAAGGTGGTGCGGGAGCGTATAGTGATGGAAAATTATACACACGCTCGAATAAAAGAGGTAATGTTAATAAAGTTTTAGAAATATTTGTGCAGCACGGGGCAGGCAAAGATATTTTGATTGATTCCCATCCGCATATCGGCTCAAACATTCTTCCTAAAGTTGTTTCAAACATCCGGCAGACTATAATTGACAATGGAGGCGAAATTTATTTTAACTCAAAGGTTACAAATCTCATAATTGTTAGGGCTGAAATAAAAGGTGTAATTGTTAATGATGAAAAAGAAATTATGGGTGATGCTGTAATATTGGCAGCAGGTCATTCTGCAAGAGATATATATTATTTATTACATAAGCTTAATAT
>SMUX01270973.1_pt1 | contig 18770 bp, 13 predicted proteins | sample 2456431 | NCBI WGS metagenome assembly SMUX01 (sample SAMN11095930, study PRJNA526329) | marine sediment metagenome | biome: Marine sediment; feature: Surficial sediment; material: Deep marine sediment; isolation source: Hadal surficial sediment | place: Pacific Ocean | collected 2014-11 | depth... | reverse complement strand
TGCGAATCGCTTGCGTTATGGCGTTGGCGATATCACTCTGAACCGCAAATACGTCCGCGAGTTTTCTGTCGTAGGTTTCGGACCAGAGGTGCCGGTCACTCTTCGCATCGATCAGCTGCGCTGTAATGCGTAGTTGATCACCGGCCTTTCGGACGCTTCCCTCAAGCACGAACAGCACGCCCAAAGCGTCGGCAATAACCGGAATGCTTTGTTCGTGGTTTCGGTAACTGAACGAGGAAGTGCGTGACGCGACACTGATGCCTTCTGCACGAACAAGTGTATTCAGAATTTCTTCAGTGATGCCGTCGGAGAAAAAAACCTGTTCGGGGTCGCCTGACATGTTGACGAAAGGCAAAACTGCAATCGATCGCCTCGCCACTGTATCCTTGTCGTTGGGCGCTGCAGACCAAATGAATATATCGATTGCGAACAGGGCAACAGCGACGGCAAGGATGCCGATCATTGCGAAGTCCAGTTTTCGGCCAGTGACGTGTGTGATCGACTGCGAACGATCAACGTCACGCTCAAACTTCAGACCTTCGGGCGTTAGTTCGAATGCCCACGCAAACAACAGCGCGAGCGGGAAGCCGACAGCAATCAATAACAAGATCGCCTTCGAAACCCAATCAGGAGCACCGATAATCGGCATGACGACGTCGACCATCTGCAGCAAGAGCCAAGCGGCAATGGCGTAGGCGATACCTACACGAAAAACGTTGCGGCGCTTAAGTTCATCTACGAAAGACATGGCTATTCAGCGTCGGCCCGCAAGGACTTGACGAGGCCGACGGACATCACGACCCCAACAATTAGAATCGGTAGTGAAACGACCAACAAGATCACCTGAATCGGGCGCAGGAGATCGACCTGAATCGCACGCATGTCACTGTCCATGAGCATCAGTGCAACTGGCATGATGCCCAGCGCGAAGGCCCAGAACACGCGATGCCAGCGCGCCGGGTCGTCGCCGGCTTTCAGGTGCAAGGTCGCACTCGACGCCAGGGTATAGGAAGCGGAATCGTAAGTCGTCGCCGCGAAGATAATAGCGATAACAGAAAAAAGACCAATGACCATTGGAGCCAGCGGCAGCGTTTCGAGCATCGCCACGAGGGCCGCGTTGCCATCTTGCGACTTCAATATTCCCGTAAAGTCGATGACCTCGTTCAACTCCAGGAACAAGGCGTAATTTCCGATCACCATGTAGAACATCCAGCTGCCAAGCGAGCCCCAGATGAGCATGCCGGTAATCATCTGCCGGAGAGTTCTGCCTTTCGAAATACGCGTCACGAACAGACCGACGTAGGGCGCGAACGCGATCCACCAGGCCCAGTAGAAAATGGTCCAATTTTCGACGAAGTTGGATTCGGTGAACGGGTCGGTCCAGAAATTCATGCGTATGAAATTCTGTGCCATCATGCCAAGGCTGTTCAAACTGGTCTTGAGTAGAAACGCAGTCGGTCCAACCAGCAGAATGAAAAGCAACAGTCCAAACGCGAGGCCGACATTGATGTCGCTTAAACGCTTGATGCCTTTCTTAAGTCCTAGCCAGACGCTGATCGCGAACAGCAGGATGCAGATCGCCACGACGATAATTTCCAGTGTGTCGTTTGGGTCTATGTCGAACAGCCAGCCAATGGTCGCTGCAATCATTGGTGTCGAAAAACCCAAACTGGAGGCAGCACCCCCCAGCAACGCGATCATGAACAGGAAATCGATCGACCGCGCCAGGGGGCCGTGTTCTTTGCCTTTCAGGAACCAATGGCAACTAACGCTAAAGCGCAGGATGTCGAGTTTCTTGCTGTAGTACGGATAGGCGATAGCGACCGCAGGTAAACAATAGAATGCCCAGGCCGTGAATCCCCAGTGAAACAATCCGTACGTCGATGCCCATTCGGCGGCTTCAGTGCTGCGCGGCTCTACGCCAAAGGGCGGCGCATCGTAATAATGCGCCCACTCAGTGCCACACCAGACCAACAGACCGGCGCCGACGCCCGCACAGAACAGCATGCCGACCCAGCTTATTTCGCTGAATTCGGGCTTCTCGTCGCTGTCGCCCAGCCGGACGTTACCGTATCGGCTGGCGGCGAGCCAGGCCAGGAACCCTATCGCTGCTACGCTGGCTAACAAGTAGAGAAAGCCGAATTCACTTGCAATATAGGTGTAAAGCGCCTCGAGGAAGGCGCCTGATTCTTCTGGATAGGCGACCAGGGGGATGGCCGATAACACCAATATGGCTGCACATACGCCAAAACCGGGCCAGTCAATTCGGCTCTGCTCCATCCGATCCCCCTGTTTTTATTGGTCTTCAGTCGATAGTCAGGATAACTGCACCACGAATACTACCCTGTTCGATGATCTCATTGCTCCTTGCAATGTCCTCAAGATGTATCGTCTCCGCGATTCGGTGCTGCAGGGACTCATCTGACAACGCTGTGTTGATGTCGGCGATGGCGTGTTGTTTCGCAGATTCGGGCATCGCATAAACGATGATGATGCGAATCGTCACGTCTTTGTACATCATTTGCAAAAAGGGAAGCCTGGGTTCCGGAACCTGGGTTGATGAATAGGTCGCGACCACGCCACCCACCTTGAGTACCGCAACGGATATCGGAAGGTTGGCACCGAATTCAACATCGACAACACGATCGATAAGGTCGCCGCCCGTTGCTGCCATAATCGCCGCGACGACTTCGTCGCCACGATGATTGATGACATGTTGTGCACCCGCACTTTCGCAAGCGGCTTTGTCCGAGTCGTTGCTCGCCGTTGCAATGACCGTGGCGCCAGCCTGGCTGGCCCACTGTATGGCATAGTGGCCGACCCGGCCGGCACCGCCCGTGATCAATATCGTCTGTCCGGCAACGTCGCCATCGGCAAACACGGTACGGTGAGCCGTCATGGCCGGAATTCCAAGGCACGCGCCCACTTCAAGGTTCACGTTGTTGGGTAATTTAGGCGCACGGCTGGAATCGATCGCGACGTATTCGGCGGCCGTGCCAAAACGGCGCGCGAACTGCGCTTGGTACAACCAGACCCGCTCGCCGACGCGGCCTGCATCGATACCATCGCCGACGGCCTGTATGACACCAGCACCGTCGCTGTTCGGGACAACGAGGCCACCGTCGAGCAAGTTTGGAAATGATCCCGCGCGCTTCTTGACGTCGGATGGATTCACGCCGCTGGTGTGCATGCGAACGAGGACCTCACCCGGGCCGACGATTGGCGTGTCGAGTTCGCCAACCTGCAATACGTCTTTGGCCGGACCAAAGGATTCAAACCACGCTGCGCGCATTAAAGAAAGCCTTCCGTGTGCCCATCAATTGAAATGGATTGCCCGGAAATTTTTGACGCCTGGTCGGACGATAGAAAAAGGATCGTATCCGCGACTTCATTGGCGGTAACAAATGTTCGCATCGATGTCTGCCGCAGATATGCAGTTCGGACTTCTTCCGGCGTGAGCCCTCTCCGCTTGGCGTCACGCTCAATTACACGCTCGATGCGTTCACCCTCAACACTCGTCGGGCAAACTGCGTTGACTCGGATGCCCTCCGGCCCGAGCTCCATAGCCCAGGTTTTCGTCAGCCCGATCTGCGCCCATTTACTGGCAACATAAGGTGAGCGCGACGGACAGCCCATCAGCGCGGCGGTGGACGCGACATTGATGATCGAAGCGTTCTGCGACTTTCTCAACAAAGGTATGGCGCGCTTCGTCATGTAAAACGTGCCCGTCAGGTTGACCTGTATGCAGTTTTCCCAGCCGTCATCGTCGCACTCCTCAACGGGCCCGGCCGGTCCGGCAACGCCGGCGTTATTGATCAGAATATTCAGGTGGTCGTGGTGAGTGAGCAGATCCGAGAAGACCTTGTCGACATCCTCGCGGCTGCCGACGTCTGCAACAGTCGCTGTGGCACTGGGATTGGTAGCAAGAAACTCGTCGATATTTTCTTTGGACACGTCGCAAATGTGCACGTTGTCACCCTGCTCGAGAAAACGTTCGGCCGTGCGACGCCCGATGCCGGAGGCCGCTCCGGAAATGAGTACGGTCTTGTTGCCTGACATTCCTTACTCCGGCTCGTTGAAGGTTTCGTGCAATACTTTCATGACAGCAGACTGCAGGGAAACCTCACTATAGTCCTCCTTGAAGTAACTGGTAAACACAGCAACGACGTCCTTCTCGGGGTTGACGACGAGCCCTTGTCCACCCCAGCCACCCTGTGAAATGTAGTTGTGTACGTCGACGCTGCCCCACTGATAAACGTTGTGCTTGATGCCGCTATCTTCCGGCACGCCGGCATTTCTCAACAGGTGTGGTCTGCCACCATTGAGGAGAAGATCGATGTGCTCGTCAGAGATGATTTTCTTGTCAGAAACAATGCCGTAGCTGGGTGTGTACAGGAGCCCGAACCGAGCTAAGTCACGCATTTTGGCGAGCAAGCCTCCATGCGATACCGCGATGCCGTAGCGGTACGCAAAAAACGCCGCATCGCCTTCCGCACCGATGTGGTACCAGAATTCCTTTGTTACGGCGTCTTGGAAGGGATAGCCGGTAACCTCTTCGACCAGCCACATCAGCAGAAAGTTAGTGCCACCGGAGTAGACGAATTTTTCGCCTTGTTCACCGGTGCGCTCGATCTCAACGTCCGCCATGAAATCGTACGGGTTGTCGGGCGCATCGTCGGCGCGAAAGCCATCGCCGATCGCCATCGAATACCGGTAGTAGCAGGAATCCCTGTCGTAGTATTCTTCGGCGCAGTCAACGCCCAGCGCCATATCGAGGACATTGCGGACTGTCGTGCCGGCAAACACCGAATCGGCCAGCCGCGGGACGTAGTAATCGATCGGTTTGGATACGTCGATTTCGCCGCGTTCTTCGAGAATGCGAACCAGCGCCCCGGCGAATACTTTGGCTGTCGACCAGTACGTTGGGTGTTCGTATTCCTGCATTCGCGGATAGGACTCGAAGACGATTTTGCCCTTGTGCAGAATGACCACTCCCATGGCGGTTGAGTGTTCGCTGTTTATGAACCGCCTGAACGGTATCGGGCCATCCGGTGTTTCGATCTCCACGTCGCCAATTTCATCCATGAGGTCGTAAGCAAGCTCGCGAACAGGGCCATTTCGGTATACAGGGACGGTTGGAAACATCTGTTCTACGTGACGGTGCATCCAGCCCATTTCTTCACCGGTTACGGTCCACCAGATATCGTCCGTAGGAATTCGCCTGTGGTGTTCCATCACGGAGGCCTGCGACTCATCGGGAACAAACGTGTTGCCGGAACTTGGCAGATAGATTTCACTAATGCTTGTTATTTCCCGGCTCGGCCATCCGTCGCTGCGGTTCGTCAAAACAACAATCGTCAGTCCTGCATCCACGAACCGGGTTATCGCGGTTCTGAATCCTACCCAGCTGCCCGTATGGGCGGCCACCGCATGTCCTCGAAGAGCGCCGGTGCGCCAGCCGAAACCGTAGCCAGTGTATTGACCGTTATTGAGACGAGCCGGTGAATACGCATTTTTTAGAGCCCCGGCGGAAACAACCGTGTTCGCCAGCAAGCTCTGCTCCCATGCGTGGAAGTCGCCGAGTGTTGCGTAGACGCTACCGGCACCCAGCATGTCGTTAAACGGGTCGTAATCATTGAGCTCATAGCCCTCGGCTGTCGGGTCGTATCCGAAAACGCGGCCTGGAATATCGGGTGTTGCCGTATTGAAGGTCGTCGCAGTCGCCATTCCCGCAGGCGTGAATACACGTTGTTTCAGGAACTGTGCGAACGATATGCCGGAAGCGCGCTCAACCACGGTCGTGAGCACCTCGTAAGCTGCATTGTTGTAGACGTATTGATCGCCCGGCGGGAAGTCCGCTTCTGGATACAGCGACAGGATGTCCACGACATCACTGTTCTGCGGCATTGGCGCTGCAGCGTCGAAGTCGTCGTAGAACGCCTCTTCGTAGTAGTCGGGGATACCTGATGTGTGCGTCATGAGGTGGCGAATGGTTACGTCCGGCCAAAAGTCCAGTTCGGGAACGTGCTCCGTGAGCAAGTCGTCGTAGTCGAGCTTGCCTTCTTCGGCGAGCACCATGACGGCCATGGTTGTGAATTGCTTTGAAACAGAGGCGAGCCGAAACGACGAATTTTCGTCGATACGAACGTTGTTTTTCAGATCCGCATAACCAAAGCCGCCGGAAAAAACGATGTCGCCATCTTTGATGACCAGAACGGCTGCGCCGGGCTGCCGACCCTCGTTGTAGTGCTCAAAAAGCGCCGTTACCTGGGACGCCTTGTTATCAGCCGCAGGCTCCGACCCTTTTTCACATGCGGTGAGACCAATCGCGAGTAGCAGAAAAGCGGTTTTAGCGTTGAACAATGGCATCGAGTTCGCCCTCTTTATTATGATAAGGAATTAGAGTGAAGCTGTATTGATACGAGCTTTCATTCAAGGAATATTGCTGCAGTGTTCGTTTGCCCCAGGAGTCATCGCCGCCGACACCCATCTGACCCAGGTCGATATCTAACGACACCAAGTCACGGGGCTTCACGTCATTAACATGCACGTTGACGCGCTCGTCGTTGGTTCGAGCGCCGGGGCCGTCTTCACTCGTTATCGCGATCTTTACAGGTGGCACGAAATCGATCAGTCGATTATGGCTGACGCCAAAGCTGATCAGGTCGCCGGCGACGATCAGCAGACCACTCTCCGCGTCGCTTAGTGACAGCCACCGCACATCGGTTTTATAACCGTTTTCCTGTGGTCGCATATAGGGCACGTAATGATCGGCGACGGTGTTTGTGTAGCGGCCAACATTCGCAGATTCCTTGCGATCACTGTAGTTCTCATGTGGGCCGCGGCCGAACCATTCCACTTGCTGCAAAGAACGAATCAATTCAACGTTCATGCCGATCCGCGGCATGACCGGCAGATCTGCATTGCGCGTGAATTCGTTATCGATATTCACGCGACCGTCGGCGGTCACTTCGTAGGTGGCCGTCCAGGTCGCGAGCTTCTTGCCACGATCATCGGCAAACGAGTACATCGCAGTCACCTTTGCGCAGCACGGTGCATCGATGTTGACGGCAAACGAATCGAGCTCGCGATTTCGACCCGCTTGCTCCCACATCGCTGCCCAGGCCGGCATGTAATTACCAAAATCATTGTCGGTCGGCGCGCGCCAAAAATTAGGTACCAGCGGGGCCTGTAAAATCTCTTTGTCAGAGTGCCTGATCGACACCAACAGACCGGTTGTTGAGTCGAAGCTGACCGAAACATCGCGTGCGCGAATAAGCAGTGCCGCGTCCGAACGCTCAACGGCCACTGTACCGTGCAGGGTCTCCAGCATGGACTCACCGAGCATCGCCTTTACTGGCAGTGCGAATTGCCGCTCAGCGTAGATATGGCCAGGCGGCATTAATCCGCGTGCTTGGTGTGCGACGAGCTGCAGCAGCAAGTGGTGTTCTGGTCCGGCGCGAAACGCGTGCATGTTGTACGGCAACCAAATATCGGCAGACGATTCCGGTGCGACGTTGAGATCGTCGATAATTCCGCGCTGGATCACGGCGCCGTCTGCGCTGATTTGCCAGTGCAGCTCGAACTCGCTGAGGTTCGTGAAGTCGTAGTTATTGTGAATGATGAGGTCGCCGTTCACGAGGTTGTCGGACTCGAAAGCTACGTGCTGATAAACGCGCTTGACTTCCCAGTATGCGGGTTGAACGCGGCGATCGGGAAACACCAGGCCGTTGAAATTGAAGTTACCGCTCGATGGTGCGTCGGCCGGACCGTAGTCACCGCCATAGGTCCAATAAGGGTTGCCGTCCTCATCGTGTTCAATGAGCCCCTGGTCGACCCAGTCCCAGATAAATCCGCCGGCCAGAACATCGTGTTTGTTGATGACATCCCAGTACTCACGCAGGTTGCCGGAACTGTTGCCCATTGCGTGCGAGTACTCGATCAGAACGAACGGCCGGTCATTGTGTGTCTGTGCGTATTCTTCCAGGTCCCAGTGTCGCCAATACATGCTCGAGTGAAAATCGGAGTGTCGCTCTCCAACTTCCTCGATGTTGCCCTCGGTTTCGTACTGCACTGGACGCGAAAGGTCACGCGACTTGATCCAGTTATACGTTGCGCCGAGATTTACTCCATCGCCCGCCTCGTTACCCAAAGACCAGATCACGACCGATGGAAAGTTCTTTGACCGCTCGAGCATTCGTCGCGTGCGATCGAGGTGGTGTGGCATCCAGTGCGGCTTGTTACCGAGAGTCTTGTCGTGATCGTAGCCGTAGCCGTGACTTTCAATGTTTGCCTCATCGACCATGTACAGGCCGTGCTCGCTCGTTAATTCGTACCAGCGCTCCTGATGCGGATAATGCGAGTTTCGTACGGCATTCATGTTCGCCGCCTTCATTAGTCGAATATCTTCGAGCATTGTTGCTTCGCTGACGACGTGTCCGGTAACTTCGTCGTGTTCGTGCAGATTTACGCCTTTCAATTTGACTAGCTTGCCGTTAACCATGAAGCGGCCATTCTTGATTTCGACAGTGCGAAATCCAATCTTTTGCGAAATGACTTCATCACCGAGGTTGATGGACAAATTGTATTGATTGGGATATTCGGCGGACCACGGTCGAACGTTGTCGAGAGTCGTGGCAAAAGAGTAGTTCGTGTCTCCCGGCTGCAGCTCAATGTCGGCAGTCTGGCTATAGACGACCCGGCTCCTATCGCGTATTTCAACGGTCGCAGTCGCAGTGACCGTAGCGTCGGCGTCATTGGTCAGAGCAAGCTCCAAATGGAAGTCGCCGTCTGTGTAGTTATTTGTTAGCCCAGCGTGGACGAAGTAATCGCGCACTCGTGCCCTGGGTCGCGCGTACAAGGTAACGTCACGCTGAATTCCGCTCAGCGACCAGAAATCCTGGTCCTCCAGATAGCTGCCAGTGCTCCAGCGATAGACCTCAACGGCAATTGAGTTGCTGCCGGTCATTACCTTGTCGGTGACGCGAAACTCAGACGCCGTTTTACTGCCTTCGCTGTAGCCGACGTACTCGCTGTTTATCCACACGTAGAACGCCGAACTGACAGCGCCGAACTGCAAGAAGATCTCGTCACCGTCCCACGTTGCGGGCACGTCGAAGTCACGTCGATAGGAGCCGACCGGGTTTTTTTCTGTCGGTACATTCGGTTCGTCTGTTTCGAAAGCGTAAGGAACGTTGATGTAAATCGGATAGCCATAACCGTGGCGCTCCCAGTTCGATGGCACGGGGATTTCATCCCATGTGCTGACATCAAACGATGTGGCATAAAAAACCGGCGGGCGAGCAGATGGCGAATCCGAATAATTGAATCTCCAGGTGCCGTTTAGCGATAATTGGCGGATATCCGAGGGGTCGATTCGACCAGGAATAAAATGAGCACGCGGTGCCTCGGTGTTTTCCCGGATCACGTTTATGTCGTTCCACGAGGGACGATTGCCACTACTGTACTTGGTACAGGCCACGAGGCCGATCACGAAAAGCGCTAACACAGATACAAAAATCTTCATATTGCCAACCCGATCCTGTCGTCAGCGGTCCAGACAAGCACGCAGTTGCGTGGCCGCCACCTCGGGCGTCAGGTCCCGTTGCGGCATGCCGAGCAGTTCAAAACCGACCAGATGCTTCTTGATTGTCGCCGACCTGAGAAGTGGCGGGTATATGTGAATGTGAAACTGCCATTCGGGATGCAATCCGCTGCACGGTGCGGCGTGAAAGCCCATCGAATACGGAGCAGACGTGTCAAACAACTGGTCGTTCGCTCCCAAGGACGATTTCAGCAGAGCAGCCAGAGCACTGACTTCATCGTGAGACAAATCGTTAGGCGATGCAACATGGCGGCGCGGCAGAATTAACTGTTCAAATGGCCAGGTTGCCCAGTACGGAACCAGGGCGACGAAGTGATCATTGCTGACAACAAGGCGTGCGGTATCGGCCAACTCGGCGCTCAGGTAGTCCAGCAGCAACACGGACCCGGTCGCATCATGATGCACGGTTTGGCTCGCGAGCTCCTTCGCTGGCTCGGTGGGCAGGTGTTCGGTTGCCCAGATCTGTGCGTGAGGGTGTTGATTACTGCATCCCATCATCGGACCGCGGTTTTCAAAAATCTGTACGTACTCGTAATGACCGCTGTTCGATAGCGACGAATAATCGGCGATTATCGCATTTAATGCAGCGACGACGTCAAGATGTGGCATCGTTGCGAGGCGTTGATTGTGTTGTTCCGAGAAACAGACGACACGGCAGCGACCGGATTCCGTCCGGGATTGAAAAAACGGACTGTCAGCAGGCTGGATAACGCTGTCAGAGGACAGCGCAGAAAAATCGTTGTCAAAAATATAAGGGCCCTTGTAGTCCGGGTTGCATGCGCCGTTTGCGCGATCGTTGCCGGGACACAGATAACACGACGCGTCGTACGGCGGCTCATCGCTGTCAGCGGTCAATTCGGTCTGGCCCTGCCACGGCCGCCGTGTCCGGTGGGGTGATACCAATACCCACTCGCCGGTCAGAATGTTCTTGCGCGCGTGCGACGGAATATCGACCTGCTGTTTTTCTTGTGGTTCGTCCACAGGGGTTCCATGATTAACATACTCGCGGATCCCGATTTTCGCCCATAAACCGGGGTTTCGTCCAACGTCATTCACGTTATTATTGCCGTTATGAGCGACCAGCAAAAGCCACTTCGATTAAGAAAAAGACACAGTAGTGGCGGACAAGAGAATGTCACGATCGCTGACGGTGAGCGGTTGGTTGATGCTCAGTCGATACGCAATGCAATTGTCGCCGGACTGATCATTGTAGTCGTCTTTAGCGTGTTTTGGGTCGCGCTGACGACGCTGCTCAATCAGGTATTCCCGTGGTTCACCGTGGCCCTTGGGTTTCTGCTTGGCTACGCCATAAGACTGGCCGGCCGGGGTGTCGACTGGCGGTTTCCGGCGCTCGCGGCAGTGTTGGCGATGGCAGGCTCGCTGTTCGCAAATATCGTTGTCGCGGCGTCGGTAACGGCGGAGGAATTGGGTACCGGTACACTGCTGGTATTGCAGTCTGTGACCAGCATGACGTGGCCGGTTTTCTTCGATGAGGTCTTGACGATTGCGGACGCGTTTTATGCAGTCGTCAGCGCCGGGTTCGCCGCTTTCTACGCGAACCGGAAACTTACCCGGACGCAATATTATGCGCTACGACTGTGGCGGGGTGAGAAAAATGACTGAGCAACCAGAATTCTACGGCGACTCAATTTCGGGTAATTGCTACAAGTTGCAGCACGCTTGTTCGGAACTCGATATCGAGTATGGTTGGCATGAGACCGATATTCTGGCGGGCGAGACGCGCACCGATGACTTCCTGAGCCTGAACCCGAACGGCAAAGTACCGCTAATGGTGCTGCCCGATGGTCGCTGCCTGCCCGAGTCGAACGCCATTTTGTCGTATCTGGCTGATGGCAGTGCATTGGCCGGCAATAATCGATACGCAAGAGCGACCGTGTTGCAGTGGTTGTTTTTTGAACAGTACAGCCACGAACCCTTCATCGCGACATCACGATTCATCATGAAGTACCTCGGCTGTCCGCCCGAACGACAAGCCGAACTGCAGGCAAAGCAGCCGGGCGGTCACAAGGCGCTTGGCGTTATGGAACAGCAACTTCGCTCAAGCGAATATATTGCCAACAACGAATTCAGCATTGCAGATATCGCACTGTTCGCGTACACACATGTTGCCCATGAGGGTGGGTTTGATTTGCGCGACTATCCCTCTGTGCAGGAGTGGTTGCGACGGATCGAGGCGCGGCCTGGATTTGTGCCGATGAAGGCGGCGTCAGACGGGCATGAGTAGTGGTCGGTCGCTTCTGATGCTAGTGCCTGTCAACGAGGCAAGATGTTTCGCGACGAGTTGTTCTATGTCCTGCATTGCACTCGCGATGCCAAGGAAACAGGCTGGCTCACGTCGCAGTAACGACCAATCGTCTGATTGAAGAACCCTGACCAGGTGAGTGATGTTGCTTTTTATTGCATCGATGTACGGATTGTGACCGCCATACAGGACTTCGGCGTAGCGATACACTCGATTGAATTTTGAATTCAGACGATCTCGCGTTACTTGCTGGTAGAAGGCCGGCGTTTTCTTCAGCAAATCCTTGCCAGACTTGTAGCGGACCATGTATTCGCCCGGTCTCGCGTTTTCGACGGCCACGCCACCCACAACGAACTCGTTGTAAAGCCGGTCGCGGCACTTCTCGAGATAACAGCGGTCCGCCATCTGCGCAATAAGATCTGCAGTTCCAATCAGATGGCCACAAATAATGTCGCGAGGATCGTCAAGCTCTATTTTGTCAAGATCCAGCTCGTATCCGGTGAAGTGCACGATCATGCTGCTGATGCCGACATCTTTGGTCATGCCAAGCTCGGGCAGATAGCGCCGCAGGAAGTCGGCGCTTCGTGACACATGATACAGCGTGAACTCAGCACCGTTCGAAAAATCCCTGTCACGAACCTCGTGGCGGATATAACCGGAGTCGTGAAACAGTGATGTAATTACAGCCATTTGTGCACGACCGGCACCGAGTCGATCCGCTGGCTCGACGCTGCGTTCATAACCAACGGCAAGGCGCGCCAGCGCCAGCGTCATATCCAGTGTGTGCTGCATGTCGTGGTAAGTCGTGTCGCACCCTTTGTAACCGGGAAAGCGACCAGTGAACAAGCGTTCGAAATCGTAGAAAGCGAGCCACAGTTTGTCGAACGACAAGCTTGGAAAAGTTTCGGCGAAAAGCTCGTGTACAGCGTCGCGCACCGCGGCAGGGTTACAGACCTGTACGGTGTTGGTGACGTCGTAATCGTTGCGCCGATCCTGAGACATGGCTCTCTTTTTTTGCAATCATCATACATGGCAGGTACGACGCTCGCAGGGTGATTCTCAGGAATATGTTATATCCCGAAGCGGTGCGTTACCAGTGCCTATATGTTGAATTCTGCGATAACCGGCGCGTGATCTGAGGGCCGTTCCCAGGCCCTCGGCTCCTTATCGACATAGCACGCAGTACAGCACTCGGTCATTACATCGCTGCTGAGAATCAGATCAATTCTCAAACCGGCGTTGCGGCGAAAACCTGCAGCTCGATAATCCCACCAGCTAAAGGTTTTCTCGGGGTGTTCAAATTTACGAAACACATCAGTAAGGCCGAGATCGAGCAGATCGCGCAGCGCCTTTCTTTCCGCGGGACTGCAAAGTATCGCTTCGCCCCACTTTTCAGGATCGTGAACGTCCTCATCCGCAGGGGCGATATTGAAGTCGCCGAGCACCACGAGTTTCTCGTGTTCTTGCATTTCGTTCTTGAGAAATGTACGCAGCGAGGCCAGCCAGCCAAGCTTGTACTCATATTTGTCTGAACCGACTTCGGAACCGTTCGGGACGTACAAATCGATTACACGAACATCGTGGACCGTACTCGCCAGAATGCGACGCTGTGGGTCATCGAGGTCCTGGAAGTCAGTTACCGGGTTGGTCGGCAGAGTCTTGCTGATAACAGCAACGCCATTGTAGGTTTTCTGACCGCTCGCCAACGAGTGATACCCGATTGCCCGCAAATCTGCTACAGGAAACTTTTCGGTGATCTGCTTGATTTCCTGTAATACCAGTACTTCCGGCTCGTGGGCCTGCAGCCACTCAACGACATGCGGTTGACGTACATTCATTGAATTGACATTCCACGTAGCGATTTTCACGCGGACTGAATTCCATTCTGATGTAACAGTGCGTCGATCGTCGGTTTTCGGCCGCGGAACGCAATATAAGCCTGCATGATGTCGCGACTTCCACCGACTTCGAGGATTTCGCGGCGAAATCGCAGTGCGATTGACGGGTCAAAGATGCCCGCATCCTCGAAAGCCGAGAATGCGTCGGCGGCGAGTACTTCCGCCCATTTGTAACTGTAATAACCGGCCGCGTAGCCGCCGGCAAAAATATGTGAGAAGGCATGTGGCAGGCGATTGTAATCGGGATGTTTGAGTAACGAAATTTCGTCGCGAACGGCATTCAGCATATCAAGAGACGAAACCGGTTCGCCCGGTTGGTATTCGGCGTGCAGTCGAAAATCGAATAACCCCAGCTCAAGCTGGCGCAACATGGCCAGTCCGGCACCGGCGTTCCGGCTTTGCTCAAGCTTGTCGAATAACTCGCGCGGCAATGGCTCTCCGGATTCCGGATGAGCTGAGCATTTCTCAAGAACCTCATAGCTCCACGCGAAGTTTTCCATGAATTGACTCGGCAACTCAACGGCGTCCCATGGCACGCCGTTTATTCCGGAAATGCTCGGTAAATCAATACGCGTCAGCAAGTGATGCAGCATATGGCCGAACTCGTGAAATAACGTAACCACATCATCGTGCGTGAGCAGCGATAACCCGGCGTCGTCCGGCGGTGGAAAATTACAGACCAGATAACCAACCGGCAAAACCGGGCTACCGTTCAGATCCTGGCGGCTGATGCACTCGTCGATCCACGCGCCGTTTCGCTTGCCGTTGCGCGCGTAAATGTCCGTGTAAAAACCGCCGATGATTTCGCCGCCAGCATTCCTGATGGAAAAATAGCGAGCATCCTTGTGCCATACGGCGATGTCGTCTTCCTCAACCAACTCAACGTCGTAGAGCCTTGCGGCGAGGGCGAACAGCCCGCTGATAACGGTGCCCGCAGGAAAATATTGCCGTAGTTCCTCGTTTGAGACGGAGAATTTGGCTTGTTTGTATTTCTCCAGCCAGAAGGCGATGTCCCAGGGCTCGAGGTCCATACCGGCGAGATCCTGCAGAGCAGATAATTCCTGCTCCGCAGCGGCGCGGGAACGTGCCGCAAGCTCCTGCAGAAACGTCAGAACCTCGTCTATCGAGCCCGCCATCTTGGTGGCCAGCGAATACTCGGCATAGTTCTTGAAGCCAACAAGATTAGCGGCCTCGTGTCGTAACGACAGTATGTTTTTTATGTTGTCGCTGTTGTCCCACTCCGGATTGTCGCCCAGGTCGGAACTGCGAGTCGCCCAGGCACGATACATTTTCTCTCGCAACCTGCGGTCGTGCGCGTGCGTCATTATTGAGTCATAAGTCGGATAGTCGAGAGACAAGAGCCAGCCCTCGAGTTGTTTGTGTGCAGCATCTTCTGCCGCACGATCCATCGTCTGTTTTGGGACGCCAACGAGTTCGGCGGCGTCCGGAATATGCAAAGACCAGGCATCCGATGCGTCCTGCACTTTATGCTCAAAGCTGGCCTGAATCGCGGCCAGGTCCTGCATAATTTCCTTGAAGCGGTTCTTGTCGGTCGCGGGCAAATCAACGCCGGCGAGATGAAAGTTGCGCAGCGCGTGATCCACAGCGCTGCGATGAGATTCGCTTGCGTCAGCCGGTAGCGACTTGCCGACACCGGCGTATGCTTGTTGCAGGCGGGCGTTCTGTGATATTTCGGTGCCATGCTCGGTCAACAGAGGGAGCGCTTGTTTGTATGCCTCACGCCAGTCTCGCGATCCAAGTACACTTTGCAGGTGAATCACCGGTGACCAGACGCGGCCCAATTCGTGCTCCATCAACTCGACAGGAACGACAAGCGAGTCGAAACTCGGCTCACTGGTCTCGTCCAGCAACGCATCGAGTTGTTTGCGGTGATCGGAAATTATTTGCTCGATTGCCGGTAACACATGGTCCGGACTGATTTCGCCAAAGCGCGGCAAAGATGACGTGTCGAGCAGAGGGTTGTTCATGTAGCGGCTTGATATCCTTTTCAAGTACTGCATATTAGCACAGCGCTGTGAGCGTAGATTGAAGCGCATGAACGGTGGACGAAAGGAGTTTGTAGTGACGGAACGATTCGACCTGCTGGTAATCGGCGGGGGCAGCGGCGGTCTCGCGCATGCGCAACGCGCGGCCGAATACGGTGCAAATGCGGCAGTAGTCGAATACGGACCACTGGGCGGCACGTGCGTCAATGTTGGTTGTGTGCCGAAAAAGGTTATGTGGTATGCGGCACATCACGCACATCAAATGCGTCATGCGGCCGATTACGGTTTCGACGTGTCGGTTAACGGCCATAACTGGCGAGCGTTAAAAGCGCGCCGTGATAGCTATGTGAAACGCCTGAACGATATTTACGACAGCAACCTGAAAAAGCGACGTGTGACTTACATACCGGGCAGAGCACGATTTGTAGACGCCAACACTGTTGCTGTCGACGATAAGGAATTTGCGGCAGAACGCATCGTCATCGCGACCGGAGGCGGACCGATCGTACCCGATATTCCCGGCGCAGAACTGGGCATTACGTCGGATGGATTCTTCGAACTTGAGGAGCAGCCAAAGCGTGTGTTGGTTGCCGGCAGCGGCTACGTCGCCGTTGAACTCGCCGGCATATTCAATGGCCTTGGCAGCGAGACGCAACTCGTCGTCCGCAAAGAGGGCGTGCTACGTAGTTTCGACGAAATGCTGAGTACCGAGCTTATGGATGCGATGCAGAACAGCGGCATCAAACTCGACACCGGCGTGATACCGGATTCGGTTGAGAAGACTGACAACGGACTCGTACTACGGGCGACAGATGGTCGCGAATTCGGTCCCGTTGATTCGATCCTCTGGGCCATCGGGAGGGCACCGAACACCGCCTGCTTGAACGTGGATAATGCCGGCGTCAACACGGATGAAAAAGGCTTTGTTCCAACGGATGAATTGCAGCGAACCAATGTAGAGAACATTCACGCAGTGGGTGACGTGACGGGTCGCGAGGCTCTTACACCTGTCGCCATCGCGGCCGGTCGGCGTCTTGCGGACCGGTTGTATGGTGACATGGACGGACGCCATCTCGACTACCGGTTAATCCCGACGGTAATCTTCTGCCATCCGACCATTGGCACGGTCGGTTTGACCGAGGACCAAGCACGCGCCGAGTACGGCGACACCATCAGGGTATATACGTCAAGATTTACACCGATGTTTTACGCGCTGGGCGAAAACAAACAGCGTTCCGCCATGAAGCTCATTACCCTCGGCGATGAAGAGCGTGTTGTCGGTTGCCACATCATTGGCGAAGGTGCTGATGAAATGTTGCAGGGATTTGCCATCGCGATGCGAATGGGCGCGACGAAAAAAGACTTTGACGATACCGTTGCCATTCATCCGACGAACGCGGAAGAAATCGTAACGATGCGTTGATACGGGTTCTCAGACCGTGACGGACAATTGTTTGAGCACCGCTGCCGTGTCGGGGCGAATGCCTCGCCAGAGATTGAACGACTCGGCGGCCTGTTCAACCAGCATGCCCCAACCCATGACGGACCGCGCCGCGCCGGCTTCCCGCGCCCAGATGCTGAACGGTGTCGGCTTCAAGCCATAGGACAGGTCGTAGCAAATCGTCGACTTGGAAATGGCGGCGGCCGGATACGGTGGCGCTTCTCCCGTGAGGCCCGCGGACGTCGCATTGATGATCAGGTTGTACACTTCGTCGACCGGAACCGCATTGAAACGGCATGCGGATACGGTGCCGGAATGCGAAAAATGCTCGGCCAGCGCTTCGGCCTTGCCGAGCGTCCGGTTAGCGATTATCAGTGACTTCGGCTGCATCTCCAGCAGCGGACCAATGATCCCGCGAGTTGCGCCACCGGCCCCCAGAACCAGAATATTGGCGCCCTCAAGCGAGACCCCTAGGTTCACGACGATATCGCGCAGCAAACCGATTCCATCGGTGTTATCGCCGTGAATTTCGCCGCCCCTGAATGCGAGTGTATTGACAGCGCCCGCCGTGGCTGCGCGCTCGCTCAAATGATCGACGAGTTTTGCCACTTCGGATTTGTGCGGAACGGTGATGTTGAGGCCCTTGCCTCCCGTACGCTGAAATTGCCGCACTGCAGTCTCGAGTTTTTCCGGTGAAACCTGCAATAATTCGTACTGAATATTCTGCCCGGTTTGCATTGCGAACAAATGGTGAACAACGGGGGAGCGGCTGTGGGACACTGGGTAGCCCATGACACCATAGCGATCGGGAGCGGTGGATTTCGCTGTCGATTCATCCGTCAAAAATCTACTCCGAGAGCCAACGTGCAGCGTTGAGTGCGAAATAGGTCAGTATGCCGTTGGCCCCTGCGCGCTTGATGCTGAGTAACGATTCGAGCACCGTTTCACGTTCATCGAGCCAACCATTTTCGGCTGCGGCCTTGAGCATCGCATATTCACCGCTAACCTGATACGCAAACGTGGGAACCTGGTAGGTGTCCTTTATGCGCCGTACGATATCGAGATACGGCATCGCGGGCTTGATCATGACAAAATCTGCGCCCTCGTCGATGTCGAGCCCCGCTTCCCTGACGGCTTCGTCGCCATTGGACGGTGCAACCTGATAGGTCGCCTTGTCACCTCCGGCGAGATTTTCGGCGGAGCCAATAGCGTCGCGGAACGGGCTATAAAAGGCCGAAGCAAACTTTGCCGCATACGCCATGATCAGCGTGTTGCTGTGTCCTTCATTTTCGAAAGCGATTCGAATAGCGCCGACGCGCCCGTCCATCATGTCGGATGGCGCAACAATATCCGCCCCGGCAGCGGCATGCGACAGGGCCTGTTTGACGAGCATGGTGACGGTTACGTCATTAAGCACATAGCCGCTTTCGTCGATGATGCCATCTTGGCCATGTGTGGTGTACGGGTCCAGCGCGACATCGGTGATAACGGCGAGCTCTGGAAGTTTACTCTTGATTGTTTTGACCGCGCGCTGCACGAGGCCGTCCGCATTGGCGCT
>SMUX01314242.1_pt1 | contig 18810 bp, 20 predicted proteins | sample 2456431 | NCBI WGS metagenome assembly SMUX01 (sample SAMN11095930, study PRJNA526329) | marine sediment metagenome | biome: Marine sediment; feature: Surficial sediment; material: Deep marine sediment; isolation source: Hadal surficial sediment | place: Pacific Ocean | collected 2014-11 | depth... | reverse complement strand
AGCTGCAAATGCCCCTCTCATAGATCTCACGCTGTTTAGAGGAAATAGTTCAGGGAAATTAAAATCTGCTCCATAATACCTTGCAGATTCCTCAAAATCCCGCTTTAAATATCTGAATTTGTTGTCAATCTGTACTGCAGGTATTGAACCTATTTCGTTAAAAACGCCGCCTAATAAAAATGGTTTCCACTCTAGATCCGCTCCGTTATCTTCACAAATTGCTTCAATCCTGGTCGAAGCAATATATGTGTATGGACTGCTAAAGTCATAGTAAAATTCAACTTTCTTACCCATTTAAGTCTCCATTAGCATAATATTCAGTAGGGATTATAAGAAGTATGTGTGCTAATATCAAGGAATATGCCCTAATCTCAATAATATATATTACAAATTGACCCTCTCCCCCCCTATGCTAAACTCAGATATAACTTTACTAACTCAATTTAATTATGAAAAGCCTCTATAATTTCGACGGTCTAAAGGTCACGTCTTTTGAAAGCCGTAGAGCAAAAGAAATTGAAAAACTGATACGCTATCACGGCGGCGTCCCGCGCATTGCCCCATCTATGAGGGAAATCCCACTATCTCAATCAACAGACGCTCTAAAATTCGCTAAAAACTTAATAGGTGAGAAATTTGATATAGTCATTCTCATGACCGGTGTGGGTACCCGCGCTCTATTAAAAGCTGTAACAACTAAATATCCGGAAAAAGAGTTTATAAAAGCACTTAAGAAAACCACAATAGTCGTGCGCGGTCCAAAACCCGTAGCAGCTCTACGTGAGATGAGGCTCAAACCCAATATAATAGTGCCGGAGCCCAATACATGGCGGGACGTGTTAACCACACTAGATAGCGAGCTCCAATTAAAAGGCAAAAGGATTGCAATACAGGAATACGGTATCTCCAATAAAGAGTTTATTATTAGCTTGAGAAAGAAAGGAGCAAAAGTCACACCTGTGCCGATTTATAAATGGGCTCTTCCCGAAGACCTAGAGCCATTACATAATGCAATAAAATCAATAAAAGATTCTAAAGAAGATATATCCATATTCACAAGCTCTCAGCAGATATATCATTTATTTGAAGTAGCCTCTCAAGATGGATCGCAGGATGAATTAAAAGAAGGATTTAAAAAAATAGTAATAGCATCAATTGGACCTACTACATCAGAAACTTTAAATAGGTTTGGATTATCTCCTGACTACGAGCCAGACAGCCCCAAGATGGGCAACCTGATACGAGAGGTAGCGAGACTCGGGAAAGAGCTAGTCCGTAAAAAGCGCACTGCATATAAGAATGGTGTTAATACGAATAACTGGCGACAGATGGATATGGTCTGGAGCAAAGGCTCACAGAAAAAAAGAAAGGAAACAACTAAAAACTCGGTATTTATGAAAGCCTGTCGTCTTGAGGAAACTGATTACACGCCTATATGGCTTATGCGTCAAGCAGGAAGATACATGAGGGAATATAGGGAGATAAGATCAAAAATATCCTTCCTTGAGTTATGTAAAACCCCTGAGCTTGCAGCCGAAGTAACACTTAGCGCAGTAGACCGCTTAGGAGTAGATGCGGCAATTATATTTGCCGACATACTGCTCATAGTTGAACCGCTAGGGGTAGGACTTGAATTTTCCAAAGGAGAGGGACCCAGAATTAAAAGACCTGTCCGTTCGGGTAAGGCGGTAGATCGTATAAATGATTTTGATCCAGAGTCCCTACAATACGTTTATGATGCACTAAAAATAACCAGAAGAGCGCTTGATCCTAAAAAAGCCTTAATCGGTTTTGCAGGTGCTCCTTTCACTGTAGCTTCTTACATGATCGAAGGCGGCGGATCGAGGACCTATGAAAACACCAAGGGTTTAATGTATAAAGACCCCGGGGCCTGGCACACGATGATGGAGAAACTGTCCACTGCCACTGCTTCTTACTTAAACAACCAAATCAAAGCCGGTGCAGACGCTGTGCAGTTATTTGATAGCTGGGTAGGCTGCCTTTCGAGGGATGACTATAAGGAATTTGTATTACCTCATATGAAAAAACTAATATCTGAAATTCACAAAGATACCCCTGTAATTCATTTTGGTACCGGTACCGGGGCATTATTAGACCTGATTAAAGAATCCGGGAGCCAAGTCATAGGGCTTGATTGGAGGGTCGATTTAGCCAAAGCATGGCGACAAATAGGGTACGACAAAGCGGTTCAGGGAAATCTGGACCCTGTTTTACTTTTCTCAACCCCCTCAGAAATCCGCAGGCGCACTAAAAAGATAATGGATAAAGCCAAAGGAAGACCAGGGTTCATATTCAACCTGGGTCACGGGATATTGCCCAAGACACCCGTAGATAATGTACTAGCGCTTATAGATTTTGTTCATGAATACTCGACTAAGAAATAATCTAGTATATGAAACGGCACAGTAGGAGAATTAAATGCCCGAGAAGTTTGACGCTATACTCATGATAGGATACGGAGCGCCTGAGAGAATTGAGGACATACGTCCTTTTCTCCAAAATGTAGCAAAGGGTCGACCTATTCCACCAGAAAGACTTAAAGAGGTTGCTCACCACTATGAGCTGTTCGCGGGCAAGTCTCCGCTTAATGAATACACATACAAGCAGGCTAGCGGATTGCAAAACAAATTGGCGGAAAACGGGTATGAGATCCCTGTATACGTAGGTATGAGGAATTGGCACCCGCTTATACCGGACACCATAAGAGAAATGTCTGAGAAAGGAGTTAAAAAAGCTATAGGGATGATTATGGCTGCTCATCAGTCCGACGCTAGCTGGGAGAGATATCAGAGAGATGTACAGGAGGCGCTTACAGAGTTGGGAATTGAAATGGAATTTAAGTATAGTGCCCCCCTTTTTGACCATCCACTTTTTATAGAGGATTCAGCAGACCGCGTTCTTGATTGCTTGAATGAAATTCCGCCCGAAGAATATTCTCAAACCATGATTCTATTTACAGCTCATAGCATACCCACGCCTATGGCAGAGGCTTCGCCGTATGTAGAACAGTTAATGACTACAGCGCGTTTGATTGCCCAAAGGCTAAATTATGATAATTGGAGATTGGTATATCAAAGCCGAAGCGGCCGACCAACCGACCCCTGGCTTGAGCCCGATGTATGCGATGTGATAGAAGAAATTGCAAAAGAAGGAGTTAAGAACGTAATAGCACAGCCTATAGGATTTATTTGTGATCATATTGAGGTGCTTTTCGATATAGGTATCGAAGCTCAAGAAGTGTCAGATGAAGCTGGGATAAATTTACTCCGTGCTAAAACTGTAAATGACGACCTTAAATTTATTGAGGCAATGGCAGACGTTGTGGAAAAAATGGTGGATTAGGTAGCTTCTATGGCATCTGACTAAAGATGGTGATATTACGATAGCAAGATATGATTGGCCGCTAAGCACTACTAAAACTTGGTTGAATATTCTCTCCCCGTTGGCAAAACCGTTATTTGAATGGAACCCCAAAGTAGTAATGAGCTGGGGCGCTGAGAGTCTGGCCAAGAGACTGGACGTTAAAATATTTGAAGAAAGCTAAAACTAATATTATAATCCCATTCCCAAGATATGAACTGGATACAAAAAGAAATTAACCTATCACCGAAGCCTAGAGGATTTCACCTAGTTACAAGTGAAATTCTCGAACAAGTTCCTGAACTGAGGGAATATTCGATCGGAATAGCTCATATTTTTATATGCCACACGTCCGCCTCTTTAACACTGAATGAAAACGCTGACCCTGATGTTAGGGTGGATTTCGAGAGCCATTTTAATAAATACGTCCCAGAGAAAGCGCCTTATTATGTTCACACAATTGAAGGTCCCGATGATATGCCGGCACATATTAAAGCTTCACTGCTCGGAAGCTCTGTATCTGTACCGATTAAAGACGGCAATTTCAATGTAGGGATATGGCAGGGAATTTATCTTTGTGAGCACCGTAACCACGGCGGATCGCGGAAAATTATAGTAACAATTTCTGGGGAAAAGAGTTCATAATATTCTATTTATAATTTTTTAATTATAGCACCAGACATATATGTTATGGAAATAATGGGTTGGGCGGGATTTGGCCTTAACAAAAAAGGGGAGTTCTGGATAAGGGAGGAGATAAAACGCAAAATCCAATGCATATCGGAATTCTAGCTGATAATAGAGAACAGGTCCGAGATTTCTACAAAGCTGCTATCAAAGCAGGCGGGAAAGACAATGGGCCTCCAGATATCAGAACGATTTATCATTCGAACTATTACAGAGCTTTTGTAATAGGCACTGACGGACATAACGTTGAAGCAGTCTGTCATAAACCTGAGTAATATCACAGTTTCAAATTACTTCTGAATAAATAATATTAAGGTACACTTTTATTCATGGGATATTTCTATATATACACTAAGGCATTCCTAAGTTTTATCTTGATAATGATATTTATTGCACCTTTCTATGCCTGTTCAGAAGAAAAGAGCGGTGAAATAATCAAACTTGGTAATTGGGATCAGGAAAATTTACAGGAAATTATCAGGGCTAAGCCAAGTACTACTGGAGAACAAATAGAATTTTTATCAGAACAATTCCTGGGCACACCATACGTAGCCGGGACCCTTACAGGAGATATAAACACTCCTGAGGTTTTCACAGTGAATCTGGGAGGTATGGACTGTTTTACCTATATTGACTACGTGGAGGCAATGAGATTATCCGCAAATTTAGACGACTTTAATAGCAACCTAAAAGATATAAGATATCAGGACGGTAACGTTACGTTTGAGAACAGAAACCATTTTTTCTCAGACTGGCCTGTTCAGAACAGCAACAATGTAAAGGATGTTACCTATGAAATAGGTGGTAAGAAGGCAATAGAAGTCGAGAAAAATCTTAACCTAAAAAGTGACGGCTCTAAATTCCTTCCCGGTATTCCCGTTGTAGAAAGGAAATTCTACTACATACCTTCATCTGAAATCGATAATGGAATGATAGGAAAACTTCATACCGGGGATTATGTTGGAATATATACCGATATAGAAGGACTTGACCTTACTCATACTGGGATAGTTATAAAGAAAGATGATCAAGTCTTTTTAAGACACGCATCTTCTAGACAGAAAAACAATAAAGTGGTCGATGAGAATCTTATAGAATATATTCAAAATACTCCTGGAATGGTTATATTTAGACCCCAATGACGGATCAGAGACACAAACCAGAAGACCTAGTTCTTGAAGCCACGGATTATTACCATAAAGGCGATTTCAAGCAGGCGATAGAATCTCTTGACAAAGCGATCGATTTAAAACCCGACTTTGCTGAGGCCTGGTATAACAAAGGGATAACTTATTCAGTTATGGGACACGTTCAGGATGAAATCAATTCTTATGATAACGCAATAGAAATTAACCCTGATTATGCTGAGGCATGGAGCAATAAGGCTTCTGCATTGGGGAGAGCCGGGCGGCTTGAAGAGGCACTCCAATGTACAGAAAAAGCAATTGAGTTAAAGCCGCTATTCGCAGTTGCATGGTGCAACAAAGGGGCCTCACTTAGCGGCCTGGAAAGGGAACTCGAAGCCGTAGCAGCTTATGATGAAGCTATTAAAATTCAAGGAACTTACCTAGAGGCATGGTTTAATAAAGCAGTATCTCTTCATAATCTAGATAAACCACTGGGAGCGCTCAAGGCTTATAACAGGGCGCTTGAACTACACCCAAACTATCCGGAAGCTTATTACAACCGGGCTGGTCTCTACGTTAAATTAGAAGATTTAGAAAATGCAAAGTCGGATTTAGAGAAAGCGATAAAGTTAGATTCGTCATTTAGAGAACGGGCACTTGCAGATGAATCGCTTAAGACGTTAATTTCTTGACTCATTTACTATAATCTATAAAATTAAATGACGGTCTTATCATACTGGCAATTAATAATAAGGAGGCAATAAATGGGGCTAAGCGTAAAAGAGTTAACTGATCTTTCAGAACAAACTGCAAAAGCAAGACGCAATTTAGACAACCTATTGGATTTTGTCGATCTAATGAATAATGATGCTAATAAGCTTGAGGGAGATGTAACGCCGGCAGGTGAACATATAAAGAAACTTTCTAACGATATGACCCAATATGTTGAAGAAATAAAGAGTCTGATTGAAACTGAACTCGACAAAATTCCCATCGACCCTGAAGCAACCAAAGACGCCGCAAGCAAACTGCATTTATATCACGGTAATATCCATCAGATAATTTCCATGGCAGGTACTCAAAAGAGTAAACACAAAGAAAATTCATATTGGTGGCGCTACTGGGTTAGCGTACTGGATAATGTTATGCAGTTAGAGATTGAAAATCCAAGTAAGCCGGTAGGTAAAGGCACTAAATTTCTAGAGAAAATAAAATAGTTCTCAAATATTTATTGCCGGCATTATTTCTCTTGAGACAATTCCCGTTACTTTAGAATACTCTAATTCTACCGCATAATAATAACCAAGAAGCATGAAAGAAGAATCTAACTATACCAAATCCGGCTATATTGATATTACAAAAAATCGCACTTTCCGTGAATGGGGTATATCCCTTGTATTATTGATATCACTCACAAGCTATATAGCTATTTTCTGGGCGCGCTTGGCAAAACTTCTTCCGCCACCCTATAATCAATGGACTTTTATATATGAACCTTTAATTGGCCCCTGGTGGATAAATAATTTTTTCCTTGATCAACCTGAATACATAAGACTTGAGATACTTTGGTATATTCTGTGCTTTGTTTCTTCTCTGGTCATACCAATTATTTTCCTTGTTCTTATCAGAAGAAAGCTTACCGACTTCGGTTTAGGGATGTTAAATAAGCTTGGTATCAGGCTCACAGGCATAGCGATTATGGTTTCAATCCCCTTTGGCCTATGGATTCAAATCGCGTCACCCTACCCTCATAGATTAACGACTATGTATGTACTGTCGTTATTTAATAAGATTCCTGAACATTTTCTCATTCTTGGCATCCTTGTCGCCCTAATGCTCCCGCACAGGCGCCTGCCCTACCCTGCATTCTTAGCCCAAATTGAAGGGTCAACTGGCCGGAAGATACTACGCTGGCTTGGTATAGCCCAACCCGTAACAAGCGACTCTGACAACCCAATACTTGCGTGGTTCGGTTTAAATTGGACTTCACTTTTCGCTATATCCGTGTCGGGGCTTGTCTTTTTTATGATCCATCTGGGAAGAGCAAATCCCGTTGAAGTGGCACTATCACTGCCGGGAGGCATATTGGTTTCCTATATTACGTTTCGAACGCACTCGATCTGGCACGCAATCCCTGCGCACTGGACGCTTAACCTAGTGCCTATGGCTATATTACACTTTTACAAATTCAATTAGGAACTTTCACATTTATCTGCCAATATTGAAAACCAATATTCCCTGCAAAGTGGCGGATAGAGAGTGCAGTAGTTTGGAATCTCCTCTTTAGGAGCGGGGAACTCAATTAATGAAAATCCAAAAGCACCGTGTTTTCCATATTCTTTCTCAGCCTCTTCTTTGGATAAGTATCTTCCCTTTATGCAGCCGTCAGGTTTGCAGAGTTCTTCACTAAAAACTTTCTTACCACTAACAGCATAGACGGTTAGATCAAAACATTGACGGACCCCCTTTTCATTAGGGAGGAATAAAACAGCGAGATCCCTTTTATTAAAAGATGAATGAAAAAAGGATACATCCTTTAATAAATTAGACTCAAGAACGAATATGAGAGGGTAATTATCAACCTCTGAGTTAATAAAAACAAGAGAAGTTGCCTTCTCCCAAGTGGAAGTCTGACAGTTGCTTAAATAATAACCAGGCTCACTCAGAAGATAGGTTACATCAATTTCTTTTGGATCAGTTACTAAAGTATTTTCGTCTCCTGTGCTAAATTTAATGGTTTCTTTAAAGGGCTCAGCAAACCCCTCTTTTGCTTTTACAGTGAAAGAATACTCGTTCATAGGTTTCAGTCTTTCTGACGGTGTAACAAAAATAAATCCCGCCTCATGATTATAAACTGATCTTCTGGACTGATATCTTTTAAGTTTATAATCAACTATATTTCCACTCTTATCTATTAATTCTATATCCAGTTTATGAGGAGTTTTGGATATAGATTTAAAATCTTTAACAATAAGTACAGAATCCAGTGGTACTGACTTTGCCTGATCAGGGGGCCAGATCAATTCAGGCGGCGGTGGATATTTCGTAGGCTCACAGGAATTTGCATTTATTTCTGCAATTAAAGTTAGCAAAAGAAACAAAGTAATTGGGACAAGCAATAAAATTGTTCTATTAATATTCATAACACCTTATCTAGATACCCTCTCTGCCATTATAGACACATCTTCGGCGCATCCCCACGACAGTGTAAACCCCGCTCCGCCGTGGCCGTAGTTGTGTATCACCGTACAATCAGATGATATCTGTTCAAGCTCAAGACGCACTTCCGTTCTTCCTGGTCGAAGCCCTACCCTATGTCCCAAAACCTCAGCCTCCTCTAATCTGGGCTCAAGTACCCTGCATTTGCGGAGGATTTCATCACTAATTTTCGGATCTACCTCGAGATTCCAGTTGTTGTCTTCGGCAGTTCCCCCAAGGATGCAATATGATGGGTGCGGCACAACATAAGAGACAGCAAGAGGTCCTTCTTCTTCGTTGATACAGTCCTTAAGCCCCGGATTGGATGTTATTACCAACTGCCCTCGAATAGGAAATACTTCTTTATCATTAAACATTTTTCCTGCTCCAAGCCCGGAGCAATTAATGATGAGCCGAGTGTCCGCTGAAATCTCCTCAATCTTCTCAATTTCTCTATCGAGTTTTGTAATTTTACCGCCAGACTCCTCAAATCTTTTGACTAAATAGTCCATATAAATTGGTGTTTCTATGCGGGCTATGGGTGCAACATATCCATCTACATAACCTGGCAGTAGTTCCTCCATGCTCACTCTTCTGAAGTCCTGAACAGCCGGTTTCCAGAACGGGTCAGCCACCTCATGGTCAAATATTTGAACAAAATCAAATATTCCAACACCGATTCCGGGAATATTACTTAGTTCCATGTATTTTTTATATGTAAAAGCCGCCCAGGGCAGAACTCTATCAGGAGGAGATACCCTAAACGGATACCAGTATGCAGTCGCGACATTGGAAGTGGTATCAGGGGGAATTCTAGCCGCTACTATCTCAACTTCAAAACCGTTTTCCAGAAGCCTGATGCCTGAAGTAAGACCAATAACTCCGCATCCTAATACTAGAGCTTTCTTGTTTTTCATGATTGTGATCTGAAATTAACCGCGCGCTTGCCCTACCATCTCAACGATGACTTCTCTGCATTCTTCTGTGGTTTTTACTTCCCTTAAGAATCCTATCCGCCTACTAAAGACCTCATCACCTGACTTTAGCCGAACCCGAAACCCAAGTCTGTCAACTGAGATTATAGATGCTTCCTGGGCATCTATTTTAGAGAATTCCTTTGCTAAAAGCACCAAAGCGTCCGCATGATCCCCATTCATATGCTGTATTATTCCTGCAGCCGAATCTGCAAGAGGGTCGACATCAGCATCGTAATAGTCTTCGACCGCAACCCAGCCCATAGCACCGAATCCTCCAACAAAATATATGTCATTTATATCCATTCTATAGAAAGAAAAATCATCAAAATCCACCCAGTACCTAGCGTTTTTATAACGAGAGAGATAAAGCTCTTTAACATCGCCGAGTTCATCTTCCAGGACTTTTGATGTCTCACCCATAAGCGTAACTCTTGAAGCATCAAGCGGATCACCGCCCGAATCCGTCTGCGACACAAACAAGCTTGCTCTCGGATCACGGATTAAATTATGTGTATGCATCGCCATTGTACTTATTAAAAATGTGGGGCGCCCTTTTTCATCCATACCGTAAGGCATTAAGGAGCCAAATGGCCAGTCCGGATGTTTGGCTGAGAGAGTAGACAGCGTTCCCATGTGGGTTCTGTATACAAGCGTTCGCACCCGCTCTGCATAAGTGGGCTCAGGAACTGGCGGTTCATTGCTAGGGGTAGTTGTATAGCCATGCGATTTTGAAGTTGATTTAGACATCTATACGCTCCGTAACAAATAAAATATCATATTTAATCTCCAAAAAAGAGAATTTAATCTATTCAGAGAACATTATACATTAGCACACGTCTATTAGGACAAATTAAATCGTTTATAATAGTTAGCCATGGTCAAGTTTATCGATGAAGCGAAGATATACATAAAAGCCGGGGACGGGGGACGGGGCTGCGTCAGTTTCAGAAGAGAGAAGTATGTCCCAAGGGGCGGACCTAACGGCGGGGACGGCGGAAACGGCGGGGATATAATAATGGTAACAAGAAGAAATATGTCTTCTCTCCTTGATCACCGCTACCAGCAGCACTATAGAGCAAAAAGGGGCGAGCACGGACGGGGAAAAGACCAGCACGGTAAAAATTCCGAGCATCTATTAATTCCTGTTCCAATGGGAACTATTGTTAAAGACTTTGAAACCGAAGAGTTCCTTGGAGACCTTACAGAAAACAATCAGGAACTGATAGTAGCTAAAGCTGGAAGAGGCGGTAAAGGTAATGCCAGATTTGTAAGCTCAACTAACCAAGCTCCTAAAGAAGCCGAGCCGGGCGGTGAAGGAGAGGAAAAAACCCTCAAGCTTGAATTAAAATTATTAGCTGATGTCGGCTTACTAGGATTTCCCAATGCCGGCAAATCGACTCTTATTTCAACAATCTCTGCGGCAAGACCTAAAATTGCAGACTACCCTTTTACCACACTGGTACCAAACCTAGGGGTAGTAAGCTACGGCGACGGCGCAACATTTGTCCTGGCGGATATTCCAGGACTGATTGAAGGCGCTCATGAAGGAGCCGGGCTTGGAATGCAGTTCTTAAGACACATAGAGCGCACAAAAATCTTAATCCACTTACTGGATCTTTCACCTATTACACAAAGGGACCCTATAGAAGACTATGAGACAATGAACAGGGAGCTAAAAGCTTATAGCGAAGAACTCTCCAAGAAGCCCCAGATACTGGCGCTTAACAAAATTGACATAACAGAAGTCCGGGAAGACTTAGAAAAGATTGAAAAACACTTTAGCAAATCCGGCGTCAAAACTTTCCCAATTTCTTCCGCTACTGGCGAAGGAACGAAAGAGCTTGTTTGGGAAGTAGTGAGGCATCTTGAGAAACTTAATGTAATCAAAGAATCTGACTAGGATAAATTAACGAATTCAGATTCTATTAGAAATCCGGGCAAGGCGGTTCAGCACAAGCCTCAAAGACTGCCATCATACCGTTATCCTCATGCCCCCCAATGTGGCAATGATAAACGGCTTTCCCTTCTATAATGGGATCTGTGAAATCAATAACAATTACAACTTCCCCAGGTCCTGCAAAGTCAGGATCCTGGCCCCGATACGGAATATTCACAGTATCCTGCTGCCCAACAAAAGGCTGCTGTACACCGTTTACTTCACAAACTACAAAATCGGTTAGATGAATATGAAATACGTGAAGCTCTTCTGAGGTATTTGTAATAGTCCATCTTTCAAAGTCGCCTATTTTAACCTCAGTATCGACCCTTGCCGGATCAAATTCTTTTCCGTTAATAAAGAAAGTATTTCCATCAGCCGATTCTGAAAATTCTATAGTTCTATCGACAGCAATTACCTGCTCACAAAGGTTCTCAACAGGTGGGAATTGGTTCATCGGTATAGGAAGAGTAATAGGGTCTTGTACCGGCTCTCCCTCAACCTTGACGGTGAGAAGTGTGGCTCCTCCGTATTGATCCCCTTGAGGTCCAGTGTTAAATTTTCTGGCTCTTAGTTTGTAACGTCCTGGTTCATTAGCCTGAACCAATACTCCAACACGGGAGCTTGTAGGCATTAAAATGCTATTTCTTTCTACAGTTTGATTACGCCTGTTTCCGTCTCTCTCTATTTGATAGAATAAATGCCCTTCTAGCACAAGATCGTAGTACAAATCAGCTCCGATATTACCTAATTGCCAGAACTGTGTCTCACCGGGACGCATAGTGATGGTCGGATTAGTTTGCCCGTTGACTGTAAAATTTGTAGGTGCACTTGGGTTAATCATTCCTTCGGGAGGAATTTCTCCGTCCATAAGCTGAAAATCCTTAAGATACATAATCTGCTCAGTAATACCCTCCAGCTGAGGGAATGGTTCGAGTATATCCCCTACTATCAAACCACCGGAAAGGCCGCTCATTATCTGAAAATCTGTTATACCAAAAAGATGCGCGTGATAGTAATACATACCCTCTGCATGATTTTCCGGAATAACAACTTCATATTCAAAACCGCTATTTGGTGTGATCATAATAAAGACATCATCTGAAGGAGATAAAGGACTTACATTCATCCCGTGGTAATGTACGTTGGTCATCATATCGAGAAAATTATTCAAGGTGAGCCTAATCGTATCACCGGGATTAACCCTAAGAGTAGGAGGAGCCAACATGCCGTTATACTGGGCGCTCATAAAAGGTTGGCCGTCAACTTCAGCGGGTGAAACCTCAGCGTCATATGTTATCTCAAGTACTCCATTTACACTTGATATCTGTACGGGGTTCTGAAAAGGCGGGCCTAGTGGAGTACCGTTGTTGTTATTATTGCAACCACTTACGGAAAAGAATGAAATAATTATAACTACCACAGATAAAGTGAAAGCTTTTGGTAAATAACACATTTAATGACCCTCCATATTTATGAATATAGATAGTTCTCATCAGTAATGCAACAACTTTTTTATGTCCTTCGCCATCTCTTGGGGATCATGTTTGTAATGCGGATAGGTTAGAAATAGCCTCCCGTTTTGATCTACAAGATGAATTATATTTGTATGGGTCATTAGATACCTGTCCCAAGTATCAAACCGTCCCCTTCCGTATACTGCAGGGTGCTTAACTACCGTAACCATGTAATCATCAGCAATTTCCTCTATTTCTTCCTGACTACCGGTAAGGCCTATAAAATCCTCGTGAAAATAAGGCACATAAGAGTTCAGTCTCTCAACTGTATCCCTTTCGGGGTCTACTGTGATGAATAGAACCTGAACATCTTTTGCATCCTGACCAAGGGAATCCATGACCTCTTTAAGATTTGTGAGGGTAAGCGGACATATATCGGGACAATTGGTGTAACCCCATGCTATGAGAACGATTTTATCTTGAAATTGATCGAGTCTTACTTTACTGCCTTGATTCCCCGTTAGAACAAAATGAGGAGCCTGCCTGTGATATATCTTACCGTGGTACAGGTCTTTATTTTTATAATCGAGGTAGAGATAAACAGCAATACCCCATCCTAAAACCATAAGAGCTAATACAAGTAGAAAAATCCGTTTATCCTTCATCATTATCCGCCGATATTTAAAGTATAACCGACTCCCTAATCCTGGAGAAAAAAAATATAATTGTAGAAGATAGAACCTTTATAGATTAAACTTATTGTATGATGAAACTAAAAGGATTATACATTTTGTTTGCATTGCTGTTTTCTTTTAGTCTTTTGAGCTACGCAGAAGACACTACTGAAGCTGAAAATCCCGCAAGTTATAATAGCAATCAGATCACACATCCTGAGTGGTTTATCAAAATTACTGATTGGTCGTATTTTACAGCCGCAAGGGTTGCCATGTTAAGCTCGGTCAAAATTGAGAACACAGCGGACATCCCATATAAAGATATCAAAGTAAGACTATTATTTTACAATTCTGCGGGCCCTGCTGTGGGTCAAACTATAGCAACTACCCAAGGTGTACTGCCGATAACTATACCGCCTAAAAGTACGGGTACTTATCTAAAAGGCGGAACTACAATGGGCGCTGGGAATCAGAGCTACAGGGTCTCTGATATACAGGTTCTTTCTGCAACGCCAATAACGAATTGACTGAAATCTAATAAATTAAGCAGCTGTATTCATTTAGGAGGGAGTAAGACGTGAAAAAAACAATCGGAAGAGTTTTATTACTTGAACTGGCTTTATTAGCAATATTTATAATAGCACCTCTCTCTATGGCCCAGTACGGCGATCCCGGCCCACCACCGGCGCCTGATACACCTAGAGCTCCTGACCCAAGAGAAATAGAAGCAGAAGATCCGGCTTTTGCTCCTAACACTGTTTTAGATGCACCCGACCCTGCTCTGAGTCAAGATAGCGTTATATCTGAGCCTGACCCTGTAATAGATCCAGGGCTTGGAGGAATCGTCACCGAACCCGAAACATTAGAAATGCCGCCTGGAGGCGTGGTTACAGAGCCTGATTCTTTGGTAGAACAAAGAGAGCTTTTAGTAGAAGATCCATTAGTCCGTCAACCTGAAGCGTTGGTCGAGCAGCCCGAGCCCTTCGTTGAGCAGCCTGACCCGTTTGTGCGTCAACCCGAGGCGCTTGTAGAACAGCCCGATCCACTCGTAGACCAACCCAATCCGTTGGTAGAACAGCCCCCAGCTCTTGTGGAGCAACCTGAGCCTTTAGTTGAACAGTCTGCTCCGATGGTACCTCAGGGCGAACCCCTGGGAGGCAGAGGAACTGAAGGTAGAGGGAGCAAGTAGAAAAACTCGAAAAAACGGTTACATTCCCTTCACTATTCGGCCAAGAATTAATAAGGAGGTATGAAAAATTGCTATTCGATAGAAAAATAGACTGGAGTGATTCAAAGGAAGAAGAATGGGAATTAATAAAATCAAAAGTTGGAAACGGTATTGAGCTACCACTGCCTGATTCGGACCGTTGGTTCAAAGCTACCACGAACGGAGATACCATCATAATTGAAACTGCAGAAATAAATGTCAGACCATTAGTGGTACACGACTCAACAATAATCGAATTCGATGAATTTAAGAATGTTGCTGCCAATTATCATGCTTTTTTAGGCATTGACGCAAAGACTATGGGCGATGTCCAATCAACAAAGAATTCGACTCCAAACCTAAGATTCCATTTTATGCTTATATACCATTTGTTGTAGAAACTACCCAGACCCTTAATCTTTTATAATTGTGGGGGAGTTGTGTTTCCAAAAACCTATTACGAATTAATGGCGGTATTAATGTTATGTGCCCTACTGGGAGATACGACCTACTCACAGACAGAGGGATTTAATGTAAAAACCCCGACTGAAAAGATGGCCGATACCGCATCGAAGTTTTTGGAAGAAATAATAGATGAATCAAAGAATAACCCTAGAAAATCTATATCGAAAGATTTGATTTGCAATGCAAAATGTTATCTTGTTATACCCTCAATATATGAAGTGCCTACTAGAGAAGATTTTGAGGGGAACGGTATTCTTAGCTGCCGAAAAAGTGATTCCAACATGCTGAGTATCCCTATATTTTATAAACTGACGGAGCTCAAATCATTCTATGAGAGCGGAGGAGGGGTCATTTTGTTGGTAATGAATGAGGCGGGTGTAAAATCAATATTAGCTGAGCAAGTTGAACTAAATCCTGAAAACACTACTATTGGCACTACCGGGTCAAATTCTGAGTCTATTAAATCCTTTGTTTCATTCGCTATGATTTCAGGCAATCCCACACAAGGTTATGATCTTAACGGAAGCACACTTATTTATGGTAATCGTGATACATTCAATGCGTATCAGCAAAGTATAATTCCTATCGATATAATACTTGGGGGCTTGGATGTACCGCCCGCATTAAGGGGATTTAATGCTGCTGTAACAAATTGGCGACAAAGCTGTAAATAAACACTACAATTTATTCAAAGTAGCATGTACCGAAATCGGGTATTCCACCACCCGTTTCCTGCTCCGTCTCATATGAATACTGGCAATAACAAACCCCTATTTCACCACAATCATAAGAAGTGCTGCACTGTTTTCCTTGTTTGCAATCCTCACATTCACCAGATTTTGGTGATACAGAAATAGCGCCTGCAATTATAAAGACAGTAACAATAAATCCAAATAATATTTTTTTCATATTAAGATAACCTCCGTTCGAGAACTCGCCGCTATTCCTAATTATTATACAATCCCTGTCTTAAAGCAAGAAATATATGTGTTCATTTTCTCCTAAATCTCCTTAGTGCTATTAATCCTAGTACTAGGATATATGAAGGAAACGACTTCTGAGCCCCTGAAGGCGCTAAGGCACATGTTGAGCTGCCGCCATTATTAGAATTCTCCCCGCAAAGGGTATCGTTTATATCACACTGTGGAGTGATACCCCTGTTGCGCTGTCTTTTATTTAAATCAAAAACAGCCTGTTCAGTTTTGAAATTGGCATCACAACCGCATATCTGACTGGCACAGCAGCTACAACCTACTTCTACCTCCAATTTGATAATCTCCGTTACCCCCTAATACCTGAAGCCCGGAACATGCAATATCAACAAGGTCTCTGTCATTACATGCTGACGTACACAGTGTTGCGTCACATGTAAATCCGATTTCAATACCACTTACGTCCTGAGAATCTTCATACTCCCGACATACCTTACCGCAGTCAATATTGGATGGTGGTGGAGGTATTTCATTTTTAGTCAAAAGCGGACATCCTCCATTGGACTCAGGAGCGTCAGGTATGCATACTCCTGGCGGAAGAATCGGGGACGTACATGTATCATCATCCGTAGTACTTTGCGTATTAAATGCTGCTGACCAAACCATGTCTGAACCCAGGTTATCTGAACCCAGGTTACATGACTGATCATTTAGCCCTATCTGAAACGGACCGGCAAAAGTAGGGCAGAAGCAATTTACTATCCCATCTTCTTCTGTTCTGTTACAAGGCGCAGTCATACAGCCTGCATAAAGAATAGGTGGTTGTTGTTGAGTACAATCTGTACAGCCAATACCTTCAGTAGGAATACATTCAAGACTAAAAGTCGATATCATATCGGCACCCGGTATAAATGTACCGTTATTAATAGTTTCACAAACGGGAGCAGAGTTGGGCATCTGACACGAGCTGCCGTCTTTTCCGCATTGCGCGACCGTATCATTATAGATATCCAAATTTAATATGGCGTGGATATCAACAAAATATACGCCATAGGGAATCACGAAACACTTGCAATTAGCAAAACCTCCTCCTGGAACAACTACACAAGTTTCAGGTTCCGGACCTGAGTAATAACATAGTGCGATCGGTCCACCTTTACAGGGCAAAAAATTCTCTTTATGAATAATTATATCGGCAAATGCAGGGCCAAAGTCAGTCGTCATTGTATCGTTGAAAGGAAAATTGAAATCTTGAGCATAAACCGGCATTGCCATAAACACATAACTAACCAAAATGGATATAAAAAATACTGACAATCGTTTCATATGAAATTCCTCCACCTAAGAGATTTGACATATTTAAATAGCCTACTAGGCTATTCGGATTATTTAATTCTACAGGTTATAGGTCAATATTCATAATATCATTCTTCATCTTAATGCCACTCTTGTTTAAAATATATGAATGAAGTATGATAAATTATTCAATGGGGTGGAGAAAAACTCATATGTTTCTAGCTTATTTTAAAATTATATAACTGAAAATACGGAGGAAACAGGAAATGATTCAAAAAATGTTGATGAATTTGAGAAAAGTGTCGTTAATTTTGTTTGCCATTTTCTTGATTAATGTTTTTGTAGGCAATATAAGTATTACAAATACACTATACGAAGATGTATATGCTCAGGAGACAAACCCGAATATTGATCCGCAAGCAGCTGAAATTCTTCAAAACATGAGCTACTTCCTTGGAAGTAAAGAACAGTACACTTTCAAAGCCGAGGTTATGTTTGATCAGCTGGTTAATTCAAACCGTAAGATACAATATTCTGGGGAAGAGAAAGTGTATATTAAAAAGAACGGTAACTTAACAATTGAATATGTCACCGACCTGGGCGGATACAAACTCTGGTTTGAAGATGGCAAAGCAACAATCCTTGAATTACCGACGAATCTATTCTCAATCGCGACTCTCTCTGCAACAATAGATCAAGCTTTAAAGAAGTTAAAGGACCAATATAACTTCACACCTGCATTAAGTGATCTACTGTTTATTAACACTTTCCGCGCTCTAACTGCAAATGTTCAGTCTGGCAGCTATTTCGGTACGAGTAAAGTATTTGGGGTAAGATGTGACCATCTGGCGTTTGTACAACAAGATATTGACTGGCAAATTTGGATAGAAAGCGGTAAACGTCCAATCCCAAGAAAATTTGTAATTACTTATAAACAGCTGCCGGGATCGCCTCAGTTCATAGCAATTCTTAAGGACTGGGTAATTGACAAACCTATCACTCATTTTGCATTTAAAGCGAATATCCCTAATTTAAATCAAAGAACTGATATGACTGAAATTCTTAACAAACCGAGAATTAATCTTGGGAGTGTTAGGTCTTCGGGTTCAAATTTCTAATCTATGAATTATGGTCAAGTCAGACTTTAACTTGATTCTTCGAATTACTTAAAAAAGTTTCTTTCGGTCGGAAACTAAAATAGGGGTAGTCAAAAAAGGGAAGTGCGCCGTATTGCTACAGCGCACTTTTTTATTATCTACATTAAGCTAAAACAACTTTTTGAGCTTGAGGGCCTTTATCGCCGTCAACAACAGTGAACTCTACGCGTTGTCCCTCTTCTAGGGAACGATAGCCGGTAGAATCAATTTCACTATAATGAACAAATACATCTTTTTCATTTTCACGCTCAATGAAACCAAAGCCTTTGGTAGAATTGAACCACTTTACAGTGCCAATCTCACGTTCTGCCATGTT
>SMUX01015143.1_pt1 | contig 18878 bp, 17 predicted proteins | sample 2456431 | NCBI WGS metagenome assembly SMUX01 (sample SAMN11095930, study PRJNA526329) | marine sediment metagenome | biome: Marine sediment; feature: Surficial sediment; material: Deep marine sediment; isolation source: Hadal surficial sediment | place: Pacific Ocean | collected 2014-11 | depth... | reverse complement strand
GTCGCATTGCCGATCACGGCATCCGGCCGTCGCTAATCCTGTCCAGTCCGGCGGTTCGGGCCTGGACAACGGCGAAAAGCATCGCTGCGGCGATGGGCTATCCTGCCGAGTTCTTGCAGCGCGAAGAAACGTTGTACCTCGCGTCGCTCGACGATTTATTGGATATCGTCACGGCTCAAGACATTGGCTTTAACAGCCTGGTGATCGTCGGCCACAATCCAGGCCTGACCGACTTCGCTAATTTTCTCGTGCCAGGTCTTACTGACAACCTGCCAACCGCCGGTGTAGTGTCGGTACAGATCGATCGTGATGACTGGAGCTTATACGGACAACCAGAAACGGAACTAATCGTTCACGATTACCCAAAACTAAAGCACTAGTTCAGGTATCAACACTCGGGAACATTAACCGCGAGTCCGCCTCTGGACGTTTCCTTGTAATGCGTTGACATATCGAGACCCGTCTGGCGCATGGTTTCAATAACCTGATCCAGCGATACTTTGTGTGTGCCATCGCCGTGCATCGCCAGTTGCGCCGCGTTAATCGCTTTTACTGCGCCCATGGCATTGCGTTCAATACAAGGGATCTGAACCAGTCCGCCGATCGGATCACAGGTCAGCCCAAGGTTGTGCTCCATGCCGATTTCCGCGGCTTCCTCAATATTATTGTTCGATCCGCCCAGCACCGCTGCCAGACCGCCAGCCGCCATCGAGCACGCTACGCCGACTTCTCCCTGGCAACCCATTTCCGCACCCGAGATCGACGCATTCATCTTGTAAAGCGTACCGATGGCTCCGGCGGTTAGCAGGTAATTCTTCACTCCCTTTTCATCTGCATCGGGAACAAACGTTTCGTAATACATCATTACGGCCGGAATAATGCCGGCCGCGCCGTTGGTCGGCGACGTTACGACACGACCGCCGGCGGCGTTCTCTTCATTCACGGCGATCGCATACGCACTGACCCATTCGAGGGCCTGTAACGGCGCTGGATCGCTGTCTTTCGACAGGCTCTTGTATAATTTCGGTGCACGTCTAAGTACCACATTTTGCCAGGCAGGACTCCTTCCGTTCGCAGTCCGCGCGCGATGCAGTCCCGCATGGCCTGGCAGAGTTCGGCGATGCGGCTGTCTACTTCTTTCGCGGATCGCCACGACGTTTCGTTGCGATAAATCAGCTCCGCAATGCTCAGCTCGTGATCCGCAGCGCAGCGCAATAATGACTCACTGGAATTGAACGGCAACGGCGGTTCGCCTTCCTGCGCGATCGATTCTGAATCGTCGTTTTTGGCGATGAATCCGCCGCCTAGCGAGTAGTACAAATCCTCGGCCAGCACCTCACCCGACGCCGATCGGGCTATGAAACGCATGCCATTCGTGTGCCGGGGTAACTCTGTCTCGTAATCGAATATAAGATTCGTCTCCGGATCGAAATCCAGTTCGCCGACCCCTGGCACATCGATGCGTTTGTCCGCATGAATTTTTCTCAGGCGTGCGTCAACCGAGTCGGGATCTATCGTGTCGGGTGCGAGCCCGCAAAGACCAAGGATTACAGCAGAGTCGGTGCCGTGACCTTTGCCGGTCCAGGCCAGCGATCCGTGCAACGACACTTCGATGCAGCTGACTTCACTCGCGACCTTGTCCAATCCATCCACGAACGCCCGAGCCGATTTCATCGGCCCCGTGGTGTGCGAACTTGATGGCCCAATACCGATCTTGAAAATATCGAATATGCTGATCGCAGCCATTAGTCGCCCCCCAAAGACAAAAGGCTCGCGTTGCCGCCGACAGCCGAGATGTTGTTGCTAACCGTATATTCGCTGGCAAAACGCAATAGATAGTGAGGTCCACCCGCCTTTGGCCCTGTGCCGGACAGGCCTCGCCCACCGAACGGCTGCACACCGACGACGGCACCAATCATATTTCGATTGATGTATATGTTGCCGGCACCGGACAATTCCGCGAGTTTTTTTGCCCGCGAATCGATGCGGCTGTGCAGACCCATCGTGAGACCATACCCGGTACTGTTTATCGCGTCGAGCGTCTTCGATAGATCGTTGCTCTGGTAACGATAAACGTGCAGTACGGGACCAAAGACCTCACGTCGCAATCGGTCGATACCGTCGATTTCAATCAATGTCGGAGCGAAGAACGTGCCGTTTCTTGTGCTCGTATGCAATTCGCAGCGATGCAATATTGTGGCTTCTTTTCGCATGCGTGCGACGTGTGCATCAAGCAGGCCGCGCGCTTCCTCGTCAATCGCAGGTCCTACATCGGTGTCCAACAATGCCGGATCTCCGATCGACAACTCGTCCATGTGTCCCTTCAGGAGTTCCAGAACGCGCGGTGCGATCTCTTCCTGCAGGCACAAGAGTCGTAATGCAGAACAGCGCTGACCGGCACTGTTGAATGCCGAATAAACACTATCGAGTACGACCTGCTCCGGGAGCGCCGAACTATCGACGAACATCGCATTCTGCCCACCCGTTTCGGCGATAAACGCGGCGATTGGGCCGTCCCGGTCAGCCAGTGACCTGTTAATCACCCTGGCCGTCTCGGTAGAGCCTGTGAATGCAACGCCGGCAACTCGCGGATCAGCCACTGCTCTGCCGCCAATGCTAGCTCCATCACCGGGAAGAAAGTGCAGGACATCGCCGGGTACGCCTGCTTCGAGCATCAGTTGCACCGCACGAAACGCCACCAGCGGCGTCTGTTCGGCCGGTTTCGCAATGACAGCATTGCCGGCCGCCAGTCCGGCCGCGACTTGCCCTGTAAATATCGCCAGCGGGAAATTCCAGGGGCTGATACAGACAAATACTCCGCGCCCACGCAGTCCCAGCGTATTGCGCTCCCCTGTGGGCCCCGGCATCACACGGGGATCGCCGAAGGCAGAGCTGGCTTCAGCCGCATAGTAGCGTAGAAAATCGACGGCCTCGCGCAGTTCTGACACCGCGTCCGGAAGCGTTTTGCCGGCCTCCTTGATGCAGAGCGCCAACAATTCAGCCGTATTCTCCTCAAACAGGTCCGCGGCCTTATTGAGCACAGCGGCGCGATCCGCCACCGGCGTCCTGTCCCAGGCTGGCTGACTTTTGACTGCGAGATCCAGTGCCGCGTCGACATGCGCTTCGCTGGCCAGTTGGCAGACTCCGACTGTTTCATCGGTGTTGGCCGGATTCACCGAAGCAACCTCCTGTCCGGCCTGCAACTTGCCGCCAACGATGGGCGCCGCGCTCCATGAGTCCGGCGTGCGCTCGTCCATTGCCGCGAAAAGTTCACGGCGAACCGTTCGGTCCGGCAGATTGATGCCGAGCGAGTTCTGTCGCGACTCACCGAAGATGTCGGACGGGCTCGCGATTCTCGGATGCGGTCGACAATCATGCCTGCGCGTCGCCGCTATCGGGTCCGATACAATTTCGTGCACGTCGATTGACGCATCGACTATTCGATTAACGAAGGATGTGTTCGCTCCATTTTCAAGCAGTCTGCGAACCAGGTATGGCAACAGATCTTCGTGGCTGCCAACCGGCGCATAGACACGGCAAGGCCGGCCAATTTTATCGGCGTCGATCACTCCCGCGTAGAGTTCTGCACCCATACCGTGCAAACGTTGGAATTCGTATGAACGATTTGACCCCGCGTAGTGCAGGATGCTGGCCAGCGTGTGCGCATTGTGGGTCGCAAACTGCGGATAAAGGCCGTCACTTGCAGCCAGGGCCTGTCGTGCACAAGCAAGGTAAGACACGTCGGTATGTACCTTGCGCGTGAAGACCGGATAACTTTGCAGCCCCTGTTCCTGTCCACGCTTTATCTCGGTATCCCAGTACGCACCTTTCACCAGGCGGACCGGAATGCGACGGCCACCATCCGTGCCCAGATTCTCAAGGAAACCAAGCGCGGTTCGAGCGCGACGTTGGTAGGTTTGCAATGCCAATCCGAGCCCCTCCCAACCACGCAGGGCCGTGTCACGATACACCGCGGCAAAAATGTCGAGTGAAATCTCCAGTCGATCAGCTTCCTCGGCATCGATGGTCAACCCGATACCCGATTCTTTCGCATGCCTCGCAAGTTCGGTTACTTTCGGCGCCAGTTCTTTCATTACACGATCTTCATGTGTGTACAGATACCGCGGGTGCAGGGCGGATAGTTTTACTGAAATGCTCGGCGCCGAAAAAATATCGGTAGATTCTCCCTGCGGGCCATTTCCGATCGCTCCAATCGCGTCGTGGTAGCTATCAAAGTACCGACTCGCATCAGCCGCTGTCAGTGCCGCCTCACCCAGCATGTCAAAAGAATAACGGTAGGCTCTGTTGACTTTCTTGACTGATCGTTTCAAAGCCTCTTCGATCGTCCTGCCCATGACGAACTGGTGGCCCATGATCTTCATCGCCTGACGCATGGCCGTCCGCACCACAGGTTCACCGGCACGGCTGGCAAGTTTTTGCAGCAGTTGCGCCGGATTTCGTTTCGTGTTGTCGCTGGTTTGCAGCAATTGGCCTGTAAGCATAAGCCCCCAGGTCGACGCATTCACAAACAGTGAATCACTGACGCCCAAGTGATCCTTCCATTGTGCCGCGGTAATCTTGTCCGCAATCAGCCTGTCTGCGGTCGCCGCATCCGGTATCCGCAGCAACGCTTCCGCGATGCACATCAACAAAATGCCTTCCTGCGAGGACAAGTCATATTGCTGCAGGAAAGCCTCGATCCCTCCATCTCCGGCCGTGTTCTTGCGGACCGCCCGCACCAGTTGTGCTGCCGTATTTTGTATTTTCTGCCGGCTCGCCACGCCCGGATCTGCGGCCTCGGCCAGCTCGCGTACCAACGCCTCCTCGTCGCGAAGATAGAGATCATTAATATTCGATATTCTGCCTTCACGGGCAGCCGGCTGATCAACAAAGTTCATGCAATAACTCCGCAGACGCACCTTCCGGGTGGCTTCAAGATATGGACGTTGGCCGGCGATTATAGGGCATTAGCCGAGATTCGATATATAATTTCCATCCGTCCAATTCCCTGGGAAAAGCCGTGCCTGAAGCCTTCTTTGAGTCCCTCGCAACGCAGACAGAATCATTAAAAGCTGAGGGACTGTTCAAGTCCGAAAGACTGCTTGCCGGGCCACAGCAAGCGGCAATCAACGTCAGTACGAACGGAACCACCACGGAAGTCCTGAATCTTTGCGCCAACAACTACCTTGGGCTGGCGAATCATCCTGAAGTCATTGCGGCTGCCCACAAAGCACTCGATGATTTCGGATACGGCATGGCATCGGTCCGCTTTATCTGCGGCACGCAGACCATACACAAGCAGCTTGAAGATCGCATCAGCGACTTCCTTGGCACTGAGGACACGATACTTTATCCGTCATGTTTTGACGCGAACGGCGGACTGTTCGAAACGCTACTGGGGCCCGACGATGCTGTGATCAGTGACGCACTCAATCACGCCAGCATCATTGACGGTATCAGGCTTTGCAAAGCACAGCGATTTCGATACGCCAATGACGATATGCAGGATCTGGAAGTTCAACTGAAAAACACGACAGACACGAATAACCGCCTGGTCGTTTCTGACGGCGTATTCTCGATGGATGGCACGATTGCAAGCCTGGCCGAGATCTGTGATCTGGCCGACAAGTACGATGCGCTGGTAATGATCGATGATTGCCACGCCGCAGGGTTTCTTGGCCAGAACGGACGCGGCACACACGAATATCGAGGTGTTATGGGGCGCATCGACATCATTACGGGCACCCTGGGCAAAGCGCTCGGAGGTGCATCGGGCGGCTATACTTCCGGCCGCAAGGAGGTCGTTGCGTGGCTGCGCCAGCGATCACGTCCTTATTTGTTTTCAAATTCGGTCGCGCCAATGATTGCCGCATCGTCAATCGCAGTACTCGATTTGCTGCAACGTGACAATTCACTGCAGCAACAATTGCATAGCAATGCCGGGTACTTCCGTGAAAAAATGACGGAGCGCGGCTTCGACCTGAAGCCCGGAGAGCATCCAATTATTCCAGTGATGCTCGGCGATGCAATGTTGGCCACGCGAATGTCAAACAAGCTGTTGGAGCGTGGCGTGTACGTGATCGGGTTTTCATTCCCGGTCGTACCAAAAGGCCAGGCTCGAATCCGCACACAGATGTCAGCGGGCATTAATCGCGAGCAACTCGACATGGCGATCGATGCGTTTACCGACGTCGGGCGCGAACTGAAAATCATAAGTTAGGACTAGCGATGAAAGCCCTGGTAAAGGCGAAAGCCCAACGCGGTATCTGGATGCAGGATATCGATAAGCCCGATATTGGCCACAACGACGTTTTGATAAAGATAAAACGCACGGCAATCTGTGGTACGGACGTACATATTTTCAAGTGGAACGACTGGGCACAAGCAACTATTCCTATACCACTTGCTGTCGGTCACGAATTCTGCGGCGAAATTGTTGAGATGGGCGTCGAAGTACGCGGCTTTAAAGTGGGCGATCGCGTATCGGCCGAAGGGCACATCACCTGCGGCGTTTGCCGTAATTGCCGCGCTGGACGCAGGCACCTTTGCATGAACACGGTAGGAATCGGCGTCCATCGGGCCGGAGCCTTTGCGGAATATCTCTCCGTGCCCGCTGTCAACGTGTTCAAGTTGCCGGACATGATCAGCAATGACATGGCGGCTATTCTGGATCCACTGGGTAATGCCACACATACGGCGTTGTCATTCGATCTTGTCGGAGAGGACGTACTGATCACGGGTGCAGGTCCTATCGGGATCATGGCCGTGGCCATCGCGAATTATGCCGGCGCACGCCACGTCGTTATCACGGACGTTAACGACTATCGACTGGAACTCGCCAGGAAAATGGGTGCCACACGTACCCTCAATGTCACCAGTGAATCACTTGACGACACGATGCATGATCTCGGCATGGAGGAAGGCTTTGACGTCGGCATGGAAATGTCGGGCAACCCGCAGGCGTTCCGTGACATGCTGCGCACCATGCACCATGGCGGAAAAATCGCGCTCCTGGGAATTCTGCCCAATGACACCGCCATCGACTGGAACGAAGTCATTTTCAAAGGGCTGGAATTGAAGGGAATCTACGGTCGCGAAATGTTTGAAACCTGGTACAAGATGTCAAGCATGCTGCAGAGCGGACTCAACATCGAACCGGTTATTACGCACCACTTTCCGGCCGACGAATACCTGCCAGCATTTGAACTGATGGAATCAGGCCAATCCGGTAAAGTTATTTTGCAGTGGGACTAATCGATCTCGCAGAAACAGTGCGAGTAAATGCCTTTCGGATCGTTGAACTGCGACAGCCCGGCGAGCAACTCCTGCAATCCGCTGGCAAACGACTCAAGCGCGCTCGGGCCGTTCGTCAGACTGGTGACGTCAACACCGGCTTTTTGCGACAACGATAGAAAGTTCATGATCATCTGTTCAGTCGGCGACATGCGAATCTCAATCAATTTCTGCCCATAAGCGCCGTCGGCCAGATCGGCCAGTTCAGCCGCCGCACGAATTGCGTCCTCGAACGTTCCCAGCGCATCGATCAGGCCATTTTCAAGTGCATCACGTCCGGTCCAAACCTGACCTTGTGCAATGCTGTCGACGACCTGCTTGTCCATTGCACGCCTGACCGCTACGCCGGAAATAAAATCGTCGTAAGTGTCATTGATGATCAACTGAAACAGCTCTTTCATTGGCTCCGACATCTCACGGTCTGGCCGTAATTGGCCTGCCCACGGTGTGGACCCGACGCCGTCGGTCGCCACGCCGACAGTCCGGAGCGTGCGTTGGTAGGTGGGAAACATACCGAATACACCAATCGAGCCCGTTACTGTAGCCGGGCTCGCGAAAACCCTGTCCGCAACAACCGAGATCCAATAGCCTCCGGACGCCGCAACGCTTCCCATCGACGCCACCACCGGCTTTCCGGCCGCCTGCAGCGCCTGTATTTCCTGTGCGATAACCTCCGATGCAAAAACACTGCCACCCGGGCTGTCAATTCGAATGACTACGGCTTTGACTGAGTCGTCAGATAAAGCCCGGCGCAACAGTGCGGCCGTCGAATCGCCGCCAATCGTTCCGGACGAATGCGATCCATCGAGAATGTTGCCCACGGCGATAACGACAGCGACATTTTCATCCTGCACATCGTCTCCATGCAACAGTCGCATTTGCGCTAGATAGTCGTGCGAAGTCACGGATGAATACGTCGAGCTGTCATCAGAGTCCTCCCCCGCGTGGCCTTTGAGAACTGATCGCAGCTCGGCGCGACTGACCAGTTCGTCAACGAGTCCCGACTCTCTTGCCGCTACGGCAATGTCACCGTCCGCCGACGTTACGTGAACCACCAGGTTCTGTGCGAAATCATCGATCGTTCCTGCCGCCAGTCCTCGCGCCGCTTCGACGTCTTGTTGATACATGGTCCAGAACTGCTCGATCAGCCGCAGCCGCGACTCACGATCCTCGGGGGACATGTCCATGCGCGTAAAGGGCTCGACGAACGACTTGTGCGTGCCGACGCGAAACACGTTCCAGTCCAGGCGCAGCTTATCGATCGCTTCCTTGTAGTAGCTTCTGAATACTCCGTACCCCTGCACGAAAACCATCCCTTCAGGGTGCATGTAGAGTTCATCTGCGTGCGCGGCAAGATAGTAGCTCGACTGACTGAAAAAGTCGGCGCTGGCAACAACCGGTTTGCCCGACGTCTTGAAATCATCGATCGCCGCGCCGATTCTGCGTAATTTACTCAGTCCGCCGCCGCCCAATGCGCTCAATTCCAAATGCACTGCCGAAATTCGGTCATCGGTTTTGGCGAACGCCAACGCGTCAACAACATCCTGTACCAGGGTTTGCGGCGGCATGTCGCCCAGTAATTCGGCCAACGCCCTGTCGTATGGGTCGCCGTCAAGTTGATCAACGAGCGCACCAACGGGATGCAGAAACAACGCTGCTCGCTGCGGCATTAGCGGTGACGTACCCGATATCGCGCCGAAGAACACCAGGAACAGTGCAACAAGCAACAGCAGGTGCAGAACTTTCCTGACGCCATCCAGTCCGCGCCAGATACCCGAAATGAATCTAACAATAAAATTGCTGCTGTTCATATTAATCCGTTCCTAGTTTGAACCCTGCGCGTAACTGACGCGGTATATTTTTCCGGAGTGATCGTCGCTTACCAGCATAGATCCGTCCGCAAGTACCAAAAGATCTACCGGACGCCCGGACACCGACCCATTCCGTAGCCACCCCGTCGCGAACGGCTCGTATGAGACCGGTTCACCATTTTCCAATCTTACCATGGTGATGCGGTAGCCTATCTTCTCGGACCGGTTCCACGAGCCATGCTCCGCAACAAAAATTTGCCCGCGGTATTTCTCCGGAAACATGTCGCCGGTATAGAATTTCAGGCCTAACGCCGCAACGTGTGGGCCCAGTTTCTGCGCAGGTGCACGATAGTCTGCACAGACTTTGCCCTGGCCGTATTTGGGGTCGAGCAATTCCCCGGCATGGCAATACGGATATCCAAAGTGCTGTCCCGGTTCAGTGGCATAATTCAACTCATCCGGCGGCAAGTCATCGCCCAGCATGTCGCGCCCATTGTCCGTGAACCACAGCTCGCCCGTCTCCGGATGCCACGCAAAGCCAACAGAGTTTCGAATTCCTTTTGCATAGGTCTCGCGATCCGTACCATCAGGATTCAACCGGATGATGCGTGCGAAGCCCTCTTCGTCGCAGATGTTGCAGGGCGCGCCTATGCTGATATAGAGCTTATTGTCCGGACCGAATCCAATGTATCGCCAGCCATGATGTCCCTTTGACGGCAGATCGATGTCGAGAATCTCTGCTTTCGGCACGTCGTGCAGATGCTGCTCGATGTCGCGGTAGCGTGTTACGCGGCTTATCTCGGCGACATACAGATCGCCATCATGAAACGCAATCCCGTTTGGCGACTTCAGACCATCTGCAATCTTAATGGTTCGTGTGCCCGCATCGTCCGACACCACGGCAAAGACGGATCGGCCGCGGCGATTTGAAACGAAAATCGTACCGTTATCGCCCAACGCCAGTGCGCGTGCATTTGGCACTGTCGCATATTCCTCGATAATGAATCCGGGTGGCAGCTCGATTTCATCGAGTGCCCAACAGTTCGGCAAGCCAATGTATGCTACGAACAACATTATAAACCCATACAAAATGGCTTTCATCGTTGGCCGACCTCAGCTAGAGAGAAAAAATAGCGACAACTTGGGCAGAAATGTGATCACGATAACCGATAGTGTCAAAATAACAAGGAACGGGAACGTCGCCGAGTAGACCTCCATTATCGGCTTCTCAAATCGATAGCTCGCGATAAACAGATTCAAGCCAACCGGTGGCGTCAGGTATCCAAGCTGCATGGCCGCGAGAAATACAATTCCCAAGTGGACCTCATTGACGCCGTACCCGGCCGCGACCGGAAGAATGAGTGGTACGACCAGTACGATGGCGGAAAATATGTCCAGAATCGCACCGAGAACCAGGAGGAAAAACAGCAAGAGAATCAGGAAGGTTGTCTGGCTGCTAACTGTGCTGGCAACCAATTCGAACAAGCGCTGTGGAATATCTGCATCGATCATGTAGCTGGTCGATGCGACTGAAACACTTAAGATAATCAGGATGCCGCCGACGAGCACCATGGAAGAACGCATTATTCCAGCCAATTTACGAAACGGTATTTCCCGCAGAATCAAGACCTCGACGAGCAGCACATACAACGCTGTAACGGCAGCGGCTTCGGATACAGCGAAAAATCCCGAATAAATGCCGCCGAGTACGACGACCGGTAACGGCAGTTCCCAGATTGACTCACGCAGGGCTGCGCCGACTTCCTGCAGTGAAAAAGAACTCAGCGGTTTGCGAATTCCTCGATTTACCCAAAGACTGTAGCCGGACAGCATCACCAACATCAGCAAGCCTGGCAAGATCCCGGCCAGAAACAAATTATCGATAGAGACTTCGGCGATGACACCGTAGAGAATGAGCGGCAACGAAGGCGCGAACAGCAGCCCCAGACTACCGGCCGATGTCACGAGCCCCAGGTTAAATTTGTCGCTGTATCCATCTTGCTTCAACGCCGGGTACAAAATTGCTCCGAGCGCAATAATGGTTACACCTGAAGCGCCTGTGAATGCGGTGAAGAATGCGCATGCAGCAAGACAGACTAACGCGAGACCTCCGGGAATCCATCCCATCATTGCGCCGGTAAGCCTCACTAGTCGCTTTGGCGCATTGCTCTCGCTCAGCAAGTAACCGGCAAACGTAAACAGCGGTATGGCCGAGAGAAACGGCATGCTGCCGATGCTCTGCACTTCCAGCGCCATGATCATCAAGTCAGTGTCCTGACCGTGAAAGCCCAGCATCGCACTTGCGGCGATGACAGCGAACAGTGGTGCTCCGAGGACAGCCAGCAGCGCGAGAATGAGGGCAAAGAGAATCAACTCTCGTTTCCAGGTCGGCTGCCGGTCAATATGTCGCCCGCCTGTTTGAGGGCAGATATGGAGAAGCGATAGGAAATCAGTGCGAATGCGGCGGGCATGATGATATGCGCAATCCACGCCGGCGTATCGACGAGCACAGTAACTTCATATTCAATTTCGATTTGCAGGTAGCGCCACGCATGAACGGCAATAATGGCGCAAACGACGGCCGCAAAGACTTCGACCAACACTCGCACCAGATTTACCGCTGCATCCGGCAATACGTGCGAGAGCGCATCAATACGTATATGGCGGTTTTCACGACAAGCAGCAATCGATCCAACCAACGCAAGCCACAGTACTATCAGTCGAACCAGTTCATCGGCCCAGCCAAAGCCGGTGCCGAATACTTCACGCATAACGATCTGACTGACGGCGACCAGCATCATGATCGTCAGCATCGACACCAGCATGATCGTTTCGACGGCGGTACCCGCCTTTTCGAGTCGACCCAGTGCGGACTTGAGGCTCACGCTGAGCTTACTCGCCTGCTGCAATGTGCTCGTGGCGATATTCGTCGATGTGGCGCAGCATTTCCTCGTACAGTTCGAGAGTAAACGCCCCATCGGACCCCAGCCTCAAATTCGATGCCAGCAACAACTTGCGTACTTTGACGAATTCTTCGTCGTCGAATCTGACCTCTTCGATACCGCTTTTTAGCAGCGCTTCGAATGCGCCCTGGTTATCGACCAGATTGACCTTGTCGAATTTCTTGTAGGTCTTGGTCATCACTTCACGGACGATTATTCTGTCCTCACGGCTAATCTTGTCGAAGGCTTTCTTATCGACTGCCATGAAACCAAAGGTGTAAACCAGCGGCACTTGTGTTACGTATTTGATTTTCGTATGCCACTGCATGATCAGTGCCACGATCGGCGGGATTGCGACAATGTCGAGGAGGCCTGTTTGCAGGCCCATGAGAACATCAGTCAATGGCAGCGTCACGGGATTCAGTGAAAGCGCTTGCATAGAGGCATAACTCATCGTGTCACCTTCCGGTACCCAGACGCGCTTGCCTTTCAGATCGGCCAATGTCTTGATCGGCTTACGGGACATGAGAGTGGCGAAACCGGATGTCGCGAAGCCAAAATTCACGAACCCGGCGTCTTCCAACCCCTGCTGCAAACGCGCGTCCATTCGACTGCGAACATAAGCGGCCTCTTCTTCCGAATCGAAAACAACCGGCATGCCGTAAAGATTCAAATCCGAATACTGCGCAGACAATGCTGACGGCGTAAACGCGCCGCCCTGCAGTTGCCTGATACGAATCTGGCCCAGCACCTTGGCATCGTCGCCTTTCACACCGCCGCCGTAGTACTTGATCAGCACACGACCGTCCGTTCGTTCATTAATTTCCTTGGCGCTCGCGCGCATATCGTTCATCCACTGTGAGCCGTTCGGCGCTACAGTGGCGATTTTCAGAGTGACCGCCATCGCGGGCAGACTGAACAACAACACAGCGATTGATAAACAGAGTTTCTTCATAGCGTACACATCCTGTGGTCGAGCTTCCCGTTGCTCGACTCAATAGTCAGAAATAGTCATCCGCTTCGGCAAGCAATGTGGCAGCCTCTTCCTGGGCCATGACATTGCTCAATACAAAGCCGTCCTTATATGGATCTGCATTTATTACCTCGTTAAGCAATTGGTCATGCAGCTCCCGTTCATACAAAAGCTTGGCGTATCCTCGAGCAAATTCTACTTTTGCGTTCAGATCGTTACCATTAGTCTCCGCGATCGCACGCTCGAAATACTCGCGCGCGCGTTCTGGTTCACCACCGAGCGCAGGCGGACGCAGCGTCAGCAATATTCCCATAAACGTATAGACACTGCCGTTAACCTCGTCACCGCTTATGTCGAGATAATGATTGAATAATGCCTCGATCTGCGGCAATTCGGCGAGCGAGTTCCAGTCTGAGCTGTGGGCCCGCAAAAACGCCAGAGACGCGAACCCGTAGGTATACAAGAGGTCCGCATGCCTGCGGCCAATGCCGTCGAGTGAAGCGACAAATTCATCAAAAGTTGCATCCGGCCAACGACAAGACGGTTTGTAGGTCTCGCACATTGCCGTTAGCGCGTAACGACGGGCACGGGACGTCAGACGCGAAGCCCGAATCGCATCGTCCGCAAATACTGCACCGTAGGTCGCGTACATAGTCGCGCCTGCCGCAAGGATGTCCGGATCGCCGGGGCTGCCTTCGATAAAGCTGTCGAGCATCAATAAGAACGACGGCGCACCGGCACGGACGAGTTCGGGATCATCCTGGTTGAGTATCGCCGCCGCCAGGTTGTCAGACAGCCCGGTCGCAACCGACGACAACAGGATCGAACAGCCGCTGGACAGCAGGCAAAAAGCGACAATAGAGAGTACTTTCTTCATATCTCGAAGGACCCAGTGACAGACAAATGGTTCAGGTTTAAGTACCAGGACGGCTGTTCCATATCTGGCTGTTGCGCAGTATAACGAAAACGCCCCGGGCACTTACGTGGCCGGGGCGATGTTTTCCTGATGAAAATCAGATTTTTTCCTTGATTCTCGCGGCCTTGCCCGTGCGTCCACGCAGGTAATACAGTTTGGCACGACGCACGTCGCCGCGACGCTTCACTTCGATCGAGTCAACCACCGGGCTATACGTCTGGAACACACGTTCAACACCTTCACCGTGCGAAATTTTTCGGACCGTAAACGAAGAGTTCAAACCCCGGTTGCGCTTGGCAATTACGACACCCTCAAACGCCTGCAGACGCTCACGAGTACCTTCCTTCACCTTAACCTGCACAACAATAGTGTCGCCTGGAGCAAACGCAGGAATTTTCTTCCCCATCTGCTCTTGTTCGATCCCTTCGATAATTTTGCTCATTGACTTTGCTCTTTCAGAAATTCGTCGAGTAACGTCTGTTGCTCGTCATTTAAATCCAGTTTTTCCAACAAATCGGGACGCCGCAAATAACTACGTCCCAACGCCTGCTTGGTTCGCCATCTGGCGATTTTAGCGTGATCGCCGGAGATCAACACCTCCGGGACCCGCTGGCCTGCAATTTCTTCCGGGCGCGTATAGTGCGGATGATCCAACAGGCCCTCCATAAAGGAGTCCTGTGCTGCCGACTCATCATCACCCAACACACCCGGCAGTAATCGAACCACTGCATCTATTACTGCCATCGCCGCAATCTCACCGCCCGAGAGCACGAAATCGCCCAGCGAAATTTCTACATCGACATGCGCCTCAACAAGGCGCTCGTCGATTCCTTCGTACCGCCCCGCAAGAAACACCATTCCGGGTAACGCCGCAAATCGTTTTGCCATCGCCTGGTCAAATACCTGGCCCTGCGGTGACAGATACACGACTGGGCACCCGTCGGGTAATTTTCCCTTTGCCGCCAGCAGAGCGTCCGCGACCGGCTGGAACTTCATCACCATGCCGGGGCCACCGCCATACGGCCGGTCGTCGACGGTACGGTGCCTGTCGGTCGTGTGGTCGCGCGGATTTTCGAACGCAAGCGATATCAACTCGCGCTGCAGCGCTCGACCGACAACACCGAACTCGCCGATTGTGCCAACCATTTCGGGAAACAGACTGACGACATTAAACTGCATCGCTTCAGTCCCATTCCCAGTCAACGTTGACGAGTTTTTCACTCAGATCAACGCTAATGACTATTTTATCTTTCACAAACGGAATCAATCGCTCTCGTTCGCCTTTCACGACCATCACATCATGTGCACCGGTTTCGAGCATGGCATCTATCCTGCCGAGCACGGTGCCGTCGCGATGAACGACATTCAATCCGATGAGATCGGACCAATAGTACTGGCCGTTCTCTGGTTCAGGTAACGCGTCTCGGCGCACACCGATCTCGGCGCCAACCAGCTTCGCTGCCTGCTCCCGATCATCAACGCCATCGACGCGAGCGATAACCGACTTTCCGTGTCGCTGTCCTGCAGCGATTTCGGTGGGCTGCCACACGCCGTTACGGCCGAGCAACAAACCCTTGTATTGCAATACCGCTTCACGCGGTTTGGTGTACGAAAACACCTTCACCCATCCCCGGACACCGAACACGCCAACAATGCGACCCAGAATTACCGGTTCGGAAACCAATGGATTAATTGCTGGCGACCGCCTTGCGATGCTTCTTCAGGAGTGACGCAACGCGATCTGACGGTTGCGCACCCTGGCCAACCCAATAATCCACGCGCTCAAGATCAATACGGAGATTCTCTTCGTGTTCTTTACCAAGCGGGTTGAAGAAACCAAGACGTTCGATATACCGGCCGTCACGGCGATTCCGAGAATCGGTGACCACCAGGTGATAAAAAGGGCGCTTTTTCGCACCAGCGCGCGAAAGTCGAATACTTACCATTACACTTCCGAATAAATATCAATGAGAGGCAGACATGCCTTGATGAGAGGCAGACATGCCTTGATTCGGGCCGACCCGAATAGACGGCGCATTGTACGGGTTTTGCGCCAAATGTGAAGCGTTTCCGCGGCCAAAATTCCTAAGTTTTTCCGGGCCTTAGCGGATTCGGTCCACGTCCGCTTCAAAATCCGCTGTTTTCTAGCCAAATCCCGGCGGCAGACCGCCGCCGGACAGACCCCGCAACATCTTTTGCATGCCGCCTTTGGACATTTTTCTCATCATCTTGTCCATCTGCAAATGCTGCTTCAGCAGGCAATTGACGTCCTGAATCCGCTGCCCGGCGCCCGTGGCGATCCGTTTCTTGCGTGAACCGTTGATCCTCCTGGGAAATTGTCGCTCGCCAGGCGTCATGGAGTTGATGATCGCGATCTGGCGGCGAACCTTCCGCTCATTGCCTGCGTCTTGCAGGGCCGCCGCATTCAGGTTGCCGGAGCGGGGTAGTTTTTGCAGCATTGACGCCAACCCACCCATATCCATCATCTGCTCCAATTGATCACGCAGATCGGACAGGTCAAAACCTCTGCCCTGCTTGAGTTTCTTCGCCAGTTTCTCGGACTTGTCTTTGCTGACTTTTTGCTCAATCTCCTCAACGAGAGTCAGCACGTCGCCCATGCCGAGAATCCGTGACGCCATTCGGTCCGGGTGAAACGCTTCGAGCGCATCCACTTTTTCCCCCACCCCTATAAAGCGGATCGGTTTGCCGATCACTTCCCGTACGGACAGAGCAACGCCCCCTTTCGCATCGCCATCGGTCTTGGTCAGCACAATGCCCGTCAGAGACAAGCTTCGGTTAAACGCCGTTGCAGCGTTCACCGCATCCTGGCCCGCCATGCTATCGATAACAAACAGCGTCTCACGCGGTTGGGCCTGCTCGTGTACAGCAATGACTTCCTGCATCATGGTTTCGTCCACGTGCAATCGGCCCGCCGTATCGACGATCAATACGTCCACATGTGAGCGCCGCGCCGCATCCAGAGCGCGATCGACGATGCGAACAGGTTGCTCGCTCGCGTCACTGGAACAATGCAATGCACCGACTTCGCCGGCCAGGGTTTGCAGCTGCAATATCGCCGCCGGACGATGCACATCAACGCTAACGAGCATGACCTTCTTCTTACCGGTTTCAATCAGACGTTTGGCAAGCTTCGCCGCCGTTGTCGTCTTACCGGCACCCTGCAGACCCGCAAGCATTATAACGACCGGGGGTTGTGCTCTGAGGTCCAGTGGCGACGACTCACTGCCCAGAATTTGCACCAGTTCCGCGTGGATAATTTTGACCAGCGCCTGACCGGGCGTGAGACTCTTGCCGACTTCCTCACCCAGCACACGTTCGCGGATACGCTCGATAAACGTCTTGACGACCGGCAGCGCGACGTCAGCCTCAAGCAACGCGAGCCGCACCTGGCGCAGAGTGTCCTTGATATTGGCGTCGGTAAGCCGGCCCTTGCCCGTCAAATTACGGGCGACTTCGGACAGACGACCACTTAGGTTGTCAAACATGGAGGGATTCTATCGTAGGAGGGTTCTCTTGTACTACGCCATATGGGATGATTAACGGAGTCTGAAATTAGATTGGTGCCTGCCAGGTTTCTGTGTCTGAAATCACAATTTTCTTGCTATACCTGTTAGCTGCCGCGGCTTTCGGCGCATCGCGCTTGCCCCAGTTCGAGACTCAGGACCGTCCGCTTTTCATCACCGCATGCATTCTGGTCGCGATCTCGATAGCGCTGCATGGGAACACGCTTTATTCGGCGATAGTCATCGGCGATGGCTTTAACTGGTCGCTATCGAACATCGCATCGATGATCGGTCTGGAAATCGCACTGATCAGTCTGATTGCGGCAATCGTACCAACTCTTCGGGGTATCAGCGCGGGCCTGTTGATACTCGGGGCGTTCGCGGCCACCCTGACCGGCATCGACGGCGCACCGGGAGCGGCGGCGACGCTCGCTTGGCAGACTGGTGCGCATGTGCTCATTTCACTGCTGTCCTACGGATTGCTAACGGTCGGTGCCATCGTCGCGGTCTACGCAATGATTCAGGAACGACGCCTCCAGGCTGGACAGCTATCGACGATTAACCGCCTGTTCGCGCCTCTTGAGACAACAGAAAAATTGCTGTTCGGCATCACCGCGACCGGATTTGCCGGACTCGCACTTGCGATAGTCTCAGGGTTGACGTTTGTCGATAATTTATTTGCACAGCATTTAGCCCATAAAACAGCATTCTCGCTACTCGCACTAATGGTATTCGGCACCCTGCTCGCCGGGCGATATTTCGCCGGCTGGCGTGGACCCCGTGCCATCAGGCTTTATCTGGGCGGTTTCTTATTGCTGTGTGTCGCCTATTTTGGTACGCGCGTCATACTCGAGCAGCTTTTGAACCGAAGTTGGAGTTGAGAAGCGCGTTCTTGACAGTACCTGGCGCGGCTGATGAACTGGCGTTGTATTGGTTGATCTGGAGGTGCCCTACTTTTGGGCGATGACATTCCACTAGCAGGTCTTTTAAGTCTGCTTGTTGTGCTACTGCTGCTTTCTGCGTTTTTCTCGGGCTCGGAAACGGCCCTGATGAGCCTCAATCGTTACCGGCTCCGGCACAAAGCCCGCGAGGGCCACCGCGGCGCACGAATAGCGGAACAATTATTGAGCCGACCTGACCGACTGCTCGGTCTGATTCTGCTCGGCAACAATCTCGCCAATTTCTCCGCCGCATCTCTGGTTGCTGTGATCGCTTTTAAAATTGGCGGTCAACCGGCGGTCGCCATTGGCACTCTGTTCTTAACGCTCGCGGTTCTGATATTTTCGGAAACAGCGCCGAAAACTCTGGCGGCGCTGCACCCCGAGCGGCTCGCGTTTCCGGCCGCGATGATCTACTACCCGTTGCTCAAGATCGCCTACCCGGTCGTTTGGTTGATCAACGCCGCGTCGAATGGCATCT
>SMUX01189806.1_pt1 | contig 18913 bp, 16 predicted proteins | sample 2456431 | NCBI WGS metagenome assembly SMUX01 (sample SAMN11095930, study PRJNA526329) | marine sediment metagenome | biome: Marine sediment; feature: Surficial sediment; material: Deep marine sediment; isolation source: Hadal surficial sediment | place: Pacific Ocean | collected 2014-11 | depth... | reverse complement strand
CAATAGCCGGGCAATCATCTATGCGGTGCGCCCATGGACCTGGCGGGACAAATTCCCCAAGGCAAGCAGAACGGAGAAGGACCTCCGGGCGGAGATCGTGGCAAAATACAAATCGATCTTGCCTTTTCCTAATTTGTAGAGAGAGACCTAGAGGGTCGGGACTAATAACCGAGTTCCTTGTTGACTGGGTTTCGCAAGGGCTCACCCGACATAAACCGCTTGAGGTTCTCCCGGAAGATAGGTACCAGAAGGTCCCATCGATGCCCCGAGCCGGACAAACGCGGGGTAATGATCACATTGGGCAAGCCCCAGAGTTCAGAATCCTTTGGCGGGGGCTGATGAGGCAAAGCGTTCAAAACTGCCCCTGCAATCCATCCATCTCGCAAGGCTTTGACCAGGGCTCTCTCTTCCGGAACCCTTCCGCCCGTGAGATTGATCAGGAAGGCACTCTTTTTCATGGAGCGGAACTCTTGCTCTCCCAACATCCTTTCACAGGAGGGGATAGACGGGATAGAGATCGCTACAAAATCAGATTGCGATAGCAGCTTCGGGAGGTACTCCGGCGTTCCCAACTCATCCACATAATCGGGCTTGCTCCCTGGCGTTCGCTTGTTTGCGATCACCCTCATTCCCAAGCCTTTTGCCCTGCGAGCCAGTTCAGTGCCTATGGTCCCCAGTCCGATGATACCCAGGGTCTTTCCCTCAACCTGCTCGGTCCTGATCCTCGTATTCCACTCTTTTCGTTTTTGAGCCTCCCAGCATTCGGGTAACCTCGTAGCTAAAGCAAAGATACAGGCCAAGCCCAACTCAGCCAAAGCAACACCATGGATGCCAATGGAGCTCGTAACCTGTATTGGGCGTTCTTTAAGTGCAGTAGAGATATAGGCATTGACGCCGGCGCGGGAGAAATGGACCCATTTAACATTGGGCATTTTTTCCATCAGTACATCGTCAAGACGCTCATTGGCATAAATAACAGCCACTTGGTTTAACCAGGGCGGCTCGCCGTGCCGGTCGTTCCACTGCTCGAACCTCACCTGTCCAGCAAATTCCGTGACCAGCGGACCGAGTTCTTCTTCTGGCAATTTGAGGCGAATCCATACTAGATCCGGGTCCATGAGGCGTCAGTCTCCGTAAAAGTCAATTCAATAAACCGGGGTAGTGGGGGAAGCGGAATCGCTGGATGCCCCTAGGTAGCCACTCGTTGGATTCGATGCTCATGATCGTGCACTGCATCTTGCGCTGAAGCCGATTTTTTCGAATCTGATTGCCGAGCGATCCTGGCCGCAAGGCGACGATAGATCGTCACGCCGACATCAGTGGAGCAAAGCGTTTCAGGGGCACGATAGTTCTGCACTTCCATGAGGCGTTTATCCTGGTAAGTGAAAAACCAGCGGTGAATATACTTGTAGTAAGTTTTCCACCAAATCCTGTAAAACCAGCTATGGAGGAAAGACTTGGGAAATGTAATGCTGAGCTCGAGAATACGTGTCATATTCGGTCCCACATGGATGGGCCACTGCATGGAAGAATAGCTAAATCCCCAATATGGCTCCCGTCTTTTCGGCAGTATGATGAATCCAGGCATCCGGACTTCGGCTCCCACCCCACCTGAGGTCCTTCGCTTCAGGACGCGGAACCATACGCTGCGAGGAAACTTTCCAAGACCCGGGTAATCGGACTGCATGGCCACCCCTGGCCCTAGCACGAATAGACCTTTCCCGTCATCCAATGGCTTGACAACCATTTTCCCCCAGGCCGGAATCTGCTGGAACAGGATTTCCGGTGAATTGCGATGCACAAAGATGGCATGGAGCATATCGGGGTAGTTCTCCGTGACGTTACGCCAGTCACAGGGCCAATACTCAAAGACATACTGAACGAGGATGTTCTGTTCCAAAAGCCCCGGCGGCAGATCTTCATCCAATGGAGGTGCTTCGCCTTCCCCCATAAACGCCCACACAATGCCAAAACGCTCTTCGGTCGGATATGCCTTGACACAAACCTGTCCCGGCAAACGAGACTCGGGTCCCTCCACAATAGCGGCTACGCATTCTCCATGTTCATTATAGGTCCAGCCGTGGTAGCCACAACTCAGGGTGCCCGGGAACAGGATCCGCCCTCGGGAAAGCTTCGTCCCACGGTGAGGGCAACGATCCACCAAGGCAACTGCCTTGCCGTCTTTACCCGGGAACAAAACAATGTCCTCGCCGAGGAGGCTCACGGAAACGGGACGCTTTTTCACGCGGCGTCGCTCGATGATAGGGTACCAGTAGTTCCGATGGCCAAGCTCAGGCAGATCCGGCGCTGCGGACGAATCAGCACCGGGAGATTGAACCCCGGCCTCCTGGACCTCGTTTGCCTGCTGAGTCACCTTGAGTTACCTCTAAAAACCTTCAATAAAATCACCGATTTGACACAGAACCCGCCCTATTAATACACCCTGCCCCAGGCGTGTCAAGGAAGTATCCTCGTTCGTAATTACCTAGACAATTACTGTAATTCTCAAGAGTGAGGTCGAGAATAAGAACACGCCTTATGCAGTCACGTCTGGCTTGACAGGAAGGGTTCTCTCCAATACCGTTCAATTGAGGTACACTTCCATGAGTCAGGATTCCAGTTCAATTATAACGGAGGAAATGCGAAGTTGGATAGGTCGGACAACACCGCCACGATCTATAGAACAAAAGACCGCTTCCGATATTCGCCGCTATGTAGACGCCACCGGTGATACCAATCCCTTATGGCTTGACGACGAATATGCTATTGCCCACGGGTACCGGGCCCGTCTCCTCCCTCCACTCCTCGTAGGATGGGAACCCTTTAGTACGAGAGGATCGGACGGCAAAGAGACAACCGAAGACATTGTGAAACAGATCCCTTTGCCGCCTGAATATACCGACGCGCGCAATGCAAATACGGAGATAGAGTGGCTCAGGCCCGTATACTTCGGCGAGCAGTTTTTGGCCCAGACGTGTATCGTCGACATCGTAGCACGGCAGGGAAAGTCAGGGATCGGGATTTACGTCACTCGCGAAGATCGGATCTTAGATAGTAACAGCGAGATCGTTCTCAAGCGCCAGCAGACGACGGTTCGTTTCCCCAGCAAGGAGAAGTCGAAATAACAGAACTGAGAAAACCAGCCCAAGGAACGGGCATTAGCCATGGAACAGACTAACTTTGAACAGATCCAACTGGGGGACCAAATTCCCGAACGCGAGTTTGGGCCCCTTACCATTCAGGAGACGGTTCGATGGGCGGGGTTTCAGGAAAACTCCGCACAGCTCCACTATGACCGTGAACATGCAAGGGGCCACAGTGGCCTTAAGACCTTTATCGCGAGCGGAGAGTACCGCCAGGCCCTCTTGATGCGTGTAATCACAGACTGGATCGGCCCCCGAGGGATGATCCGCAAGCTCGGCCTGCGCCAGACGTTCCCGACCTTTGAAGGGGATCTCATGCGTTTTTCAGCAAAGGTCATAGAAAGATCTCCCGACGCGTCGGAACCTTGGATTGTCTGTGAGCTGATAGGCAAAAACCAGGAAGATCGCCAGATACTCACAGGGCAGTGCACCCTTCTGCTATCAGCGCATCCTTAGAATTAATCCCGTTTAGTGCAACGAGCTCTGTGCGGCCTCCAAGGCCTTGAGACGCAGGACGCTTTCGAGTTTGAAATCAGTAGGTACAAGTCCATCCCGTTGACATTCTTTTAGAACTCCCATCAAACCTTCAACCGGCAGGGTAAAGCTAGGATCGATGCGAAAATAGAGCGCGTCCACCATCTCATTAAAACGGTGCCGGTCTTCAGGCTCTTCGGTAGGGAATCCGCTGGCCTGTACTAGTTGGCGAATGGGTTCCCGTTCGCGAGGATCGATAACGACCTTGGCGGCGCGCATCATGCCCCGAAAGCAAGACACCACAGAATCGAAACGTTCCCGCAACGCCAGGTCAGAAACCGCGGTAATCCGGTCTTGCCTTGGAGGAAAAAACTGCCCGCCATCCACCAGTTGGGGATAGCCCGCCTTGTCCATGTGACGTGCAAATGAGACACTCACCATAATTGCCTCGCCACGACCCTCTTCAAGAAACCGTAATGCCTGGGGCGTATCATGCATCGCGCCATGGTAAACGAATTCAACATCTTTATCGGGTTCCATTTCGAATCGACGCAAAATCTCACGGACCTGGATATCCGTAGCGCCATTGGGCGTCCCGATAATGACCCGCTTACCTATGAGGTCTTCCATCTGCCTTATGTCCTTGGCCCCGTATAGATGAAAGGTATGCCCTTTGCGCCGAGCCGCACCTATAAAGACCCCTTTGCCCTGAGCGTTGGCTGCCAAAACCATGGAGGTTAGAGGGTCGACGGCGAGGTCGAACCATCCCTGCTCTATGCCAGTCACCTGCGCCTCCTCCTCTCCAGTAGCGACCAGTTCCACGTGGGAGAGCCCCTCCTGGGCAAAGAACCCTCGCTCCATGGCCACTAAGGGAATCGCCAGGTGATTCCATTCGTCATGGGCCGCAGAGATTCGAAAAGGCCTTTGACGAAAGCCCTTATTACCATCCACTGAATGCCAAGTTCGATACGGTCCCTTAATTGACTCGCGTGCTGAGACAGCCATTGAAGTGCTCCCCTTTATAACAACCGCTCTTCGTAGGGCATATCCGCCATCTTGACCGCACCATCGTCCGTAATGAGGACCTGTTCCTCTAACTTGACTGCAATATCATCGCCCTCCTCACCGAAAAAGCAATCCACGGACAGGACTTGATCCTTCTTGAAGGTGTCCTCGACGTCCTTTTGATTCTTCATGATACTGGGATACTCGCCAGGGGTGAGCCCATTGGAGTGAGCGATATGAAAAGAGTACAGCAACTTGTGAAATTTCTCGGGCACCGTAGGTAGCTTTGCCTTGAATTCTGCAATGGATAGTCCCGGCCTAAGCAGCCCGATGACCTGGTTGATGTACTCATGAGCACGCTGGTATCGGTCGCGCTGCTTATCCGATCCCTTTGTGCCGCAGAGATAGGTTCGCGAAGAATCGAAGATATAACCGCAGGGACCATAGACGTGGAGGTCCAGGCCCGCCAGGTCGCCGTCTTTGAGTTTGCGCTCGGTGGGCCAACGCCGCCACGGGTTCATATTTTCACCTGTGCACACGTTAATTTGCAAAAGACCTTCGGCACCCATCTCCACAACTCGGGAAAAAATGAGGCTAATCAGCTCCTCTTCACTCACCCCTGGGGCAAGCTCGTCTCGGAAGGTACGCATGATACTGCTGTAAAGTTTGGCGACCTCTTTATAGATAAGTAACTCGTCTTTGGTTTTTACCGTCTTGGACGGTTCGATGAGCTTTGCTGCGCTTATTAGAGGCATCTGGTGATGACCGAGAGCCATAAATGCAATTGGATCCAGGGTATCAATCCCAAGCTTTTTTCCAGCTACACCAAACTCCCTCATAAGGTCCTGGAGCTTTTCGGCCCACTTCAGGGCCTTTTGATCTGACTCCGCATCGGAGGGATCGACTCGATAAATGATGGGGCGGACATCCGAATGGGAAAGTTTTACGTACCCTTCGTCCATGGACCTTACAAAGGCAATGGGTTCGCCTTCCGCAGGCACGAATGCAGTGCCCCCCGGGATCCGCAGGTTGAGTACATACCTCACGTTGATCCTGTCAGTGAGGAACATCCCTCCCACGTTTTCCCGCTGCATCACATTTTGGAGATTACGTACACGGTCCCGCTTGAGATGTTGGTCGTCCCAGGTTTTTTCCATCACGTTCTTGTGCATTCTCTTCCTCCCGCGCGTCTTGAATTTACTTCAGCGGTACAACCTTGAGAGATCGGATCCCCTCTTAACACAACCCCTGCGCCGTATCAATTATAGATCGACGCGGTCCCAAAGGTGGCCTTGAACTATAAAAAGAAAAGGACTAAGGTTCGCCATTGCAACCCGGCAGGAGCAGACACAAAAGACCATTGGAGGCAGGCTATGAAAATTCTACGGTTTAACGATGATCAGATTGGAATCTTAAAAGATGGCGCGTCGGTTGTAGACGTGAGCGAGACCATTGAACACCGCACGGAGAAAGGCGCTCATCGGGCCATGGAAGAGTTCATAGAGCGGTTTGGCTCGAACCAGCAGGAGATTGAGCAGGCTGCTGCGCACGGCAAGGCTATTCCATTAAATAGCGTCAAGCTCCTCGCGCCCATACCACGGCCCAGTAAGTGTCTGGCCGCCTTTGTCAACTATCTGGATAGACCCGGAGCCCAACCAGGAAACGTTCCTATCGAGTTCTTTTATAAGTCTCCTGAACTGTTGGGCCCAGAAGGAACCATAATCATTCCCGACATTCCCCCCGTGACGGTTTTCCAGCCGGAGGCGGAGCTGGCCTTTGTGATTGGTAAGAGAGCCAAGAACGTCACAGAATCTGCCGCTATGGATTACATCCTTGGATACATACCCTTCGTCGACGTCTCAGCCAGGGGAATGGTCCGCAGGACACAGTTCTTGGGCAAGGGATTGGATACCTGGGGCCCATGTGGTCCCTGGATCACCACCAAAGACGAAGTGTCCGACCCACATACCCTCCAAGTCAAATCCTGGGTCAACGGGACCCTGCGTCAGGATTACAATACCAGGGACATGGCGCAAAAGATCCCTCAACTGATCGCCTGGGCATCCAGATATGTACCACTCAATCCTGGAGACGTGATTGCCACAGGGACCTTCCATGAAGGATTGGGTCCACTCAATGACGGGGATGTATTTGAGATTGAAATAGAGAAGCTCGGACGAGCAAGATTCTATATCAAAGCGTCCGGGCCACGGAAAGAAGAGAAGTGGGCACCCCCCATCCCCCAACCCGGCCAGAGAACCGGCCCCGGAATGAGCCGGGTCTAAGCACTAGGCAAAGATATTTTGAAATTTCCGGTTGAGTTTTGGATTACAAATCGGGAAAAAGATGACTCGCCTCGTGGAGTAACAGCTCGACCGAGTTGAATTGCCTCGACCAGGACTAATACTCCACAGGGCGAGCGCGAAGACGCAAAGCACGCCAAGTATAAATAAAATTACAGATTCGAAACTCGAAATCCGAAATTCGAAACAAATCCAAATGATCAAAAAACATAAAATTCCAAATAACCTCGTTTTGGATTTCGATTTTTGGATTTAAATGTTTCGGTTTGTTTCAGATTTCGCGCTTCGGAATTCGGATTTTAATTCGGGGGCGTCTTGGCGCGATACATATTGTTGAAGTCGTTCTATTGAGGATTTGATAGGTAAGAATCTAACAAACCCACGACAAGAGCTCAGTTTGCAGGCACGATTACTAAGGTTCAAACGTTGATGACTGCCCCCATATTGACGGGGGTTCCCCGCTTCGCGCACTCGGCGAGAAAGATCTCTTTCACCTCAGCCATCACATCGGGAGGGATGTCTTCGTAGTTCATCTGGTTACCACCCCGTTTCGTACTTCTCATGGTATAAAAAGTACTGCGGTCCACTTTATTAGTCCGGCTGCTGAGCTTTAGGGCCAAATGCTCTGCCGGGTCCTTGCTGATGACGCAGTGCTGGTGCCACCACCAATTGGGCGGGACGATCATGGTCCCTGGTCCCCAATATTCCTTGGTCTTATTTTTCTCTCCTCCATCCGGCCACATCAAGGAATAACCGTCGCCTTTTAACCAAATTACATGGGCTCCCGGGCCATGGCGATGAAGCTTGCTGAACGTCCCACCAGGCAACTCTACGATATGGGCCCCGAGGACGCCGTTGGCCATTTCGAAGGAGTATCCCCTCGAATCCACTCCGCGATTGGATTCCTGCAACTCGAGATGGTAAATGTCCGCAAAGAAATTACTGAAGCTGATGTCCACGGGGATATCCCATAGATCGAACTTCTCCTTTCTTATCTTGCTGGAGAAATAATTCTCCTCGCTGTTAAACCGCTCAGGAAAGACCGCATTGTTATTGAATATAAAGTCATCGTTGCGTATCAAGTTCATCATGATCGGGGCCGTGGTCACCGCCAGATACCGGGCCGGTTCCGTCCCAGATCCATTAAAGTGCTGATAGTGACAATTGAGGGGAATGGCAAAGAGGCTCCCGGCCTGCCACTCGAAGGAATTCTTTTTCTTTGGGTTCAACCACACGCTGGTGCTCCCGCGCCCACTGAGGATAAAAAGCATCTCTTCGTACACATGCCGCTGCGGCTTCAACTCACCCCCCACCGGGATCTCGCAGATATAGGCGTTGTTCAACTCGCCGGTGCCGTCCAGTTGGACCTGCACCGCCTTACCACCGGTGCGATCCCAGGGTTTGAGGGGCTGGGTATAGACATTGTCAATCTTGGCACCCCTGATCAGGTCCAGGCCTTCCCGTTCGACCCACTCGTCAAAGTACAAGCAATTCCATTTTACCTCGGCCATCTGAAATCCTCCTTTTCGGCTATCTCCCCGTCGCCAATTACTAGCAAACCTTGACAATCGAGGCAAAGGTAAGGTTTGTCGGAGACGCCGTGGCCGCCGTGGCTGCCGAAGATTGGAACATTGCTGAGGAGACAGCAAGGGCCATTCGAGTGAAGTATGACGTCCTGCCCGCCATCTTTGACCTTGAGGCTGCGGCACAACCGGGAACAACAATTGCGGTTGTAGACCTGCCAGACCCTGACAGCACGATCCCTTGGTGGCAGGATCACGCCAACCCGACCTTTCGGAATAATACCACCAATGTCTATAGCCGAACCGTAGGTGAGCCAACTCTGTCCAACCGAAGGGGTGATGTGGAAAAGGGATTTCAGGAAAGCGACTGTGTTGTCGAAAGAGTCTTCCGCCAGCCCCATACAAATGGTGTTGCCCACGAGCCCCAGGCTTGTGTGGCCCTCTGGGAGAACGGGCAGTGCACTTTGTGGTGCTCGGTGCAGGAGCCGTACAAACTGGCCGATTCGGTGGCTCGGGTACTGGACATCCCGGAAAAGTCCGTGCGGGTCATCGCCACCATTATTGGGGTAGGCTTCGGTGTCAAAGTAACGGGGAGGTTCGCCATATTGAGCGCCCTCATGGCCCGAAAAACCGGCAGACCGGTTAAGATCTGGCTGACAAGGGAAGAAGAGAGCCTCGATACCCACAACCGGCCCGGGCTAATCCATTATGTGAAGGCCGGAGCGAAAAAGGACGGTTCGCTCGTTGCCTTTAAGATCAAGACCTACCTCAACAACGGTCACTCGCTGGGCAAGAGCACATCGAGACTGGCCCATGGCATGGTCAATCACATCATGGATCTCTACCATACATGCCCGAACATTTTGTGGGAGGCCTTTGTTACCAGGACGAATCAGCCCGCTGCAGGTCCCTTCCGGGGACGATCCGATGCGGAGAGTCACTTCGCCATTGATTCAGTGGTGGATGAACTTGCCCATAAGGTCCAAATGGACCCCCTCGAGTTTCGCCTGAAGAACCGCATCCGGGAAGGTGACGACCTGTGTTCGTCCCCTGGAAGGGTCGTTTCGGCAGTGGGAGTTGAGGAGGCCGTGCGCCAAGGGGCCGCGGCCGTTGGCTGGCACCGGAGACAGAGAGTGCCCGGATCAGTTCCGGGGAGCAAGAAACGTGGAATCGGAATGGCGATGGTCATCCACAGTGCTGGCGGCCAACCGTTCCGTGGGGCTGCGGCGAGACTTGAGCTGGACCAAGGTGGCCGGGTGGAACTATTCTCTGGGACCTCTGATCAGGGCTCCGAACAACAGACGACCCTCCGGCAAATGGTGGCCGAGGTATTGGCTATCTCTCTGGAAGATATGGGCGGCACCAATGCAGATACTTCCATCTGCCCTCGTGACACAGGCCCCATCTCCAGCCGAACGGTTTACTCGACGGGGATCGCTGCTGTCAGGGCCGCGGAGGACGTAAAGAAACAGCTCCTTCAAACAGCCTCTTCCATACTCGAGGTGGCATTAGAGGATTTGGAGCTCGGAAACCACCGGATCTGGGTGCAATGCGCTCCAACAAAAGGCATCACATGCCCGGAACTCGTACGGGCTGTCGGCGGAAAAATTATCGGCGTGGGCGAATTCAATGCCAAGGAAGGACATTCCATCCCCTTCGGATTCGCCGCCACCTTTGCCGAGGTGGAAGTCGATGTGGAGATCGGCGAGGTGAAGATCCTGAGATTGATTTCGTCCCACGACGTGGGTCGAGCCATCAATCCGACCATCGTCGAAGGACAGATTCTTGGGGGCGCCGCTCAGGGCCTAGGCTATGCCCTCAGCGAAGGATTCTACTTTGATCCGAGAACGGGAACGGCCCTCAATCAGTGGTTTCTAGACTTGAAGACGCCATCCATTCTGGATACGCCGGAGATCGAACCGATCATGGTAGAGCTTGGAGAACCGACCCATCCCTTTGGGGCCAAGGGTTGCTCAGAAATCTCCACAGTGGGTATTGCACCTGCAATTGCCAACGCGATCTATAACGCTACGGGCTTACGTCTGACGGAACTCCCCATGACCCCAGAACGTGTGCTTGCGGCTTGGCGTGCGGCCCATGAGAGTGACGGTTGAAAGGTTTTGCTCACATTAGCGCGTCGTCCGTCGACCATGCCCTTTCGGTATTACGGGACTACGGCCAGGGGGCCTATCTCATGGCCGGGGGGCAGGATCTTCTCTTTCGAATAAAGAAGTACATCGTCCAGCCAACCTGTGTCGTTGACCTTAAGACGATCCCGGGAATGAGATCCATCACCTTCGCGTCTGAGGGTAGCCTCAGGATAGGCTCCCTCGTAACCCTTTCAGAAATTGCCTCTTCGCCTGATATTAGAAAACACTATACCGTACTGGCCGATGCGACCGGCACAGTAGCTTCTCCGCAAATTCGCAACCAGGGCACAATCGGCGGCAACCTCTGCCAGGATGTCTGGTGCTGGTATCTCCAGGACGGCTTTTCCTGCTGGACGTCTGGAGGAAGCTTTTGTGACCTGACCGCAGGGGACAGCCGCTACTATGGAAGCATTATGGGGGGGCACCTCTGCCTCTCCAATCACCCGTCAGATGCAGCTCCGGCATTGGCGGCCCTCGACGCATGGATCCACCTGGCCTCCCCAAAAGGAACACGCAAGATCCCGATCATGGAATTCTTCCAGGGACATCAATGGGTCGGTAACAGGCTCCAGTCTCATCAGCTCCAACCGGACGAGATCGTGACGGATATCGAGATCCCCTTCCGACCTACCCGCAGCACCTACCTCAAATTTGCGCCTCGAAAGTCGTGGGATTTTGCCATGGCCAGCGTGGCGATTTCCGTGGTGATAGAACATGGTATCTGCAAGGACGTGAGAATCGTTCTGGGAGGAATCGCCACTCACCCGTACAGGAGTCGGGAAGCGGAGGCTCTATTGAAGGGAAACAAGATCAACGACGCCTTGGCGACTGAGGCAGGCCAGGTGGCCATGCAACCGACTACGCCCCTCAGATGAATCGCTACAAGGTAGATTTGAGTAAGATTCTAATTCGACGCGCTTTACAGGCCATCACACCCTAGGTCTGCAGTCCTCTTCGCTGGACGGCGCCATCCAAAGCCCTCCACCAGTTACATATCGACGACCGCATCATTGATGGGCGTGCCCCGTTTTCCACACTCCTCGGCAAAGAGTTCTTTGAGTTCCGCCATCAACTCGGGGGGAGTATCTTCGTAGTTCAATTGGTTGCCGCCGCGTTTCGTGCTCTTCAGAGTGTTCATGCTGTTTCGGTTCACTTTATTGGTCTTGCTGCTGAGCTTCAGCGCTAGATGCCGGGCAGGTTCTTTGCTCACAATACAGTGCTGGTGCCACCACCAGTCGGGTGGAACCAGCATCATGCCACGCTTCCAGTTTTCCTTGATCTTTTCTCCTCCGTCCGGCCACATAATTGTGTATCCCTCTCCCATCAACCAGATAACATGAGCCCCTGGTCCGTGGCGATGCACTTTGCTAAAGGTCCCACCAGGAATTTCCAGGAGATGGGCCCCTTGAACACCGCTTGCCAACTCAAAATTGTACCCCCTGGTATTCACACCGCGATTCCACTCTTGCAGCTGGACATTGTAAACATCCGCATAGAAGTTGCTGAAGTTAACGTTCAGGGGCATGTCCCACAAGGTGAAGAGTTCCGTCTTTATCTTGCCGGAAAAGTAATTGTCCTCACCCTGGTAACGCTCGGGAAAGACCGCATCATTGTTAAAGATAAAATCCTCGTTGCGGATAAGATTCATCATGATGGGCGCTGTGGTCACCGCAATATAGCGGACCGGTTCAGAGCCGGAGCCGTTGAAGTGCTGATACTGAGCATTGAGCGGGATAGCGAAGAGACTCCCGGCTTGCCACTCGAAACTGTTTTTGTGCTTTTCATCATACCAGACGGTGGTGCTGCCCCGCCCGGTCAGTATGAAAACCATCTCCTCGTACATATGCTTCTGAGGAGATAATTCCTTCTTGGGAGGGATCTCGCAGATATAGGCCGCGTTCAGCTCTCCCGTCCCTTGAAGTTGGATCTGCACCGCGTTTCCACCGGTGCGCGCCCAGGGTTTCAGGGGTTGAGTATAAACATCCTCAACCTTGTGGCCGCGGATAAGGTCCAAACCTTCTCTTTTGACCCACTCATCGAAATACAAGCAATTCCACTTCATCTCAGCCATTTAAGATTCCCCCTCACAAATATAGTTTCCGGCACCTGCCAGTCAGATTTCTAATCGGCCGGGCAGACACACTCTCTCCTTGCTTTTCGTCCTAAGGCGACTTTTTCAACGCCGGCATATCGAGAGTAATTCCCTTCTTGGCCAGTGCGGCCTCGAAGCGGCGGCGCACTTCCGGATCTTCATCCTCGTACTCCAGCAACGTCCCGCCTTTCTTGATTGAGGTCAGGGTCCCATCATCGAAGCGCTTGCCGGCCACGGCAAATCCCATGGGATAAACTCGCCCACCGTAGCGGACGGCCAAATGCCGTGCGGGTCCCGCGCCCGTGTTGAAGTGCTGGTGGAACCAGTTTGCCGGCGGGCAGTAGACACTTCCCGCCTTCCATTTGATCTCGTGAACCTTATCCCCGTGTCCGCTAGTATAGGGTTGGAGCCCAAGTTCATTGGGCCAGAGCAGGACATAACCCTCGGACTGCAAACCGAGCAGAACCGCTCCCGATCCATGATAGTGGGCCTTGTGGTATCGACCCATGGGCCAATGGGAGATATGTCCGATCAGTGAATTCCCCCCAATTTGAAACTGGGTGATCCTGACCGCCGCCCCTTTACTCTCTTCAGACTCCAATTTTGCAGTGCCCACATCAGGAATGAAGTTGGTCTCCCACACATGGGTCATGCCCGTCTCATAGATCTTATTGGTGACTTTGAAATAGCCCTCTTCCCCAGCATAGCGATCGGAAAAGACCATCGGACAGTTGAAAATAAATTCGGGTGTGCGGTAAAGGTCTATGACTAGCGGAGCGTTCGTTATCGCGAGGAATTTAACCGGTTCCCGTCCCCCGTTTACCAGCCGATGCCAGGTATTCAACGGGTTGGCAAAGACACTCAAGGGCCCCCACTCAAACAGGTGCTTTTTTGCTTCTCCTCCCTCCTGCCATACCTCCGTTGCGCCATTTCCGTCTAAGATGCAGATCACCTCTTCAAACATGTGCTTCTCGGGCTCCAGGGCACCCCCTGGTGGGATCTCGGCCACATACATCCCGGTAATCCCCTCCTGCCCGTAAAGATGGATAAAGCTCCCTTTTCCCCCGGTGCGCTTCCAGGGTGCGAGCTTAATGTCTCGGACATCCTCCAAGGCGTACCCTTCTATCATGGGAATTCCTTCACTTTTGGCCCACTTGAAATACGCTGTCTTTTGTAATGAAACCATCAATCTATCGAAGTCACCCATGCTAATTTTCTCCCTACAACTGTTCTTTCAGCATACTATCTCTTCCGCCTATACTGTTTTACTAGGCCTGTTTATGCACAAAAAATTCTTTATTTTCAACCCCTAATTTCGCCACTTTCCTCAGAGTTCGTTGACAGTGCCCCTTTCCTTCGGGTATGGATGGACCAAATACCGAAAGTGATTAGGTTTTGCCTTTGTCAATGGGAGGACTCGAATGCTGAGCAAGGAACAAAACGAGCTTCTTTGCAGAACGGGTCGCGACACCGCCTGTAGTGCAATGCTTCGCCGTTTCTGACTTCCTGTAGGAGTCTCTACCGAAGTCATCGAAGGCGGCAAACCCCAGCAGGTAAGGGTAATGGGTGAGGACCTGGTCTTGTACCGTGATGACAAGGGGAGACCGGGTCTGCTGGGACTTAACTGTTCCCATCGTTTGACCTCCCTTGCCTATGGGCGTGTTGAGGACGGCGGGATCCGGTGTCCCTTCCACGGTTGGCTTTATGACGTGGATGGCAAATGCCTGGAGCAACCTGCCGAGCCCAACTCTAACGACAAAGACAAGGTCCAACACCCGGCCTACCCCTGCCAGGAGCTCGGCGGACTGATCTTCGCTTACCTGGGGCCAACGGACAAGATGCCGCTTTTACCGAGGTACGAGACCTTGGTGCGGGAGGATGGAAGCCGCAAGGTCGACTACTATCAGATTAACAGCAACTATTTGCAAAATGTCGAAGGGGCGCTCGACACGTCCCACGCCTCTTTCCTCCATATTGACAACTGGTCCAAGATGAAACACAAGCTCGCCGCAATGCCCAAGCGGGAGATTCAATTCAAAGAAACTGACTATGGAATCTGGCAGACAGCGACCTCCCACATCCAGGCCGCCACGAAGGGTGCTTTGATACTGGTTTTTGCTCACTTCTTTATGCCAGCCGGCTTTATGAGAATTCAGGAGAGCCGTTTTCAGAAGGGTCTGATTCAAAAGTTCCAATCGTGGTATGTCCCGGTGGATGATACACATACAAAACGATTTCAGACCGCGTTCTCTCCTCTGATGGCCAGTGGCAAAGCTTATGAATGGCCACCCGCAGAGGAGTTCATCCAGCCAGGACCCGAAAACGATTACTTCAGAAACTACGAGGAGGTGGATACCCTCTCGGGCATTCCGCTTAGGACGTCCCAGTCTGCCATCAAGGACTTTCTTTGTCAGGACAACATGGTCAACGAAAGCCAGGGCCCCGTAGTGGATCGCACCCGGGAACATTTAGGGGCCTTGGATAAAGTCTTGACGGCGATGCGAGTGATGCTTCTTCTGGCCATCGAAGATGTCCAGAAGGGTCGGGATCCAAAGCATATCATAAGAGACCCACACAAGAATGGGATCGTCTACATCAGAGGAGACGAGGAGCAGGAACTTACGTAACTTGGTAGACTCAATTCTATGAAGACCTGATTAGAGGGAGAAAAATTATGATCAAGGCAAGCGACCTGTCATGGGACGATGTGGTTCGCGTTGGCCCGGGTACCTTGGGGGGACAATATTTACGCTCCTTCTGGTGGCCTGTGGCCTTGTCTGAAGAGGTGAAAGACATCCCGGTGCCGGTCAAAATATTGGGAGAAGAACTCGTACTGTTCCGAGATCTCTCCGGGTATCTGGCCCTGCTGGACGCCCACTGCCCACACCGCAGGGCGTCGCTGGAGTATGGTAGGATTGAGGAGCAGGGCATTCGGTGCGCCTACCATGGTTGGTACATCAGCCGCCAAGGAAGGATCCTCGACCGCCCCGCGGAGCCCATCAAAGCGACCGATCAGTTCCGCCAAAACTGGTACCCGGTAAAGGAACTCGGCGGCTTTGTCTTTGGCTACCTGGGACCTGAAAAGAAAAGCCCCCCTCCCTTGCCCCGCTACGACATCCTTGTCGGGGATGGGTATCGAGTTGCCGAGCGAGGAGACACTGAGCTCGGTAAGGCATACAATTGCAATTGGCTTCAGGGGGTAGAAAACACTACGGATACCTCCCACCTGGCCTATTTGCATGGGATATACAATCGGTGTCCAATATTCAAATCAATTGAAGGCGATTACGGCGTCAAGATCTATATCCTAGACCCAGGAAAGAAACCCAATACTGTGAAATTACGCAAGAGGACTACAGTGCTCCCGACCATCAGTCGAAAGTCGAGAGAGGAAACCGGGGCAAGGTCATCAGGGAGACCCAAGGGAATCATCCAGCAGGCCATATGGCTCATCCCCATTAACGACACTGAGTGCGGAGAGATGAGGCTGCCGGTCTATCCCGAAGAGCCATCCGAAAAAAGGTATTACGGAGCAGCCATGGATAAGGCCAAAAGCAGGGAGCGAAAACCCTACGATCGGCGGTTGTATGGAGACATCCGAGGAAATGTTCCTTTGGAAGACAAGGCCATGGTAGAAAGCCAGGGACCCATCGTGGATCGGAACCTGGAGCATACGGGATATGGAGACCGGGCGATTCTGATGCTGCGTAAAATGATCCGCGAGGGTATAGCCGATGTCGCCAATGGTCGAAGGCCAAAGGGCGTGTTGGAAAAGGAACTGGAAATGATCGATTTAGATATCGGTTTTGCAGAGTTTGAAATGGATAAGTCGCCTGACGAGATAAGAGATTTAATACCCGAACTTCAACAGGAGTTGAAACAAGCGGGGTAATCTATCTCATCTGCAGACACACTGGAACACGCATGAACCCATCTGAGCGCATTGGTTTCATCGGCTTGGGGAACATGGGCGGGCCCATCGCCCTGCGACTGTTAAGAGCTGGCCTTTTCTTGACGGTCCTGGACCTGGATAAGGACAAGTTGACGCCCCTGCTCAAAGAAGGGGCATTGGCTGCATCGTCGCCCAAGGAAGTAGCCCAACAATCCAACATCGTTATGGCCTCACTTCAGTCTGATGCTATCGAAGACGTCGCCTGTGGAACAGATGGCATCGCAGCGGGCGCAAAGGACGGTTTGGTCTTTGTAGACCTAAGCAGCACATCTCCAGAGACGGCCATCAAGCTATCCAATGCCTTAAGGGAGCGGGCAGTTGAGATGCTCGATGCCCCCCTGAGCGGGGCCGACATTGGCGCCACGAACGGCAACCTCACGATCTTTGTCGGTGGAAGTTACGACGCCTACCAGCGCTCCCTACCCGTGCTCCAGCAGGTTGGGCGCATGGTCACCTACCTCGGGAAAAACGGGAATGGTCAAATTGGGAAGCGAATCAACCAAATGATGCAGGCCATGAGTGAGCTGGCGATTCACGAGGGGTTGTTGCTGGCAAAGAAAATGAACGTACCCTTGAAGATGTTTCCTCGGGCGGCGTCAGGCGGCTGCGCCCAATCTTGGCGCTTGGATGAACTGGTGGATGGCGTGTTCAATCAAGGTGAGAAAAAGTACAAACTCAAGCTGCGCCCCGGGCGAACCGGTAATGCGCTACGGATGGCAAAGGAAGCGGGGATGACGCTTCACGGGGCTGAGGCAGCCCACCGGGTCTTTTCCGAACACGATTGGCAGATCGTAATAGATTTCGAGGAAGAAAACCAATAAAAATTTCGTTTAACCCGCTTTCCTCTTGATCCCTTTGAGCACCTCATCCATGTGGCTCGGGGCCCCTACCTTGGCTAACTCTGCCGCAAATATTTCGCGGATCTCGGGACTCTCGTCCTCGTACTCGATCTGGCCCCCGCCTTCTTTCACGTCCTCTGAGGTACCGAATTGTTTTTTCAGACCCGGGTATTTTCTGCTGGTAAAGGGCTTCAATGCCAGATATCGAGCGGACTCGGCACCCTTATTAAAGTGCTGGTGAAACCACAGCTCGGGAGGGACAAATAGGCTCATCTCGTGCCAGTCGTATCTCTTGAAGTTGCTCCCTTCCGGCCACATCATGGAATAACCCTCCCCCTTGAGCACGATGACATGTGCGCCGGCACCATGGCGATGCGCTTTCTTGTATGTGCCCACGGGAAATTCCGAGATATGAGCGGACATCACGTTGTTAGCGATCTCGAGCATGATACCCGTGCCACCTGCGCCGCGGGCGCTCTGATCCTTCAATTGAAACGCTCTCACGTCTTGAATGAAATTGCTTTCCCAGAACCTCTCTGCAAGAAACTTGCCCTGGCCACTAAAGAAATCGTCCTCGCCGGTGTAACGGTCCTTGAAAACAAAGTCGCAATTAAAAATAAAATCTTGGTTATGAAACAGGTTCATCACGGTGGGGGCATCGGTCATGCCCAGGACCCTCACGGGCTGGTCTCCCTGGCCGTTGAAGTGCTGATACCAGGCGTTCAAGGGGGGCGAAAAAAGGCTCCCCTCCTGCCACTCGAAGGTCTGCTTCTTTCCTCCATCCGTCCACACCGTTGTTGCCCCTCGGCCACTCACCACGAATACGAGTTCTTCGAACATATGCTTTTGTGGCTTGGTGGACTTGCCCGCTGGAATCTCCAGGAGATAGCTGTCATTGACTCCTTCGCTTCCCTCCAGATTCAGATAGGCACCCATGGCACCCATCCGTTTCCAAGGCGCCAGTTCCACCTTCCGCACGTCCTGGATGAAGAACCCGCCCACGACAGGTATATTCTCCTCTTCCAGGAACTGGGCATAGGCGCTGATACATCCAAGCTCGTTTCCCCTAATCTTTTCAGCTGCTGCAGTAGCCATAGGAAACCTCCTAAAATCAAACGGGAGATCTTAAACTGCCGGAAAAAAATAGCATAGTGCTCTTTCATTCTCAACCGTTGCGAATTCGGGTGCCAGCACTTCATATCAGTTGCACGAGCAAGCGAGTCGAGTACTCGCTCATAGTCCATCAGATCCTGCTAGCATGGCTAGGGAAGCCAATAGTTTGACAGCGATGATGTCGGATCGGGGCTAATAAGTCGGAAGTGATCTTCCGGCATCGAGTGGCAACAGGACACCGGTGATTTGCTTTGCTTCGTCCGAAGCAAGGAAAAGTACCACAGCCCCTACATCTTCAGGAGTGTGGAGTCTCTTTAAT
>SMUX01013655.1_pt1 | contig 18989 bp, 11 predicted proteins | sample 2456431 | NCBI WGS metagenome assembly SMUX01 (sample SAMN11095930, study PRJNA526329) | marine sediment metagenome | biome: Marine sediment; feature: Surficial sediment; material: Deep marine sediment; isolation source: Hadal surficial sediment | place: Pacific Ocean | collected 2014-11 | depth... | reverse complement strand
GGCAGCGCCTATCCCGTGATGTCGATCCCGGCGCATCTGTCGAAAAAAATCGGTCGTCCCGTGATGCTGCGGATCTCCCGGGAAGAGGAGTATTACCTCGGCCGTGCTCGCTCCGGTTTTCAGGGGCGGGTCAAGATGGGGTTCGCGGAGAATGGCCGCCTGCTGGCCGTGGACATATATCTCGTCAAAGACAGCGGCCCCCATTCGGGGTTTCCCGACATCGAAGGCGCCGGCATGGCGCTGTCACTCGTGTATCAACCTGAATCCATGCGGCTGCGCGGTGTTTCCCCGAACACCAACACGCCACCTCGCGCTGCACAGCGCGGCCCGGGACAGAATCAGATGGCTGTTACGATCGAACCGCTCATGGACAAAGCAGCGCGCGAACTCGGTATCGACAAGCTGGCTATCCGGTTGATCAATGCGGCTGATGCCAATGCAAAGGTCGGTGAGGACCGCCAACGGGTCACGAGTGCCTATCAACGCGAAGCGCTGGAGAAAGGTGCAGAACGTTTTGGCTGGGCCGACCGGGTTCGCACCAGTGGCCAGAGAAATGGTTCCAAGGTGCGCACGGTGGCCGTCGGCCAGGCATTTCATCCTGCCGGATTTAATGGCTTCGATGGACTGGTGCGCATCACGACTGACGGCCTGCTGCATATACACAGCGGCGTTGGCAATCTCGGCACCTACTCGTATGCGGCAACGTCGCGGGTTGCAGCTGAGGTGTTGAAGTGCGATTGGGAACGTTGTGTCATCGAGCGGGGTGACAGCCGCAAAGGGCTGCCGTTCAACATCGGTCAATTTGGCAGCAACACATCGTTTACTATGACGCGGACCAACTACGTCGCGGCGTCAGATGCGCTTAAGAAACTCAAGCAGATTGCCGCGCAGGACCTCGGCGGGGTGGTCGGCGACTACGATGTAGACGGTATGCGAGTGTTCAGGACGACCGACCCGTCGGCAGGCATGTCGTACGCACAAGCCGCCAAACGCGCGGTCGAAATCGGTGGTGACTTCAGTGGCGAGTCGGTTCCGGAAGATGTGAATCTGCTCACGCGAAACGCGGTGCGTACTATTGCCGGTACCGGTTTAATCGGCGTTGCCAAGGATGAACTTCACAGAGAAGGTCTGGTGCCTGCGTTTGCCGTTGGATTTGTCGAACTGGAGCTTGATCTGGAGACAGGCAAGATAACGCTGCTCGATTATCTGGGCGTGGCAGATTGCGGGACGGTACTCCACCCGCAGAGTCTCGCCACACAGATAAAAGGCGGCGGGGTGATGGGAATCGGGATGGCGCTGTTCGAGCACATGGTCTATGACCCTCGCAACGGATTACCGGCAAACGTGGGGTTTCATCAAGCAAAAATTCCAACCTACCTGGATGTACCTTCGGTAATGAATAGTGATGCAGTGGATCTACCGGACCCGCACAATCCCGTTGGGGCAAAAGGGGTTGGCGAGCCGCTGCTGGGTTGTGCCGGTGCTGCTGTGCTCTGTGCGATTTCAGAAGCCCTCGGTGGACACTTATTTATGCGCACACCCGTACATACCGACATGATCCTCAATGCCAGCATGGGGCTCAATCAGTCACACGACCCGCTGGCGGTGCACACTCAGTAACGAGAGACGCTCCTAACCTCGCACCTGGTCCGTCGTCTCTTCCGGCGTCGCGGGTGACTCGTCCGCCGGTTGCCGCGACTCCTGCCAACTGCGGATTCGATTGGCCTGGGTGACCAGGAAACCACGTATGGCTTCGATTTCCGCTTCGCTCAGTGCGTCCGCGAAGGCCGGCATGCCGTTGTCCGCTCGAGAGCCACCACGCACGATTTCCGCGTATTGTGCGTGAGTCTCTTTCGTCATGCTGCGGAGGTCCGGTGCGACAGTCGCAACCACAGTGGTCACGCCGATTCCCCGGTGACAGTTAGCGCAATGCATATGATAGAGAGTATCGCCTTGGGTGTAAGATTCTGTGGTCACCTCTACTTCTGGCGGCTCGGGTATCTGCATCTGCGTCCGTTCTTTAGCGGCCAGCACCACATCGCCACCCAACTTGAATACCAGCACCGTGCCCGGCAACTCGAAGGCTCGATTACCGGTAACCATGGTCGCAACATACTGAACGTCATCGATCTGATAACTGATGAGTGATGAGGAGAAGCTCCCCAGCGCGTCGTAACTCCAGATGGGTTCGCCCGTATCGGTGTTGCGGGCGACGAACTGGCCGTTTCCTTCGCCCTGGAACAGCAGACCCGTGGTGGTTGCAAGCACGCCGCCGTTGAAGACGGGTCCCAGCTGGTGACGCCATTTGTATTCGCCGGTCAACGGGTCGAATGCGCCAATAAAACCTTTGGACTCCGGACGCGGTGCGGCTTTTGCCTCCAACTGACGGCGATACTCACCCTCACCCCAGCCGAGGCTCAAGCCCCGATCCCGGATCTTATATATGCCCGTCTTTACGAAAGATTCGTCGAGGGAGTAGAAATTGGCATAATCATGGTAATAGAAATACATCAGCCCTTTTTCTTGATCCCAGGACTGTGGTTCCCAGTTATGTGCACCTGCATTGGCCGGCAGAATCCACTGCGGATTATCCTCGTAGCGCGCCTCCGGATTTTCCACGGGGCGGCCGGTTTCCATGTTGACGTGGGTAGCCCAGGTGATGCCCTCGGTGTATGGATGGGCTCGCAGCAACTCGCCATTGCTTCGATCAATGACGTAGAAAAAGCCGTTTTTTGGTGCCTGTAACAGCACTTTCCTTTGCACACCGTCCACTTCCATCTCCGCCAGGGTCATATCCATCGCGGAGCTGTAGTCCCAGTTGTCACCCGGCACCGTTTGGTAGTACCAGTTCATCCGACCAGTGTCGACGTCCACTGAGACGATGGAAGTCAGGAACAGATCGTCACCGCCACCGGGGGAGCGAATAACCCGCGGCCACGGCGCACCATTGCCGACGCCGATGTAGAGACTGTTGAAATCCTCGTCATAGACGAGGGAATTCCAGGCGGTACCGCCGCCACCAAACTTCCACCACTCACCGCCCCAGGTCTTGGCGGCCATCTCCATTTCCGGGTGCTCGAACGGTTTGCTCGGATCCCCCGGAACCAGATAGAAGCGCCAATCAACCTCACCGGTCTGCGCGTCATAGGCGGTGATGTAGCCTCGGCGCCGCTTGCTCTCTCCACTGCCCTGGCCGATGAAAATTTTACCGGCGGCTGCCCTCGGCGCGCCTGTGATGTTGAAGCGGCCAAGTGCGGACGGGTGCCAGGTGTCCACGTCCCACACTTTCTCACCGGTTGCCGCGTCGATGGCGAGTAATCGACCGTCGAACGTGCCCACGTAGACGCGGCCCTTATACACGGCAACACCGCGGTTGTGTGCCGGCCCGCAGCAGGCCAGGCGGATGTAACTTCGATCGACTTGCGGGTCGAACGACCAGAGTTCCTCTCCTGTCGCTGCGTCCAACGCATACACCACGCTCCAGCCATTGGAGACGTACATGACGCCATCGACGACCAGCGGGGTGCCCTGCATACGTTGGTTCCAATCACCCACGGCTTTGGTCCAAGCCAGTCCCAGATTGTTCACGTTGTCGCGGTTGATCTGGGTCAACATGGAAAACCGGTGTTCTTTGTACGTCTGACCGTATGCAAGCCAACTGCCCGGCTCTTTTTCCGGCGCCGCGATGACGCGTGCATCATCCACGGCACCCGCGGCCATTGCCTGCCCCGGCGTTTTCGGTGCCCCCACCGTGGTTGTGGTGGTGTCACTCGACTCGGTTCCACAGCCCGTCGCCAAAGTGATGAATGCCAAGCCATAAACCAACGATCGACCCAGTCCTTTCATATTCTCGTTCTACCCCATGCCTTGATCCGGTGCAATTCCCTCACGGCGCCGTGAATTCAAGAAAACCGTGGAACAAAAATTGTCGTAGCGCCACCTGCCTTGCGATCTGCCCACCGACTGCCACAACCGCTTCGACGCGGACGCAATTCTCCCTTCGATGCCTATCTTATCTAGGATCGGACTCCTGCACCCTCGCCCCGCGCAGGATGTTGCGCACCGCCTGATTGCCTTCGTGGCACGCGTACTCGTAGATCCTCGAGCCTGGACGGGAGACGAGTGGTATCTCGACGGTCCACTGTGCGGTGTAAATCTCGGGGTCCTCGATGGTCGCTTGCCACAGAATGGTGTCTGCGTCGGTGCGCGTGAAACGCTCCACGACACGCAACTGCGAGGTATGGGGGATGCCCTTGATGCGGCGCTGGGAACTGCTGGTCGCGATCCAGCCCCCGTCGATGTACCCGTAAGTTTCCACCACCAGCGTGTCGCCGTCCCATCGTCCTCGAGACTCGCCATTCCAGAAACCTGTACCCGCTCCCAGCCGCGGGCGTCCGTCGAGCGGGATAATGCGTGCCTCGTGGATCATCTCGTAGTGGATGAGCAACGTGTCCGGGGTCTGCAGGATGCGGTAGTAGTTGTTGTAGCCCGCCGGAAACATGCTCCCAGGCATGCCTCGGGTAATGCAGCGATCCCAAGGGCTCATGTGTTCGTAGGAGTCCGTGCTCAGAAGCCGCGCTTTGTCGCGGCGGGCCTCGGCTTCAGGGCGTACCGGAACTCTGCCGTCAGGCGGATCGATCACCAGCGAGGACCGGCCCGTTGCAACGACGCTGCTGCCGAAATCCATCCAGACCAGGTTGTAGGCGCCGACATTGCCACCGAGGGGGGGTGGCTGCGTCTTCGGTGGTCCCGCTTGCGCGTCTCGAGCTCGCGCGGCCTGGATACGCGCGGAGGCGGCAGCGGCCTCCTCCGGGGTCACGAACCGCTTCTCCGCCTGACCCACGGGCCTTTCGAAAGGGGTAAGCGTCTCGTTGGACCAGACCCCTTCGAGATCTGGCGTCCCCCAGGCGGTTCGGGGAGTTCGCCATTCGCCGTCTTCGGCCGTCGCAGGAAGTCCCACGGTCAACGAGAGCACAATCGCCATTGAAATTTTTGGGATGGATTTCATTGGTTGTCGCGTCCTCCCATGGGATGTTTTACGAAGCTCTTTATACTCCCTGTGAAGGCGCGTGGTTGGGTTAAGCACCGTCTCTGGGGTTCCAGTGCGGTTGGGCGTCATAGGTCTCGATGCTCTCGTCCATAAAGTCCCAAGGGTTGCGATTTCTGGCGAAAACAACAACTTCTGGCGTGAACTTGGATGAATCGTCGAACGTCCCGAGCGAGATCGTCAGATATCCCTCCATTGCCGTATTACGGCCGAAAATCGGGCTGCCGCAGGACGGGCAGAACACTCTGGTAACCTGGTTACCGTTTTCTGATTGGAGCTGGTAAGTTGCAACTGGCCCGGTCAGCTGGAACTTGTCAGTGGGAAACATCGCACCGGTTGAATGCCCCGCTCCCGTCAGCCGCTGGCAATCTTCGCAGTGGCAGTGAGCGACGATGCGCGGTTCGCCTTCGACTTCGTATTGGACCGATCCGCACAAACACCTTCCGCGTCGAATTTGTTTGCCGTCACTCATTCTTGCATCACCGTTTCATGGTCATCAGATTCCCCCAAACCCGGCTGGCCGTTTATTCGCCTGCACCGGTCGAAGACTCTTCGGTCAAAGCTGTTTCCTTGTCTGAGATGGCGCGGGAAATGATGTACTGACGAATACGTTCCGAGTCCTCCATGGACAACATGTCGGAGAAGTTGGACATACCTTTCGCCTGTAACAATCCACCACGGACAATGGCCTGGTACTGATCGTGAGTCTCTGCACTCATCAATCTCAGATCGGGCAGGGTACCGCTGGATTTCGCGCCAATTCCATGACAGTTGCCGCACGTGTTGTGATAAAGAATATCGCCGCGGTCGATTTCATCCACCGATGCGGTCAGTGGCGGCTGTTCGGGGATGGTTGTGTCTCGCGCGGTGGGTACCGGCAGGGAAGCGCCTCCGCCGAGCACAAACACCACCAATTTACCGAAGTTGCCGTATTTGTAGGTTGCGGTATCTGGATTGCTGTCCAGCCGTATACCGGAGCCAGTGAGAACGGCCACGTATTGAGTACCGTCAATCTCGTAGGTGATCGGAGGTGCGACGATGGACGTATAGGTGTTGTACTGCCAGAGCAGGTCGCCGTTGTCGGTACTGAAGGCGGAGAAGTTGCCCAGCGCGTCACCCTGGAACACCAGCCCACCGGCCGTCGCGACCACCCCACCGTTCCAGTAGTCCACGTGTTCAACCGCCCACTTCGTCTCTCCGGTGAGGGGATCGAACGCTTTGAGATAACCAACCGCATCCGGTCCATCTGGCGTGTTGTCCAACAACTGATTGATCCGACCCCACTCTATCCCCATGTTGAAACCTCCCGGGGTGACCTTGTAAAGGCCGGTTTCTGCATACTCCTCGTTCATGGCGTAGACAAAGGCGGCATCCTGGGTGGGGAAGTAGACGAGTCCTTTGCTTGCGTCATATGACATGGCCTGCCAGTTGTGCGCGCCGAGCGGTCCCGGCAGAATCCATTGCGGATGGTCGGCGTACGCCGTGTCCGGATTTTCCACCGGACGCCCGGTCTGCATATCCACGTGGGTTGCCCACGTGACTGCACCATAGGGATGGGCGCGCAACAGCGTTCCGTCACTGCGATCGATGACGTAAAAGAAACCGTTTTTCGGCGCCTGCAAGAGCACCTTACGTTGCACCCCGTCGACCTCCATGTCCGCCAGGATCATGTCTTGTACAGCGGTGTAGTCCCAGTTTTCGCCAGGCGTGGTCTGGTAGTACCACTTCATCACCCCGGTGTCGGCATCCAGCGCAACAATGGCGGTCAGAAAGAGGTTGTCACCACCTCCTGGCGAGCGGATGGCCCGGGTCCAGGGTGCGCCGTTACCTACACCCAGATAGATGTTGTGGAAATCCGGATCGTAAACGATGGAGTTCCACACCGTGCCGCCGCCGCCGATCTTCCACCATTCGCCGCCTTTCCAGGTTTTGGCGGCCATTTCCATCTCTGGATGTTCGAATGGCAGGGACGGGTCGCCGGGCACTGTATAGAAACGCCACGCCTGCTCGCCCGTTTCCGCGTCATACGCCGTAACATAACCGCGCACACCGAACTCTGCACCGCCGTTGCCGATATATATTTTTCCGGCTGCCGCTCGAGGAGCGCCGGTAATCGAGTAGTTGCGTTCATGGTCAACGATAGTGTCGACTTCCCAGACAGGCATACCCTTTGCCGCGTCCAGCGCAATCAGCCTGCCATCCAACGTTGCCAGATAAACGCGGCCCTGATAGACGGCCAGGCCGCGACTGATCACGCCACAACAGGATTTGCGTGCATGTCCGGGTGGAACTTGCGGATCAAACCGCCAGATTTCCTCGCCGCTCGCCGCGTCCAGGGCATAGGCGATACTCCAGGCGCTGGTGAAGTACATGACGCCATCGACCACCAGGGGCGTGGCTTCCAGCGCGCGGGTGGTATTGAGGTCTTTGAACCAGGCCAGACCCAGACCGTCCACGGTTTCTTGATTGATGTCGGTTAAGGGGGAGAATCGTTGCTCTTCGAAAGTGCGACCGTAAGTCAGCCAGGCTCCGGGTTCATCCACATCAGCCCGGTTGATGCGCTCGTCAGTTACCAGAGCGACGGACGCCGACACCGTTGCCGGTGTCGATTCGACAGTAAGACTTGTGTCCGCCGCTGTGGGAGGTTTTGCAGATGGTGGTGATTCAGCTGACCTGAATACCAGCCAGGCAATGGCCGCTATGGCAACGAAGATAGCCAGAATGATCGCGGTAGAAAGTCCCCTCTGGGTATCGTTCATGATCTTCCCCTGAATGTGGTTTTGACGCCCCGTATGCTGGATGTTGATTGGTTTGTTGTCAGTCCGATTCTTCTTCCAAATGCTTAGCTGATGCATCCGTTTGCAAGTTCGACTCTGAGTAGGTCAGAACCAATCCAAGCATACCTGATTTTGATTAACGACTCAGGCGAACGACTCAGTCTACGACGGCAGTCGAGTCAAAACTGCCTTTGGGTAGCTTTCTAAGGTATAAGGTAGTGTACAGTCACCACCAAGATGAGGCACTGCGATCACGATAGCGTCACCTAAAGCTTTCTATCTGCCGATAGTAGTGGCATGGGCGTTGTGTGCCTTGATGTCGATAGGTGGGTGCGGATCTTCGCCACGGGATGCCCCTGCGGAGGACCTCTTTGTTGGTGATTTAGCGGACATTGAGGTCCGTGGTTACATTCGTTTTGGTCGGCAAACCTGGGCGGGTTTCGACTCCCTGCCTCAAGAAGGGTTGCCGATGCAGTCCTACTATCAGCTTGCTGAGGACTTTGCAGCAAAACGAGGGCTTGCGGCGCGCTGGGTCGACATCGACGATTTTGTCGAGTTACTCCACGCTGCGGTGGCGGGCCGGGTCGACGTCGTGATCAACAACGTAACGGTTACCGAATCGCGCAGGCAACTCGTTGGCTTCACGATACCGCTCACCCTCAGCGATGAGTGGCTGATCGGGCGCACGCAGAACATGGCGTTGGAACTGGAGTCGGAGGCGTTTCAGCAACTCACGCTGGGAATTCCGGAAGGGACAGCCTATCTCGACTCGGTTGCTACCACGCCTGAGTTGGCAGGGCTGCGACTCGAACGCCTACCGCCCACCATGTTGCCTGACGAAGTCGTCGACGGCATTACGGCTGAACGTTATGACCTCACGTTGATGGATGCGGGTAGTGCGCGATATCTGGTCGAAAACAACCCGAACCTAGAGCGCTTGTGGACGCTCCCAAAGCGACGAGAACTGGCGTGGGTTGCTCGGCGCGACAACCCGAACTTGATAGCTGCACTGGACCAATTCCTTGTCGAACAGCATATCGGCGGCCGGCGTGCACGGCGAGATCGTCAGGATCTGGCTGGCATCAAGGCGAGTGGCACGATGCGTATGCTGACGTTGACTGGGCCACATACATTTTTTCTCTGGCGAGGGGAGTTGCTGGGTTTTGAATACGAACTTCTGAAACTGTTCGCAGGGGAGCAGGGAGTACGTCTGGAGGTTGTGTTGGCGCCCGATCGCGCCAGCCTCTTTGAAAATATCGAATCGGATCGAGCAGATGTATTGGCTGCCGCGGTGACAGTCACCGAAGAGCGACTCGAATCCGGGCTTCATTTCTCGGAACCTTATATGTATGTGGACGAAGTATTTGTAAGTTCCGTATCCAATCCACCGCCTGAAACTCTGGATGATCTGAGCGACCGCATCGTCTACCTGAACCCCGTGACAAGCCACTGGCAACATCTGCAGAGCCTGGAGTCACCAGTGGTGATTCGCGAAGTAACCGACGACATGGAAACGCTTCTGGAGCGGGTTCGGAGCCTCGACTATGACGTTACGCTGATGGATAGTCATCTGTTGGCGATAGAACGGGCGTACAACGGAGACCTGGCGGAAGGTTTGGTGTTAACCAAAGGTGCTCCCATAGCCTGGGTCGTTCACCCGGATAACGTAGAACTCAGCCAGGCATTAGACGAGTTCACGAAACGCGTATATCGCAGTAAGACATATAACCTGTTATGGCAAAAATATTTCGGCAACGAACGGCGCGTCATTCGTCATGAGCGGCAACGTATCGTTGGAGCCGAACTGTCCCCCTACGATAGCCTTGTTAAACAACGGAGTACTGAGTTTGAATTCGATTGGCGCATGGTGGTGGCGCAAATGTATCAAGAATCCAAGTTCGATCCGAAACGTACATCGTTTGCAGGTGCCCGCGGTTTAATGCAGGTGATGCCAAGAACGGCAGCGCAAGTTGGCGTAGATGAACAGGATCTGTGGGAGCCTGAACCCAACATCACCGCCGGGGTACGCTACCTGAACTGGACCCGGGAGCGATTTGAAGACTCGTTGCCGTTGAGCGAGCGATTGTGGTTCGCCCTGGCCGGCTACAACGCAGGGCCCGGTCATGTGCGGGATGCACGCCGCCTCGCTCGAGAGCAGGGTTGGAATCCGAACTTATGGTTCGACAATGTCGAAGGTGCCATGTTGCTTTTGAGCAAGCCAAAGTACGCGCAACGAGCTCACTACGGTTTTGTGCGTGGCAGCGAGCCGGTAAAATACGTGCGTGACATTCGAGAGCGGTACCGGGCCTACGTAAATCACTTAAACGAGTTGGAGAGCGGTTCACTGCGATGACTTTCCACGACCTTAGTGGAGCCTGTTCAGCTGTGCTCGGCGGTACTGAGCGGGCGATTGCCCGACGCACTTCTTGAAAGCAGCGTAAAACGCTGAATTGGAATTAAAACCGACCGTGAACGCAATGTTCAATATGGCGCCGTTTTGGCCGTCGAACCTGCTCAATAGCTCTCTGGCATGTTCGATTCTGTGTTGATTCAGGTAGTCAAAAAAACTCATACCGAATCCGGAATTGATGACCTGTGACAAATGGTTGACTGAACAATCAACAGCCTCTGCAAGCTTCGGTAACGTCAGGTCAGACCTCAGGAAAACCTCTTGCGACTGCATGACCTGCTCGAGCCGGTTTTTGTACTCGAGTAACTGTTTGCTATTCAATCCGGACTTTGCGTACTTGTGCGTTGGTGCTTCGCAAGACTTCATGTGACCGAGGTTCGAGGGCTGGTTGATGCTGGGAATATCGTAGTAGTCGGTGATCGTCATCGCCGCATCGCCATGTAGCGTCATAAATTCCGCACCGCGATAGAAGTTCTGGCGTTTGCTCTCGACTTTCTCGAGCGGACACATCTGATATTGAAACGCTATGGTGTCTCTGCTCGTTAGAATTTCTCCGATCAACTCGTACCGGTGCCGGTGGTTGGAGAAAAATTCACGCAGGCTGGTAATCAGTTCGTCATGGGAGCTTTGGACGTTCTCCGGGACGTCGCAGTAAATGCCGTCAGCGGTGAGATGGTCAGCCACGCCTTTTGGATCGCAGTGGTTCCATGCGTCAAAATAGCTTTCTACAAATTCTGTTACTTGCATAGCGGTTTCCAGACGTTCCGCATTCGAAAACACATCCTATCGCAGGGTTGCGAGAGATGTCATACCAGAATTGTATCCCGTTCGCCGAAACCCAGACTCAGCCGTTGGGCGGATCCCGAATCAACAATCAGGCGGCGGTGTGGCGCGTGCCCGGGTTGGTGCCCAGAACGGCTTTTGTTTGCGCGTACATCTGGCCACCCGGCTGTACTGGCGCAGTTCTTTTTCGTAGTAAATTTCCGCCCACAGTTCACCTTGCAGGTACTGTGTTTTTATCATGGCCAGGGCGATGTTCGCCTTTACCGCGGGTGACCACATTGCCGAGGTAACGTAGCCAATTTCCCGCGAGCAACGCTTGTTTTCATAGATGTAGGAGCCTTCGGCTGGTTTATTACCTTCGATGTCGAGTTTGGTCAACGTGTACTTCGATCCGTGTCGTTTCTCTCTCAACAATGCACTTCGACCGCTGAAATGTGGCTTGTTGAAATCGACCAACCAGCCGAGGTTCAATTCGAACGGCGTCTGGTCATGCTCAAAGTGGACGGTCCTGAGCGCTTCGTTAAATTCCATCGCTGGCATAATGAACGCAGCCTCGAGTCGGGCCATATTGGTCGCGGCTTCACCGTAGGGCTGTATGCCGTAATCTGCACCTGCTGCATAGAGCTCATCCCACAGTTCGAGGGCCAGCGTTGGCTGAATCCAGAGTTCGTATCCAAGATCACCGGTAAACCCGGTGCGCGACACCATGAGTGTCTCGCCGTGGAATGGAAAGTGTCTTATCTCGAACCGTTTTGCCGTATCGATTCCATCGAGCCCCATGTTCTTGAGGACGGCGCACGACGTAGGCCCCTGCAGGGAAAGCGCTGCAATTTCATCGGACACATCCCTGATACTGACGTCATCGAACCCAAATACACTTTTTTCTAACCATGCGTTACATGGGCTACCGCAGGTCAGCATGAACTTGTCGCCGGATAGTCTGAATATTGTTCCGTCGTCGATCATGCGCCCTTCGTCGGTACACCAGACACAATAGCCAACGCGATTGAGTTTGATCTTGGCAACATCTCTCGTGACCATCCGGTTCAACATGGCTTCTGCATCACCGCCGCAAATTTCATACTTCTGCATCGGGCAGATGTCGTAGGTACCGCAGGTATTGCGAACGCAAAAATATTCGTACTCCGTATCGTAGTAGTACTCGGCGAATTTGTAGCCGTTCCACGCCCCCCATGCGTTGCGGATATTCAAAGCCTGCTGCCTGGGGTAGAAAGGAGATTCTTTCAGGCGTTCACCGGCGTATGGGTCAGTCGTATTCATAAGTTATTCGTCGTAGAAGTCATCAGCGGGAACGGTATTCGGCCGTCGTAGATCGATGAGTATTTCACGCGCCGCGTTCGCACCACATGCCGCGGAGACACCCCCGCCTGGATGGGTTGATGATCCGCACATGTAGAGATTCCTGAACGGCATACGATATTGCGCATAACCAGGGAATGGGCGGTTGAATAACAACTGATCAATTGTGAGTTCACCCTGGAAAATATTGCCTTCCGTCAATCCAATCTCCTGTTCGATCTCATGTGGCGTGCGAACCTCCATATGTACGATCAGGTTCTTGAACCCCGGGCTGTATCGTTCAATTTTGTCGACGACACTCTGGCCAAATTGATCACGTTTTTCCGGTGTCCATGGCCCACTGCTGAGTTCATAGGGGCAGTACTGGACAAAATTCGACATCCAGTGTTGTCCGGGGGGCGCGACGGTTGGATCCCAGGCTGACGGGATGATTGATTCGACAAATGGATCGTCGGACCAGCGACCACGTTTCCAGCAATCGTAAGCACGCTCCATGGTTTCCAGAGACCCCATGAAACCCTGCCCGCCGCGATCGAGGTAACGGTTTTCCGGTACGCCTGTGAATTTCGGTAATCCCGACAGCGCGATATTGACCTTGCCGGACGAGCCACGAATCTTGAAGTTGCAGGCTTTCTCAAAGATGCCTTCCGGCAAATCGTTTTTGTTCATGATGCGGGTAAACGTCCGCTTCGCATCCAGGTTCGATACGACGACGCGCGCTCTGATCTCGTCACCATTTTCGAGTACAACGCCGACTGCCTTGCGATTCTCCACCAGCACTTGTTGCACACAAGCGTTGGTTCGAATTTCTCCACCGTGTTCCTGCAGAGCACCGGCAATGGCATTTGAAATGGCGCCCATACCGCCCCGCGCTAGACCCCACGCGCCGATGCTGCCATCAACATCACCCATGACGTGATGCAGCAGGATGTACGAGGAGCCTGGCGAGTAAACGCCAAGCGCCGTACCGATGATGCCTGGGCTCGCCATGGTAGCCTTGATCATGTCGTTTTCGAAATAGTCTTCAAGATACTCGGCCGCGCTCATCGTGAAGAAGCGGACATATTCATAAATTTGTTTTTCGCCAAGATTCCAGAACTGTTTGGCGAGGAAAAGCAGTTCTGTGATATCCCGGAGCCGAAATGACGTTGGATCGGGCGGCGTGCGTAGTAATGTTTTGCGAATAAGTAGCGAGTAACGTGTCAGATCCGTCTGAAAGCGAAACATCGCATCTGCGTCGTGGGGTGAGTGGCGTTTTAGTTCAAGGTGCGCAGCCTGCGCATCATGATAGGAAAATAGTCTCTCCCCCCCATTACCGAAATTGACTGTTCCAAGGTAGGGGACCAGTAGCAGGCCGTGCCGGGCGAGATCCAGGTCACGGTGTAATGCTTGGCGCATCATGCTGCAGACATACGAACAACTCGAGTAGGTCCAGCCCTTGTGAAGTTCCCGGGAAACAGCCGCACCGCCGATGTAGTCGTTCTTCTCGAGGACGACCACGTTCAGTCCGGCCTTTGCCAGATAGGCTGCATTCGTCAGGCCGTTGTGACCTGCACCGATAACGATTGCGTCGTAACTATTCATTGCGGAGTCATTGCGGAGTCATTGCAGAGTCATCGCAGGATTTCACGTGCGGCGTTGTGTCCCGCACCGCCCATGATGCCACCGCCTGGATGGCAACCGGCGCCGCACAGGAACAGACCGGGTATTGGCGTCTTATACTGAGCGGCTTCGTAGGTCGGCCGCATCATGAACATTTGATCCATCGCAAATTCGGTGTGATGCCAGTGGCCACCGGTCACTCGATAGCGTTGCTCTAAATCCAATGGCGTCAGCAACTCCCGGTAAATAATTTGCTCACGGATACGTGGCGCATATTGAGCGATTGTGTCGATGGCCCGTTCGCAGATCAGCTCACGAGCCGCGGAGGTCCATCCGCCTTTTAGCCGATATGGTACGTACATGACGTGAGCTGACAATACGTGTTGTCCGGCAGGCGCGAGCGATGCGTCGTGCATACTCGGAAGCACAATTTCCATGACCGGTTTGATCGGGCACTCGCCGTATTTCGCGTCGTCAAACGCGTACTCAATCGCGTCCATCGTCGGTGCAGTTAGCATTCGACCGTCTGGTCGCTGCAGCCCGTCGAACTCTGGCAGGTCATTCAGGGCGATGTGCAGTTTTGCGACATAACCATCACATCGCAATCGTCGAATTCTGTTGGTGAAGCCAATATCGAGATACTCGACGCCAACCAGGTCAAGGAAGGTCCTTTGTGGATCGATAGCCGCGATAACGTGATCGGCTTCGATCTTTTCACCGTCGCGGAGCCATACACCAGTCGCCATCAGGCCATCGGCGCTCCCGTCAATGGATATTCGATTGACGTCGGCACCGATTCTAATTTCGGCGCCTGATGTCGTGGCCGATGTGCACAAGGACTCGATGAGGCCATTTACTCCACCCGCCGGTATAACGTGTGCGCCTTTAGATTCCCCGGCCATGCGATACAACATCGCCAGTACGGCGCTATTTGGTGATCTCGGCGCTAATTTCGAACCAATGAGACCATCCCAGCTCAGCGTTGCCTTGAGGATGTCGCTGGTAAAATACTCATCCATCAGGTCACGGGCAGGAAGAGAGATAACCCGCAAGAATTCCCGCATATCGGTTTTGCCGATACGGCGCATGTTGAGTCCAAGGTGTCCAAAGGTCATCAACTCGGCAAGGCTGTTGTTGCCGATACGCGGCATGGTTTTGAGCCAGAAAGGCTTCAGCACATCAGCAAAACGCATCATGAGACGAGCGTAGTTCTGATAGCTTTCCGAGTCGGCTTCGCTGGTCCCGCTTAAAACGTCGTGGTGCACTACGACGTGCCTTTTGTCGATACTCAGTCCGATCGTAGGCAATGGTTTTGATTTGCTCTCGGAGTCGGTCGCAAAGCCATATGAAGCAAGCCTCAGGTCTTTGGCTATTTTCTGGGAGAAATGGCTTATGGAGTGTGCGACCGACACGTGAAAACCGGGATGGAATTCTCGGCTTGCGCCAAGTCCGCCGGGTGCAACGTCAGCCTCGAGCACAAGCACACGCTGTCCGCCCCGCGCCAGATAGGCAGCACAGACCAATCCGTTATGCCCTGCCCCAATAATGATCGAGTCGTACCGGTCCAATCCCACACCGTTTTCAAGATTTACGGGCCCACTCGTACGCTAGTCACCGCATGCCCGCAAGACTTCCGTGCCTACACGCGCAAGTTGCGGTCCGTTTCCAGCGAAAATAATTTCGACTGGGATCTTGATTCTGTAGTTACTACAGGTTGTAGTATGGCAATTATTGCAACGGAACATGGAATTCTCACAACTTGTTGAGTCTAATAACGCTAGAAGCGCAGGGAGGCGCCGAAGCAAACCGTGGAACAAAATTGCCAGCACGGCATTGGCAGGTGAAATCATGTTTTACAAAGTATTCGCACTCGCGGTAGCGCTCGTATCTACGCCAGTTCTCGCCCAAGATTACGTGGTCACCGTGCACGGCATCGTTTGCTCTTTCTGTGCGCAAGGTGTCATCAAGAAAGTCTCGAAACTCCCGTTTGTGGACCGCTCGATGTACACAAACGGAGTTAAGGTTGAGATTGAAGAGCAGAAGGTCACGGTGGCTGTTCGGGATGATGCGGCGATTAACACCGCGAGTCTTTTTGCTGCCATCGAATCGGGTGGCTACAGCCCGATCGATGTATGGATCGTTTCCGCAACAGGCGAACTCACCGCACACCCGCGGTGAAGAAGGTCGGCTGGGCGCTACTGCTTTTCCTGAGTGAGCAGGCATTCGCTCATCAGCCTGTGATGGACATGGCACCGCGCTGGGAAGGTGGTTACGGCATCCAAACGAGAGTCGAGCGCTTTGATTCACGGACAACGATATGGGTAGAAGGCGTATACACCTTCCGACCCTCCACGCGATTAACCTTCAAGCTTCCCTACGTCGATAACGAGCTCGGCAACGTCATCATCGGTGTACCTCTCAAGAAGTATACGAATCGAGGCGCATTTACTTCTAATTGGAGCGTTACGCCATCGGTACAATTTCCAACCGGGAACGATGGCGATTGGGACGTGGGCGTCAGTATCGCCTACAGTGCATCAACGCCATCGTCTTACCGGCTTTTCGACCTATATGCATGGGACAATCGTGTTGGGCTCGACATCAATCTGGGAATTCACCCCTTGCACAACAATGCAACTAACAGCGGACTATTTGCCATTTGGGATGTTTCCCTGCTCGCTTCTTCCGACGGCGATCGTATCCAGACTGGGCCGGTACTGATGTACTACCGGCAAAACGTTATGGCGCGCATCGAATACAAGGCTCTCGTTTACGAACGCGACAGCAATTGGAGTGGTGGTTATATCGGGATTGGCATCGGCGCGGTTTTCTGAGGATGGACAAACCGAGAAATCATATTGGTCAATATAGGTCAGGCGGCACTGGTCGGTTACCTCGCGAGCGTTGCTGCACTACCGCTGCGTGATTTATATAGTGACGCTAACTGACGATTTCGAGATTAGTTAAATCGTCTGCAGCCTGCCATTTCGACAACATCTGGATGAAATCGTCTTCTGGCTTCGCTTTGGAAATCAGGAATCCTTGTGCATAGTCGCACTTTGCGATGAGCAGATGCTGTAACTGCACTTCCGTTTCGACCCCTTCGGCGACAACCTGTTTGCCTAGTGTGGCTGCAATGCTGATGAGGTGTTGTACGAGCGCGCGCGCTTGATCAGATGTTTCTAACTCGGTAATGAACGAGCGGTCGATCTTGACAACATCCAGGGGAAGCTCACGTAACATACTTAGCGAAGAAAAGCCGGTGCCGAAATCATCGAGCGCAATTTTCATGCCGGCCATCTGTAAGATCTCAAGCTCGGATACGACCTGTTGCGTATCCTTGGCAAACACCGACTCTGTCACCTCGATTTCGATGTGGTAGTGAGGCAGATTGTGCCGGTCCAGCAATGACAACAGCGAAAGCGCGAAACCATCTGTCATCAACTGCTTCGGAGAAATATTGATCGCGACGGTGTTGAGGGTAACTCCTTGCTGCTCCGTGGACGCAAAAAGACTCGCCGTTTTGCTTATTAAGATCGACATGAAGTCGTAAATCAGGCTCGTTTCCTCTGCAATAGGTACGAACACGTCTGGCGGTACGACGCCGAGTTCATCATCCGTCCACCGTAGCAAAGCCTCGGCGCTATCAACGGTTCGATCTCCGAGCTTGAGCTTTGGTTGAAAGTGCACCTCGAGTTCACCTTGTTTGATGGCGTTTCGCAGGCGGCTTTCAATGAATACCCGATGTCGGTTCGCCTCGTTCAACGTATCGTCGAAAAATGCGAACCTGGCACCGCCGGTCTCTTTTGCACGGTACATAGCAGAGTCTGCTTTCATGATGAGTTCTTCAACGCTATTACCATCGTCCGGAAAAATCGCGACTCCGATTGAGACACCAATAGTGTGTTCCATTCGATCTACAACGACCGGCGTAGTAATAGAGGAAATGATCCGTTCGCATAGGGTGGATACTGACTTGTGGTCTTCACACGATTGAACAATGATCGCGAACTCGTCCCCACCTAGGCGCGCGATCACGTCCACTTCTCGAACCGTCTCGCGTAAGCGATCGCTGACTATCACCAGTAACCGATCACCAGCTTTGTGGCCTTCCGTGTCGTTAACCTTCTTGAAGCCGTCGAGGTCCAGGAACAAGAGCACACCCTTATCGCCACGCCACGAGCGAGAAAGGCTTTCATGTAGCTTATCTTCGAACGCGTGGCGGTTGACGAGGCCGGTCAAAGCATCGAAGTGGGCTTGCTGATATAGGCTGTCAGAACGACTGATATTGGTAACTGCAACGGATAGCCGATCCGTCAGGTCGGTTAGATACTTAGTCTCACTGGCTGTTATGTACCTGTCGCCGACCGCAACCAATACGCCTGATATCTTGCCTTCCGCGGCAACAGGTAAACACGCGAGAGTATTTTCTCCGCAAACTCGCCGGGCTATATCGCAATAACCATCGATGTTGCTCAGGTCGTTGTCGGTAATTTCCACGAGGCCGATCGTGTCCTTGATCAGTTGCCGCTTATCCAGTCGATACGTTTTAAGCAGGACAGACGACACATCAGGTCGGAGGATCAACGTGATCTCGACTGCATCCATCCGAGCAGATGTCAGCGTTTTACGAAGAACCGTGTCGAGATCTGCGGCAGACAGGATCAGGCGATCAATGTCGGCCAACGACTGGTTGGATTTTTTTTCCTCTTTGAATTGGTCGATCATGGCGTTGAAGGCGTCAGCAAGCGGCTGAAATTCGTCGTGCGTATCAACGTGCACAGGGCGAGAATAGTCTCCGTTTGCAAGTCGACGAGTTGCGTCCTGGAGATCCGCCAGGGGTTTGAGTTTTCGTCGCAACAGTCGCACGCTCCACACTGCAACAACGATTAGCGCCAGCACGGTTGCTCCGGTAGCCACCAGGATGTATTGCGTAACAGAACTGAACATTGCTGGCGGTGAACCACCATAGCTTGCCAGGTAGGCCAGCGTGGAAAGTGGCACGAGCGCGAAGCCCCCAAGAAGGACGAGGAGATGGCGTTCAACACGC
>SMUX01075862.1_pt1 | contig 19001 bp, 14 predicted proteins | sample 2456431 | NCBI WGS metagenome assembly SMUX01 (sample SAMN11095930, study PRJNA526329) | marine sediment metagenome | biome: Marine sediment; feature: Surficial sediment; material: Deep marine sediment; isolation source: Hadal surficial sediment | place: Pacific Ocean | collected 2014-11 | depth... | reverse complement strand
GCACGTCCATCAGGTGGGTGCCGCCCAAATAGGGGTCGTTGACGATGAACAGATCGCCAGGCACGATCGCGCGGGCGCGCTTGATGACCTCGGCGGTGCCGAACTGCATGGTGCCGACGAAGACCGGCAGACCGAGGTCGCCCTGGGCGATCAGCGCGCCGGTCTCGCGGTCGTAGATGCCGTCGGAGCGGTCGAGCGCTTCGGCGATCACCGGGCTGAAGGCGGCGCGCACGAAGGCCAGGTCCATCTCGTTGCAGACCTGGATCAGCCCGCTCTGGATGACCGCGAGGGTCACGGGATCGAGCGTTCCGGTCATGGCCCGCACACCTCGATCATCAGGTTGCCGAGCGGGTCCACGCTCACCCGGTCGCCGGGCTCGATCACGATGGTGGTGTCGAGCTGTTCGACGATGGCCGGGCCGGCGAGGGTCGCGCCCGGCGGCAACTGGCCGCGCCGGTAAATCGGCGTCTCGCGCCAGCCGCCGGCCAGCCAGACCTGGCGTGTGGCTGTTGGCTCCCCCGGGGCCACTCCTGGCGCGCCGCCGGCCTCGGCTAGCGCCGCGAGCGGCACGCGCGCGCGCCGGCCGATCACCGCGGTGTTGAGGTTGACCAGGACCGCGTGGATCTCCGGCAGCGCGACTTCGAAGCGCGCCCAATAGGCGGCCTCGAAGGCCTCCTGCAACTGTTCCCGCGTGACCGCCGTGCCCGGCACCGGCCCCGATAGCGGCACGGTCAGGATGTGGCTCTGACCGAGGAACTGCATATCGGCGCTGTGGAGTACGGTCAGGCCCTCGATCTCGACGCCCTCACGCGCGATCGTCGCCCGGCCCTCGGCGATCTGCGCTTCCAGCACCCGGCGCACCCGGTCCATGTCGAGCGCCGGCACCGGAGTGTTGACCGTGTTGACGTAGTCGTGGCGCACGTCGGCGACCAGGCAGCCGAGCGCGTTGGTGATGCCCGGCCGCGCCGGCACCAGCACCCGCGGGATGGCCAGCTCCTTGGCCAGCGCCGAGGCGTGCAGCGGCCCGGCGCCGCCGAAGGCGAACAGCGCGAAGTCGCGCGGGTCGTGGCCGCGCGCCAGCGACACCAACCGGAGCGCGCCGGCCATGCGGTCGTTGGCGATGCGCAGCACCGCGGCGGCGGCCTGCTCGGCGTCGAGGCCGAGCTGCTCGCCCAGCTCGCGGGCGAAGACCGCGCGCAGCACATCCAGCGAGACCGGGGTGTCGACGGCCAGCAGCGCCCCGGGGTCGAGCCGGCCGAGTAGCAGGTTGGCGTCGGTGATGGTCGGCCGCTTTCCGCCGCGGCCGTAGCCGATCGGCCCCGGCTCGGCGCCCGCGCTTTCCGGGCCGACCTGCAGGATGCCGGCATCGTTGACGAAGGCGATCGAGCCGCCGCCGGCGCCGATCGAATGCACGTCGACCATGGGTACGTGGATCGGCATGGCGTATTCGAGCTCGAGCTCCGAGCTGACCTCGGGCACGCCGCCGCGGATCAGGCCGACGTCGCAACTGGTGCCGCCCATGTCGTAGGTGATCACGTTGTCGATGCCCGCCGCCTTGGCGGTGTAGGCGGCCGCCATGACGCCCGAGGCCGGCCCGGACATGATCGTCTTGACCGCCGCCTCGGCGACGATGCTGGACGACACCGTGCCGCCGTTGCCCTGCATGACCAGCAGATCGCGCGGGTAGCCGCGCTCGGCCAGGCCCTCGCGCAGGCGCGAGATATAGCGGTCGAGCACCGGCTGAATGCAGGCGTTGACCGTGGCGGTCACGCAGCGCTCGTACTCGCGGTACTCCGAGATCACGGCGTGGCCCATGGTGATGTAGCCGTTGGGCCAGACCTCGGCGGCGATCTCGGCGGCGCGGCGCTCGTGCGCCGGGTTGACGTAGGCGTGCAGGAAATGGATGACCAGCGTCTCGCGGCCGGCCTCGCGCAAGGCGATTGCCGCCGCGCGCACGGCTTCCTCGTCGAGCGGCACCAGTACCTCGCCCTCGGCGTCCATGCGCTCGGGCACCTCGAGGCGGTACTCGCGGTCGATCAGCGGCTCGAAGCGGCCTTTCAGGCCGTACGGCTGGGGCCGGGTGCGGCGGCCCAGCTCGAGCACGTCGCGGAAGCCCTCGGTGGTGATCAAGCCGGCCTTGGCTGTCTTGCGCTCGAGCATGGCGTTGGTGGTCGCGGTGGTGCCGTGCACGATGCTGCGCACCTCAGAGAGCGGCACCCCGATCTCCTCCAGCGCGTGGAGCACGCCGAAGGCCTGGTTGTCCGGGGTGGTCGGCACCTTGGCGACGCGCGGCGGGCCGCCGCCCTCGTCCATCAGGATCAAATCGGTGAAGGTGCCGCCGACGTCGACGCCGATAACCTTGGCCGTTTGGGTCATGCCGCCGAAACCACCAGGCCCCCCAGCACCCGGCCGAGCACCCGGCCGAGCACCCGGGTTTCACCCTGCAGCGCGAGGCAGGCATCGACGATCAGCCCGCGCCGCGCCATGACCCGCGCGCGGCCCAGGCCGCGGGCGAGCGCCGCGTCGATCTTCTCAGAGGGCAGGGGGCCGACCGCGACGGTCACCGCGCGCGCGCCCAGGTCGCTGTCGGGCGCTAGTTCATTGGCCGGCGCGCGCCGCACCGCCGGGTCGTCGAGATCCACCGCGTTGGCGATCAGGGTCGCCGCCACGTCGGCCTCGGCCGCGGTCCGCGCCAGCACCGTGACCGAATCTGCGATACCGAGCGAGAAACTGCGTCCGCGCCAACCGCTGGTGGCGATACCGCGCACCGGGCTGGTGGCCGCGATGCGGGTGAAGCCGTCGAAGCTGGGCCGCGCGCCCAGGGTGACCAGGCCGCTGGTCAGGGCAGCGCCGGGAGTCAGGTATAGTGCGATGTCGCCGCCGTTGTTGACGTAAGCCTTCTCCAGCTTGCGCCCTTCGGTCATGGCGGCGAGCGTGGCATCGGCGACCGCGCCGGCGACCGCGGCCATCGGTGTCACGAAGCTCGCCCGATGTGGCGCGCAGGCTTGCCCCATGGCGCGCGCGACCGGCCCCAAAAGCGCGGGTGCGGTATCATCGAACGGCGCGCGCAGGGCCGGCAGCTCGGTGGCGAGTTCCTCGAGGATGGTTTCGAATCGCGCCCAGGCCTGGCCGTAGGCGGCTTCGGTTTCGCGCCTCGCGCCGAAGGCCTCGAGCACCAGGTCGATGGGCCCGTGCTGGAAGTGGCGTCGGCGGCCGCCGGGCAGGACGGCGCGAGCGGGTGGCGCGCTCATTCCGCCGGCTCCCCGTCGGCTTTGAGACGCGTCCCTGGGAGCGGCGCACCGGGCCAGTCGCTGCGCTCGTGCCAGCGGATGGCCTTGAGGCGCTCGACGTCCGCGATCTCCTCGAGCCTTCGCACCGCGCTCAGGTGGCCGCCGATCTTGCCGTAGTCGTCGAGCCGCAGGGTGAACTCGATCGGCGCCACGATGGCCGGGGTCGGCACGTAGCCGAAGCAGCTCTCGGGCATGGTGGTGACGTCCACCATCAGGGTGATACCGCCGCCGGGCCAGACGTAGACCGGTGCGCCGCCGCAGGTCACCCGGGTCAGAGCTTGCCCGACCGAGCGGGTCAGGCGCACCGGGTTCTCGGTCACCCCCGCGCGCAGGCTGCCCCCGGCGCCGGCCATGAAAATCACCGTGGCGAGCGCCGGCTCGCAGTTCTCGCCGATCCGCTCGACCACCACTTGAAGCTTGTCCGGCATCTCGGCCGGCACCGGCTCGAGCGCGTGGTCGAGCACGAAGTAGGCCGCGTCCTCGCCGGTGGTGCTGACCATCAGCAGGCGCAGGCCCGGCCAGGCCTGCTTGGGATCGATCCTCTCGATGATGGACAGCGGGTCGGTCACGTCGGTGCCGCCCCAGCCGGTGCCCGGCTCGGCGACCTGGAAGTAGCGTCCCGGGGTCGAGCGGCGCCCGCGCACCCGAACCCCCGCCGGCTTCATGTCCAGGAAGCGGCCGGCCTGATGCTCGCTGAGCACGCCGGTGATGTGGTCATCGACCACGATCACCTCGTCGGCTTCGCCGTGCCACTGCTTGGCGAAGATGCCGATGGTGGCCGAGCCGCAGCCGACCCGCATGCGCTCCTCGAGCTTGCCGTCGATCACCGGCGGCTCGCCCGCCTGCACCGTGAGCTCGGCGCCGCCGTCGACGGTCATCTCGACGGCTTCGCCGTTGCACAGTGCGAGCAGGGTGTCGCAGGTCACCGTGCCCTCCTTCTTGGAGCCGCCGGTCAGGTGCCGGACGCCGCCGAGGGACAGCATCTGCGAGCCGTATTCCGCCGTGGTCACGTGGCCGACCTGCTCGCCGTTCGCGCGCACCGCCGCGGTCTCGGGACCGACGAAGCGGTCGGTGTCGATCTTCACCTTGAGCCCGCAGTAGCTGAAGATGGCCTCGGAGACTACGGTCACCATGTCGACGCCGTCGTACTCGCTGGCGACGATGAAGGGCGCGGGCTTGTAGTCGGGATAGGTGGTGCCCGAACCGATGCCGGTCACGAAGGTCGGTGCGCCGGAGATCAGCGAACCGTCCCAGACCTCCGTGCCGAAGGGCACCAGCTCGCCGTCGCGCGCCGCCACCTTCTGGGTGACCACGAAGGGGTCCATGCGGGTGAGCGCGCCGCCCAGGTTGCCGTAGCGGTCGCAGGCGCCGGTCTGGCCGGCGCGGATACGGCACAACACCGGGCAGGCGTCGCAGGTGACGATATCGCCCGTGGGATCCGGAGCCGCCTTGGCGCTGTCGTCAGCCATGGGTGCCCTCCCGTCGTGCGGCCAGGATGGCTTCGCGCAGGCGGTGTGGCGTCACCGGCAGCACCCGCGGCCGCACGCCGGTCGCGTGATGGATCGCGCCCAGGATCGCCGGCGCGGTCGGGATCAGGGCCGGCTCGCCGATGCCCTTGGCGCCGAACGGGCCGAGCGGCTCCGGGTCCTCGACCAGGATCACCTCGATCGGCGGTACGTCGCCGCAGGTCGGGATCAGGTAGTCGTGCAGGTTCTCGGTCACGTCTGGAACGTACTCCTCCATGAGCGCGAAGCCGAGTCCCTGGGCGATGCCGCCGTGAATCTGGCCCTCGACCTGGACCGGATTGATCGCGCGGCCGACGTCGTGGGCGGCGACGATGCGCCGCACCACGACCCGCCCCAGGTCCACGTCGACCTCGACCTCGGCGATTTGGGCGGCGAAGCCGTAGGTCGCGTAGGGCGCGCCCTGGCCGTTGTCGTCGAGCGGTGTGGACGGCGGGTCGAAGGTGCCTTCGCCGAGCAGCACGTCGCCGTTCGGGTTGGGGCCGCGCGCGACCGGGGTCAGACCGCCGAGGTCGAGGCGCCGCTCCTCACCGGCTTCGCGTAAGATCACTGCGCCGTCGGCGATCTCGATCGCCGCGTCGTCGCCGGCATTGGTCCGGCGCAGGATCTGGGCGCGCAGGTCCTCCCCGGCCAGTTGCGCCGCCCTGCCGGAGATGAAGGTCTGGCGCGAGGCCGAGGACTTGCCGGCGTCCGCGGTCAGATAGGTATCGCCCATGATGACCTCGAAACACGCCGCCGCGACGCCGAGCGCGTCGGCGCAAATCTGGACCATGACGGTGTTGGCACCCTGGCCGATGTCGGCGGCGCCGCTGTAGAGCGTCAGCCGCCCCGCGCGGCTCAGCCCGACCCGCAGGGTCGAGGGGTTGGACATCGAGGTGTTGCCGCAGCCATACCACATGCAGCCGATCCCGACCCCGCGCCGCAGGGCACCACCGTTCCGCGCGTTGAAGTCCTTGGCCGCCTTGCGCGCCGCCGCCCAGTGGGGCTTCAGCGCCTCCAGGCACTCGGCCAGCCCGGCGCTCGCCTCGAGCACCTGGCCGGTGGCGGTGGTGTCGCCCTTGCGGAGGGCGTTGCACAGCCGGAACGCGAGCGGGTCGAGGCCGCAGAGCGCCGCCAGTTCGTCGGCGAGCGCCTCGTGGGCGAGGGCGCATTGGGGCACGCCGAAGCCGCGGAAGGCGCCGGCCGGCGGCCCATTGGTGTGGGCGGCGACAGAGACATTGTGCACAGAGGGCACGGCATAGGGGCCGGCCGCGTGGATCGGCACCCGGTCGGCCACGGTCGGGCCCCAGGAGGCATAGGCGCCGGTATCGAAAGTGCCGTCGAAGATGTAGGCGGTCAGCTTGCCGTCCCGGTCGCAGGCGGCGCGCGCCTGCATCTTGGCCGGGTGGCGTTTGGTGGTCGCCGCCATGCTCTCGGGCCTCGTGAAAGTGCAGCGCACCGGGCGGTCCAGCCGCCAGGCGGCGAGGCCGACCAGCAATTGCACGGAAGCGTCCAGTTTGCCGCCGAAGCCGCCACCGCAGGCGGTCGGGATCAGCCGCACCTGGTGCCTCTCGATGCCGAGCACATGGGCGATCTCGTCGCGGTCCATGTAGGGCGTCTGGGTGGTGACCGCGACGGTCAGGCGGTCGCCCTCGCGCCGCGCCCAGCCGGCTTCGGGCTCGATGTAGGCGTGCTCGACGAAGGGGGTCTGCCAGGTGCCCTCGGCGGTGAAGGCGGCTTCCGAGAAGGCGGCCTCGGCGTCGCCGCGCACCACCCGGCCGCGGGTCAGCACGTTGCCCGGCTTGCCCGCCTGGACCCGTGTGGCGCCGTCGGCGAGCGCGGCTTCGGAGCCGGTCACGGGATCGAGCGGCTGCCAGGAGATCGGCAGCTCCGCGTCGCCGAGCGCTGTGATGGTCGGGCCGTCTCCGACCAGCGCCAGCACCGCTTCGCCGCGGTAGCGGACCTCGCCGGGCGCCAGCACCGGCTGGTCCTTGCCGAGCGGGTAGATGCCGAAGAGATTGCTGCCCGGCACGTCCTTGTGGGTCAGCACCGCGGCCAGCCCGGGGTATTTCGCCTTGAGTGGCGCGAGATCGCCGAGCGAGAAGCGGGCGCGCGCGTGCGGCGAGCGCAGGGTCCGCAGCCAGAGCGCGCCTTCGGGCGCGGCGTCGGCGCCGAAGATTTCCGTGCCCGTCAGCTTGGGAATGCCGTCGACCTTGGCCAGGCGCGCGCCGACCGCCTGGCCCGGCAAGGGGGCTTCGCCGAGGCAATCCCCACCCAGGTCGGGCCCGCCCACGTCGAGCACCGCTTCGACGATCTTGCGGTAGCCGGTGCAGCGGCACAACACCCCGCCGAGCGCGTCCAGCACCTCCGGCTCGCTCGGCGCCGGATTGCGGTTCAGCAGGTCCTGGGCGGCGATCAGCATGCCCGGGGTGCAGATGCCGCACTGCGCCGCGCCGTGGCGGTGGAAGGCGGCCTGCAGTGGCGACAGTGCGCCCACCGCCAGGCCTTCAACTGTCATCACTCTGCGCCCCGCGACCTGGCCGAGCGGGGTCATGCAGGCGCAGACCTGGCGGCCGTCCAACAGCACCGTGCAGGCGCCGCAGTCGCCGGCGTCGCAGCCGACTTTGGTGCCGGTCAGGCCGAGATCCTCGCGCAGGACCTGACTGAGGCGCGCGAGCGGCGCCGCGCGGACCGCGACCTCGCGCCCGTTGAGGCGGAAGCGCAGGGCCTGGGGCGGCGCGTTCATGCTTGCGCCCCCAGGCGCTGGCCGAGCGCCGAGAGCCCGCGCCGCACCAGCGTCGCCGCCGCATCCCGGCGATACGCCGCCGAGGCGCGGATGTCGTCGATCGGCGCCAGCACCGCCTCGAGGTGCGCCGTCTCCAAGGCGTCGCCGAGCCCGCCATCGAGGGTGCGCCCCGCGAGCGCCGCCTCGAGCTTGCGCAGGCGCCGCGCCACCGGCGCACAGGCGCCGAGTGCCAGGCGCGCCGAGCCGACCCGGCCGTCCTCGGGCTCGATGACGATGGCCAGCATGACGATGGAGATCACCAGGTACTTGCGCGCGCCGAGCTTGACGAAATGGCTGGCCGTGTCCGGAGCCGGTTTGGGAATGGCGATGGCGGTCACCATCTCGTCCGGCCGGCGCCGGGTCTGGCGGTTGCCGGTGACGAAGTCCTCGACCGCCAGGCTGCGCCGGCCGTGGACGCCGGCCAGCTCGGCCCTGGCGTCGAGCGCGAGCAGGTTGGGCAGGCCGTCGGCGGCGGGCGAGGCGTTGCAGAGGTTGCCGACCACGGTGCCGGCGTTCTGGACCTGCAATCCGCCGAGCTCCCGGGCGGCGGCCTTGAGGCCGTCGAAGCAGGGCGGGAGGGGGGCCGCGCTGAGCGCGCTCCAGGTGACTCCGGCGCCGATCGTCCAGCGGTCGCCTTCGTCGCGGATGCCCTGGAGCTCGGCCAGCGCCGTGATGTCGAGCACGTCCTCGTCGAGCGGCCGGCCGACCCGGGCGGGATAGAAATCGGTCCCGCCGGCCAGCACCGTGAGTGCCCGCGAGCCCAAGGCGTCGAGCGCGTCCTCCAGTCGTTCCGGGCGCAGGTACAATGCCATTTTCGCAGGGTACAGGTCGCGGCGGCCGGGCGGAAAGTGGTATTTGAGAACCGGGTTCGGGTTGCATGGCGATCCGGACTCGGGTCAGGCTGCGGGCGCGGCCGATACCCCGTTCGGGTTGTGGCGGCTCTCCGCCCCGGCTAGTCGGCCCGGCTAGTCGCATAGTCGCAGCGAAATCGGGCGCTGGATGGTCGGAGGATTCCATGTACACTCCGGTCCCTTAAACATAACCGGTGGGAAGGCCGAAGTGGGGCCGAACCGCCGTCAACGACCACAGGGAAATCGAGGGAGGCAACCATGACGGGCAAATCGAATAGCGACAACAAGGAGCGCAGGCCCGCAGGGACCACGCCGGGCGTGTCGCGACGGACCGCCATCAAGGGTGCCGGCGCGCTGGCCGGCGTGGCCGCGGCGACCTCGTTGATCGGGCTTTCGGCGCGCGCGCATTCCGGCAGCGACGCGCCGATCCGGATCGGTTTCCAGGTCCACAGGACCGGCATCGGGGCGGCCTACGGACGCTGGTACGAGCGTACCTCCCGGGCCGCGGTCGACTATATCAACCAGACCGGCGGCATCGGCGGGCACCCGATCGAGATGGTGATCGAGGACGACGGCACCGATCCCAAGCGCGGCGCCGAAATGGTCGAGAAGTTCGCCACCCAGCACAAGGTGGATTTCGTCTTCGGCACCCTGTTCTCCCACGTGGTGATCGGCTCCGCACCGCGCGCGGGCGAGTTGAAGATGCCCTACTTCGTGGTCAGCGAGGGCTATCACGTGGCCTCCGGCAAGCTGAACCGCTACGTGTTCCAGCCCGGCATCACCGACGTGCGCCAGCAGGTCAGCTCGATGGCGCCCTGGGTGACCAGCAATCTGGGCAAGAAGATCGCCATGATCTTCCCCGACTACGCCTTCGGCCACGACCACCGCGACTTCTTCAGCGCGGCGGCCGGGAGCCTGGGCGGCGAGATCACCACGCTGCTGCCGATCCCGCCGACCGAGTCCTCCTTCACCAAGTATTTCGCGAAGATTCCGGCCAGCACCGAGGTCATCTACCACGTCATGGTCGGCCCGGCGGTGCTCACTTTCGTCAAGGAGATGGGCGAGTTCTTCGGCAACAACCGGCCCGAGCTGTTCGGCTTCATCGACTCGCTCGAGGCGGTCGATATCGCCAGCCCCGGCCTCGACTACCTCGAGGGTTCTTATTTCTGGGAGGCCATGCCGCGCTACGCCGACGGCCTGCCGACCGCGGCCGCCGCGTTCTATCGCGACCAGGTCGGCGTCGACGCCAACGGCGCGAGCCAGAGCGATTCCAAGGACGTCGCCACCTTCTCGCACATGTTCGGCTGCTGGGAGACGCTGTTCGTGATCAAAGCGGCGGTCGAGCAGAGCGGCTACCGGAGCGCTATGGATAAAGTGGCGCTGATCGAGACGCTGGAGAACATGAAGTGGTTCAACGAGGGCATCGCGCACCCGCAGGGCCACAAGCAGTTCGTCGGCCAACTCCATCAGTGCTTCGGCCGGCAGTTCATCTCGAAGGTCGAGAACAACCGGCTCAAGGTGGTCCACACTACGACCATCGAGGACGGCCTCTACGAGCCCGAGGCGGACTACACCAAGCAGGCGCTCTAACCCGAAACCCGGGTGCGGCGGCGGCATCCAGTGGCAGATGCGTTGGCCGCCGCGCCCGCCCCGCCCCGCCCGTGACTCCTAAGATGCGTTTCATGCCATGAGCTTCGGCGCCCAATTGTTTCTGGCGGTTTTAGAGGGTACCGTCTCCGCCTTCGTGCTGGCGGTGACCGCGCTCGGCCTGTCGCTGGTGTTCGGGGTCATGCGCGTGGTCAACGTGGCCCACGGCGAGTTCTTCATGCTCGGCGCGGTGATCGCCTGGTCGGTCGCCTTCATGGTCGGCGACTTACCGCTGGTCGGCTTCCTGATCGCGTTGATCGTCGGGCCGCTGATTGTCGGCGGCATCGCGGTCGCGGTCGACTGGCTGATCCTCAAGCGCATCGACTACAACCCCGAGGGCACCATCGTGGCGACCATCGGCCTGCTTTACATCATCCAGCAGGCGGTCCTGATCCTCTACGGGCCGGAGGCGCGGGTGGTCGAGCCGCCGTTCTACTTCCGAATCCAGTTCCCCTGGTTCGGTTATTCCGGCTACAAGCTGATCGTGATCGGGGCCTCGGCGCTGCTGCTGCTCGGCACCTGGTACGGGCTGACCCGGACCCGGCTCGGCCTCTACATGCGCGCGACCCAGTACGACCAGGAGACCGCCCAGGCCTTCGGCATCCCGGTGCGCCGGGTCTACGCCGCGGTGTTTGCCTTAGGCGGCGGCCTCGCCGCCATCGCCGGGGTCTTGGTGGTGCCGATCCAGCAGGCCCACTACCTGATGGGCCACGACCCGCTGTTGATGTCGTTCATCGTGGTCATCATCGGCGGGCTGGGCAGCCTGCGCGGCACCCTGCTGGCGGCCTTTGTGATCGGCATCAGCGACGGGGTGATCTCGGTGTTCTTCACCCCGACGCTGGCCAAGATCGTGGCCACGCTGCTGGTCTCGCTGGTGCTGGTGGTGCGTCCGGCCGGCCTGTTCGGGGAGAAGGCGCCATGATCGGCGCGCCCATGGGCACCGGAAGGGACCGCCCCTGGCGCGTGCCGCTGGTGGTCATCGCGCTGCTGCTGGCGGCGCAGTTCGTGCTGCCCGACTACCACCACACCAACATGACCCGGATCATGGTGTTCGCGGTCTTTGCGATCGGCTACAACGTGGCCTTCGGCTACGCTGGCCTGCTCAGCCTGGGCCACGCCATGTTCTTCGCCGCCGGGCTCTACGGCGCGGGGCTGAGCGCCCAATTCCTCGGCGTCTCCATGCCGCTCGCCTTCCTGTTCGGCGGGCTCTGCGGCCTGGTCCTGGCGCTGGTGGTCGGCCTGATCGCGCTCAGGACCCGCGGCGTCTCGTTCATGATCGTGACGCTCATGTTCTCCCAGGCGGTGTTTCTGACCATCCTCTATTTCAACGAGTTCACGCGCGGCGACGAGGGTTTCGTGCTGGCCCAGGAGATCCGCCAGTTGCGCTTCGGCGATACGGTCCTGTCGCTGACCGATCCGACCCTGCGCTACAATCTGGCCCTCGGGCTGTTTGCGGCTTGCTACCTGCTCGGCATCGCGCTCCTGCGCTCGCCCATCGGCCGGGTGCTGGTGGCGCTGCGCGAAAACGAGTCCAGGGTCCAGATGCTCGGCTACAACACCTTCGGCTATCGGCTTCTGGCGTTGACTCTCTCGGGCGCGCTTTCGGGGCTGTCGGGCGCCGCCTACGCGCTGCTGTTCGCCTACGTCGGCGCGACCTTCGCCACCACCCAGTACTCGATCTATCCACTGCTCTGGGTGCTCATGGGCGGGGTTGGCACCGCGCTGGGCCCGCTCATTGGCACCGGGCTGATGTTCTACCTGGTGGATTTCGCCAGCGAGATCACCTCGAGCTACCTGATCGTGGTCGGCGTGGTGCTGGTGCTGCTGGTTCTCGTCTTCCCCAAGGGCCTGATCGGGACCCTGCAGGAGAGATGGCGCGGGGCGCGCTCATGAGCCTGCTGCAGACCCAGGGTTTGAGCCGGCATTTCGGCGGCGTGCAGGCGGTCCGCGAGGTCGACTTCGAGCTGCCGGCCGGCGAGACCCGCGCGGTCATCGGCCCCAACGGCGCCGGCAAAACCACCTTCGTCAACATGATCTCCGGCCGCATCCGGCCCTCGGGGGGACGTATCCGCTTCAACGGCGAGGACATCACCGGCCTGCGCAACTGGCAGCGGGCGCGCCGCGGCATCGTCTACACCTTCCAGATCACCAGCATCTTCCAAAATCTGAGCTGCCACGACAACGTCGCGCTCGCGCTCCAGCGTAGCCAGATGACCGGCCTGGGCGGCCGGCTGCACCTGGATGTGGATGCCCTGCGCGGCCAGGCCGGGGCGGCGCTGGAGCGGGTCGGCCTGGCGGCACGCATCGACGAACCCGCCGCCAATCTGCCTTATGGCCACCAGCGGCTGTTGGAGTTGGCCATGGGGCTCGCGCTCGCGCCCGAACTCCTGATCATGGACGAGCCGACCCAGGGCCTCTCGGAATCCGAGGTGATGGCGTTCTGCGACCTGATCCGGGCGATCGGGCGGGAAACCACGGTGCTCTTGATCGAGCACAACATGTCGGTGGTGATGGAGCTGGCCGACCGGATCACGGTGATGAACGACGGCGCCATCCTGGCCGAGGGCACGCCGGCGGAGATCGCCGCCAACCTCGAGGTCCAGCGGGCCTATCTGGGCACCTGAGGGGAGACGTGGGGAACGGGCGATGCTGAAAATACGCGATCTTTCCAGTGGTTACGGCGGCGTTCAGGTGCTGCGTGGGCTCTCGCTCGATCTCGCGGCCGGCGAGGTGCTGGGCCTGCTCGGGCGCAACGGCGCCGGCAAGACCACCGCGCTCAAGACCATCATGGGGCTGGTCGAGGCGAGCGCCGGCAGCATCGAGCTCGACGGCGCCGATCTTCGGCAGCTGCCGGCGCACCAGGTGCCGAAGCGGGGCCTCGCCTACGTGCCCCAGGGCCGCCGCCTGTTCGGCGAGATGAGCGTGGCCGAGAACCTGCGCATCGGCTGCATGGTGCGGGACACGGGGCAGCAGGCCCTGGACGGCATCCTCGAGCTGTTCCCGATCCTCACCGAGCGCATGGGGCAACGCGCCGGCAGCCTGAGCGGCGGCGAGCAGCAAATGCTGGCGGTGGCGCGCGCGCTCTGCCTCGAGCCCAAGGTGCTGCTCATGGACGAGCCGACCGAGGGCCTGATGCCGAGCATGATCGACACCATCCTCGAGACCGTGAGCCTGCTGAAATCGCGTGGCGTGGCCGTGCTGCTGGTCGAGCAGAAGGTCGAGGCGGCGCTCCGGGTCGCCGACCGCATCGCCTTCCTGGAGCACGGCAGCATACCGGAGACCACGACGCCCGAGGCGCTGCACGCCGACCCCGCGCCGCTGCAACGCTATATCGGCGTCGGCCTGCGGCACGCGACCTGAGAAGCCACGCCGGTCCGAGATTGGGGCATGACAGGGGCGCGCCGCCGCGCTACCACAACAAGACCCGACCGGCTGAACCGGGCCGGGGGGCGAGAATGAAGGGAGGCAGGGGTGTCGGGCTCGGAACCGCGGCGCAACGTCGATCTGGCGCGGCTGACGCAACAGCACCGCGCCATGCTGCGCATCCGCGCCTTCGAGGAGGCCGCGCTCGCCGCCGCCCGCGACGGCCTGGTCAAGGGCGCGATCCATCCCTCGATCGGCCAGGAGGCGGTGGCGGTCGGGGTCTGCGGCAACTTGGAACGCGCCGACTACCTGCTCTCGACCCACCGCGGTCACGGCCAGACGCTGATCAAGGGCGCCGACCCGACGGCCATGATGTGCGAGCTGTTCGGGCGCGCGGGCGGCACCTGCGGCGGCAAGGGCGGCTCCATGCACATCGCCGATTTCGAGGTCGGCATGCTGGGCGCCAACGGCGTGGTCGGCGCCAACATCGAGATCGCCGCCGGCGCCGCCCACGCGGTCAAGCTGCGCGGCGAGGACCGCATCGTCACCTGCATCTTCGGCGACGGCGCGATCAACCGCGGGCCGTTCCTGGAGGGGCTCAACTGGGCCCGGATCTTCGACCTGCCGGTGCTTTTCGTGTGCGAGGACAACGGCTTCGCCGCGACCACCCGGACCCGCGATCTGACCGGCGGCCCGGGCCCGGCGGCGCGCGCCGAGAGCCTGGGCATCCCGGCTTCCGTGGTCGACGGCAACGACGTGGTCGCGGTCGACGAGGCGGTCCGCGATAAATTGGCTTTGGTGCGCGATGGTGGCGGGCCCCGGTTCCTGGTCTGCCGCACCTACCGGCTGCGCGGCCATACCCAGGCCGACCCGGCCGCCTATCGCAGCGCGGACGAGGTCGCGGCGGCGCGCGAGGACGACCCGATCCGGCGCAGCCGCGCCTGGCTGGAGCAGGCCGGGCTGGCCGTGGCCGAGCTCGACGCCCTGGCGCGCGCGGCCAGCGAGGAGATGGCCGCGGTCCGCGCGGCCGCCGCCGCCGCACCCTGGCCGGCGCTGGAACAGGCCTACACCGACATCCAGGACATCGGTGCGCCCAGCGGAGCCGCGTCATGACCCGCATGAGTTACCTCGAGGCCGGCAAGCAGGGCCTCGCCGAAGCGATGGCGGCGGACCCGAACGTCTGGGCGGTCGGCGAGGACCTGGGGCGCGGCGGCGTGTTCGGCCAGTACCGCGGCCTGGTCGAACGCTTCGGGCCGGAGCGCATCGTGGACGCGCCGATCTCGGAGGCCGGGATCATGGGCGCCGCGGTCGGCGCCGCGCTCTGCGGCACCCGGCCGGTGGTCGAGATGCGGTTTTCCGATTTTGCGCTCTGCGCCATCGACGAGCTGGTCAACCAGGCCGCCAAGGCGCGCTTCATGTTCGGCGGCCAGGCCCGGGTACCCTTGGTGGCGCGCGAGCCGATCGGCATGTGGCGCTCCTCTGCCGCCCAGCACTCCCAGTCGCTCGAGGCCTGGTACGTCCACATTCCGGGCCTGGTGGTGGTGACGCCGGCGACCCCGGCAGACAACCGGGCGCTGTTGCGCGCCGCCATCGCCAGCGACGACCCGGTGGTCTACATGGAGCACAAGGACCTCTGGGCCTATGAGGACGAGGTCCCCGACCAGCCCGAGGCCGAGCCCCTGGGCAAAGCCGTGCTGCGCCGGCAGGGCGACGCGGTCACCATCGTGTCCTGGTCGAAGCAGCTCCACGTCTGCCTGGAGGCGGCGCAGATGCTCGCGGGCCGGGGCATCGAGGTCGAGGTGATCGACCTGCGCAGCCTGTGGCCCTGGGACCGAGCGGCGGTGTTCGACAGCGTCGCGCGCACCCGCCGCCTGCTGGTGGTCCAGGAATCGGTCACCGTCGCCGGCTTCGGCGCGGAGGTGGCGGCGAGCGTCGCCGAGCGGCTCTGGGACCGGCTCCAGGCGCCGGTACGCCGCCTCGGCTCGCCGCGCGCGCCGATCGCCTATGCGCCGCCGCTCGAGGATCGGCTGCGGGTCGCGGCCGGGGACGTGGCGGCGGCGGTCGAGGAACTGGTTTCGGGAAAAGGAACTTAGGCGCGCGGGGTGGAGATAAACTTATGTATCAGCTACTCAAGGGCATCCGGGTGCTCGATCTCACCACCATCGTGCTCGGCCCCTACGCGGGCCAGATGCTGGGCGACTTCGGTGCCGAGGTGATCAAGATCGAGCCCCCCGGCGGCGATTTGTTCCGCGCCGTCCGGCCCGGGCGCTCGCCGCGGATGGGCGCCGGCTACCTGAACTTGAATCGCAACAAGAAATCGGTGGTTCTCGACTTGAAGACGGCGGCCGGCCAGGCGGCTTTTCGCAAGCTGGCCGGGAGCGCCGACGTGCTGATCCACAACATGCGGGTCAAGTCGGCGGCCAAGCTCGGCCTGGACTACGAAACGCTGAAGGGGATCAACCCGGGGATCGTCTACTGCCTGGCGCCGGGCTTCGGGCAGGGCGGGCGCAACGCCGATCAGCCGGCCTACGACGACATCATCCAGGTCGCCTCGGGCCTGGCCGCGCTCAACGCGGGCGCGGACGGCGCGCCGCGCTTCCTCTCCACCATCGTCTGCGACAAGGTCGGCGGCCTGCACCTGGCCGTGGCCGCGCTCGCCGGTATCGCGTACAAGGCGCGCACCGGCAAGGGCTGTATGATCGAGGCGCCGATGTTCGAGTCCATGGTCTCCTTCCTGATGGCCGAGCAGCTCGCCGGCATGAGCTTCGAGCCGCCCTTGGGCGACACCGGCTACGACCGCCTGCTGTCGCCGCACCGGCGCCCGTTCCCGACCCAGGACGGCTATCTCGGCGTGCTGCCCTACAGCGGCGCGCACTGGAGCCGGTTCCTGAAGTTCATCGGCCGCGATGACCTGGCGGCCGCCGATTGGGTCCAGGACCCGGTGCGGCGCAGCGAGAACGTCGGCAAGCTCTACCAGGTGCTGGCCGAGGCCATGGCCACCCAAACCACGGCCCAATGGCTCGCCCAACTCAAGGAACTCGACATCCCCTGTGCGCCGGTCAACCGGCTCGGCGACCTGATCGAGGAGGGCCACGCCAAGGACGTTGGCCTGTTCGTCGAGTTCGACCATCCCAGCGAAGGCCGGCTGCGCGGCGTGCGCTCGCCCTTCACCGTGACCGGCGTCGGGGAGGACCCCGATCTGCCGGCACCGGAGCTGGGCGAGCACAGTGAGGCGTTGATCGGCGAGGGCTAGTGCGGTGGAACGGCAATTCGCCACATCCAGGATCGCTTTTCCGGTCCTTTGGGTAGGAAGCATCGTCAAGCGGCGGTGACGCCCTCCAGAGGACCGGAACAGCGACCCTTCGGGCGCCCTTGCAGATCGCTCGGCCGTGGTTGCGCGGGCCTTCGTGATGCGACCGCATCACGGCGACCCGCGCGCCGAGCCGAGCGCCCTGCACGCGCGTCCTGGATGTGGCGAATTGCCGTTCCACCACACTTGAGCGCGAGGGACCCGGACCATGGACATCGACAGGACCGCTGAACACAAGGCGCTCGAGGATGGCATCGCCCGCATCATGGCCGACTTCGGCGACGACTACTGGCTGGAGCGGGACGACCAGGGCGGCTTCCCCGAGGACTTCTACCGGGCCATGGCCGAGGGCGGCTGGCTCGGCATCGGATTTCCCGAGGAGCTCGGCGGCTCGGGCCTGGGGGTGCGCGAATGCGCCGTGGTGATGCGGCGCATCGCCTGCTCGCCCGGCGCCATGGCCGCGGCCTCGGCGATTCACATGAACGTCTTCGGGCCGCGCGCCATCGTCGAGTTCGGCACCGAGGCGCAGCGGCGCGACTGGATCCCGCCGATCCTGCGGGGCGAGGTCAAGATGGCCTTTGCGGTCACCGAACCCGATGCCGGCCTGGACACCGGCGCGATTTCAACCCGTGCCGAGCCCGACGGCGCGGGCTACCGGATCACCGGGCAGAAGATCTGGACCTCGACCGCCCAGGTCGCCGACAAGGTGCTGGTGCTGGTCCGCACCACGCCGCGCGAAGACGGCGCGCGCCGCACCGACGGCCTGTCGCTGTTCTATCTCGACCTCGATCGCCGGTACTGCGACATCCGCGAGATCGAGAAGATGGGCCGCAAGGCGGTCGATTCCAACGAGATCTTCTTCGACGGCCTGCCGGCCGCGCCCGAGGAGCTGGTCGGCGAGGAAGGCCAAGGATTTCACCACCTGCTGCAGTCGCTCAATCCCGAACGCATCCTGGTCGCCGCCGAAGCGGTCGGTATCGGTCAGGAGGCGCTGCGCCGCGCCGCCGACTACGCCGCCAAGCGCGTGGTCTTCGACCGGCCGATCGGCCAGAACCAAGCGATCCAGCATCCCCTCGCCGAAAGCTGGGCCGAGCTCGAGGCGGCCTGGCTGCTGTGCCTGGAAGCGGCCGAGCTCTGCGACCGGGGCCGGCCCTGCGGCGCCCAAGCCAACGCCGCCAAATACCTGGCCGCCGAGGCCGGCTACCGGGCCTGCGAGCGTGCGGTCTTGACCCACGGCGGCATGGGCTACGCCAAGGCATTCCATGTCGAGCGGCTGCTGCGCGAGATCATGATCCCGCGCCTGGCCCCGGTCTCGCAACAGATGGCGCTCAACTACATCGCCGAGCGCGTGCTCGACCTGCCGAAATCGTACTGATACCAAGGATACCAAGGAGCGCCGAGGAAATGGACATCGCGACCGGGCCGGTCACACTGGCCGACATCGAGGCGGCGGCCGAACGCATCAAGGACCGGGTGCGGCGCACGCCCTGCCTGCGTGCCCGCTTCCTGCGCGCGCCGCTGCACCCGGGCGAGCTGCTGCTCAAGCTGGAATCCCTCCAGGTCACCGGCTCGTTCAAGGCGCGCGGCGCCAACAACGCGGTGCTCCAACTCGACCCGACGGCGCTCGCACGCGGCATCGTCACGGCGTCCGGCGGCAACCATGGCCTCGCCGTCGCCTACGCCGGCCACGCCTCCGGCGCCACGACCGTGATCTACCTGCCGGAGAGCACGCCGGCCGCCAAGGCCGACAAGCTGCGCGCCTGGGGCGCCGAGGTGGTGGTCGAGGGCGCGGTCTGGGACGACGCCAACGAGGCCGCGCTCGCGCGCGCCGAACGCGACGGCCTAGCCTACGTCCACCCGTTCAGCGATCCGGCGGTGATCGCCGGCCAGGGCACCGTGGGACGCGAGATGCTCAAGCAGTCGCCCGATATCGACACCCTGCTGGTGGCGATCGGCGGCGGCGGCCTGATCTCCGGCATCGCCACCGCGGTCAAGGCGATCAAGCCCGGCATCCGGGTGATTGGGATCGAGCCGGTCGGCGCCCCGACGCTCAGCGAGAGCCTGGCGGCGGGCAAGCTGATCACCCTGCCGCGGATCGAGACCGAGGCGGTGACCCTCGCCCCGCGCCGCAGCGCCGCGATCAACCTGGAGATCATCCGCAACAACGTCGACCAGATCGTCCTGGTGACGGACCGGGAGATGCGCGCCGCCGCGCGCTGGCTGTGGTTCGAGATGGGGATCGGCGCCGAGCTG
>SMUX01196818.1_pt1 | contig 19016 bp, 13 predicted proteins | sample 2456431 | NCBI WGS metagenome assembly SMUX01 (sample SAMN11095930, study PRJNA526329) | marine sediment metagenome | biome: Marine sediment; feature: Surficial sediment; material: Deep marine sediment; isolation source: Hadal surficial sediment | place: Pacific Ocean | collected 2014-11 | depth... | reverse complement strand
CTTCTCTTCCGGCGCATTGTCAATCTGGTCAAACTCCTTGACCTCGCCCCCCTGCGCCTTCGCACACACCTTCGTCAACGCCGCCGTCAGCGTCGTCTTACCGTGGTCAACGTGGCCTATCGTGCCGACGTTTACGTGTGGCTTCGTTCGTTCGAATTTCGCCTTGGACACCTTCAATACCTCGCGATTAGTGAGCCCCAGCTCACTGATTCTTTTTGATAATCTCGTCGGCGATGCTGCTCGGCACCCGCGCGTACTTCATGAATTCCATGGTAAAGGTGGCGCGACCCTGGGTGAGCGAACGTAGATCCGTCGCATACCCGAACATTTCCTTGAGCGGCACCTCGGCGCGTACCACCATTCCGGCGGGCGTGTCATCCATACCCTGCAGCAGGCCGCGGCGCCGGTTGAGATCACCCATGACGTCGCCCATGTACTCCTCGGGCGTCACCGCCTCGACACTCATGACGGGTTCGAGCAGCACCGGGCCGGCCTTTCTCGCACCTTCCTTGAATGCCATGGAGCCGGCAATCTTAAACGCTATCTCACTGGAATCCACATCGTGATAGGAGCCGTCGTAGAGCGTGACCTTGACGTCGACAACCGGGTAACCGGCGATCACGCCGTTTTCCATCTGCTCGCGGATACCCTTATTGACCGCCGGTATGTACTCCCGCGGTACTACGCCGCCGCTGATAGCGTCCTCGAACGCGTAGCCACTGCCGGCTTCGGCGGGCTCGAGGCGGATGTAGACGTGACCGAACTGCCCGCGGCCACCGCTCTGGCGCACGAACCTGCCTTCCTGCTCGACAGTTTTGCGAATGGTTTCGCGGTAGGCGACCTGGGGCTTGCCCACGTTGGCCTCGACCTTGAACTCGCGCTTCATGCGGTCAACGATAATTTCCAGATGCAGCTCACCCATGCCTGAAATGATGGTCTGTCCCGACTCCTCGTCGCTGGCGACGCGGAATGACGGGTCCTCGTGGGCAAGCTTGCCCAAAGCCACACCCATCTTCTCCTGATCCGCCTTCGTTTTAGGCTCGACGGCCACCGAGATGACCGGCTCGGGAAAATCCATGTGCTCCAGGGTGATCGGATGTTTGGGGTCGGCGAGAGTGTCACCGGTAGTGACGCCCTTCAAGCCGACGGCGGCGGCGATGTCGCCGGCCCGTACTTCCTGGATCTCCTCCCGGTGATTCGCGTGCATCTGCAGCAGGCGGCCGACGCGCTCCTTCTTCTGCTTCGCCGGATTGAAGACCGTATCACCGGATTTGAGAATGCCGGAGTAAACGCGGAAAAAGGTCAACGATCCCACGAAAGGATCGGTGGCGATCTTAAAAGCGAGGGCTGAAAAAGGCTCGTCGTCGGAGGGTAAGCGTGCGATATCAACGTCCTCGCCATTTTCGGAGATGCCGTGGATGGCCGCTACGTCGACAGGCGCCGGCAGGAAATCGATAACGGCGTCGAGTAACGCCTGCACACCTTTATTCTTGAACGCCGAGCCACACAGCGCCGGCACGAGATCGTTACTCAAGGTGCGGGCGCGAATGCCCTTGCGAATTTCCGTATCGCTCAAGCGACCATCTTCCAGATACTTCTCCATGAGCTCGTCGTCGGCCTCGGCGGCGGCCTCCACGAGTTTCTCGCGCCACTCGTCGGCGAGATCCTGCATGTTCCCGGGTATATCGCGCTTCTCATAGGTCGCGCCCAGGTTGGCATCGTCCCAGTAGATCGCTTTCATCTTGACCAGGTCCACGACGCCTTCGAATGTTTCTTCGGCGCCGATGGGCACCTGTATGGGAACCGGATTGGATTTGAGTCGGGTCTTTATCTGTTTCACGACGTTGAAAAAGTCGGCTCCCTGACGATCCATCTTGTTGACGAAGGCAATACGCGGCACGCCATAACGATTGGCCTGGCGCCACACGGTCTCGGATTGTGGCTCCACGCCACCGACGGCACAGAACACGCCGCAGGCGCCGTCGAGCACACGCAGACTGCGCTCTACTTCGATGGTGAAGTCCACGTGACCGGGCGTATCGATGATATTGATGCGGTGCTCATCGTACTGGTCGTCCATCCCGGACCAGAAGCACGTGGTAGCGGCGGACGTGATGGTGATCCCGCGCTCCTGCTCCTGCACCATCCAGTCCATGACCGCCGCACCGTCGTGCACCTCGCCGATCTTGTGGGAAATCCCGGTGTAGTACAGGATGCGCTCGCTGGTGGTGGTCTTGCCCGCATCGATATGCGCCATGATACCGATATTGCGGTAGCGCTCGATGGGTGTCTTGCGTGGCACGGGAGGATTCCTGGAACTTTCGCTGGTGTGTGAGTTGCGATGGCGATTTCGGATACTTCGACGCTACCAGCGGTAGTGGGAGAAAGCTTTATTGGCTTCCGCCATGCGGTGGGTGTCTTCACGCTTCTTCACCGCAGAGCCGCGGTTATTCGCCGCTTCCAGGAACTCGTTGGCGAGCCTCTGGCCCATGGATTTTTCCGAGCGTTTACGCGCCGCCTCCACCAGCCAGCGCATGGCGAGCGCGGTGCGTCGCGTCAATCGCACTTCCACCGGCACCTGGTAAGTAGCACCGCCCACACGACGTGACTTGACCTCCACCACCGGGCGCACGTTCTCCAGCGCGCGGGTGAACACCTCCAGGGGATCATCGGTGGACTTGGCGGCTACGTGGTCCAGGGCGCCGTAGACGATGCGCTCGGCCACCGACTTCTTGCCGTCGAGCATCAATACGTTGATGAACTTGGCCAGCGTGCCGTTACCGAACTTCGGATCCGGCAGCACGGCGCGTTTGGGGACGTCTCTACGTCTGGGCATGGTCGATTCCTCAGCTCTTCGGTCGTTTGGCGCCGTACTTCGAGCGCCCTTGACGACGGTCGGAAACACCGGAGGTATCCAGGCAACCGCGCACCACATGGTAGCGCACGCCCGGGAGATCCTTGACGCGCCCGCCGCGGATCAGGATGACCGAGTGCTCCTGGAGGTTATGCCCTTCACCGCCGATGTAAGTCGTCACTTCCATGCCGCCGGTGAGACGCACCCTGGCGACCTTGCGCAGGGCCGAGTTCGGCTTCTTCGGCGTGGTGGTGTAGACACGCGTGCACACGCCGCGCTTCTGGGGACAACCCTGCAGCGCCGGTACGTTACTCTTGGTGCGAGCCCGCTTTCGAGGCTTGCGCACCAGCTGATTGATGGTTGCCACCGAAGTGTCTCCCGTCTGTTGCCTACCCTGAAGTCTTGCACGGCTGATTCTTCCGCGCAGCCGTAACATTTCCTGCCGCCCGCTGACGGCGATGTCCGCCCCCATCGGTCCGACACGGGGGGCGGGAAAGTGCGCCGCAAGGCCCATGGATCATGCCTTGCAATCCGCGAGAAAGGCTGAAAAATCAATCGCTTGATGGTCGCTCGCGGGGACCCTGGCCGGTCCGTCGGCACACCGCGAGCGGCCTCGAAAAAAAAGCGACAGGCAGGAGCAACCCCTGCCTGTCGTTAAGTGCTGGAATTCTAAGTATCGTTTTGCGGGGTGTCAAGGCTCCTCGGAAGCCCGAACACCCCGCCACGACTAGCTTTCAGCCTGGCTGGGAGCCCCTCCAGCAGACTCCGCCGCGCTGTCGGGCGTGGGTGTCTTGCCAGATTGCGTGGATTCGGCCACCGCGTCCACCAGGGCCTGCACGGCATCCTTGGCAAGGGCTTCCTCGCCCAGCATCTCACGCCGCTTGCGGCGACGCTCCTTGTGGTAAGCGCAGCCCGTGCCGGCCGGGATCAAGCGCCCGACGATGACGTTTTCCTTCAAGCCCCGCAGGCGGTCTACCTTGCCGTTCACCGAGGCTTCGGTGAGCACGCGAGTGGTCTCCTGGAACGAGGCCGCCGATATGAAGGATTCGGTGGCCAGCGATGCCTTGGTGATGCCGAGCAGTACCGGCAGCCAGGTGCAGGGTTTGCCGCCTTCGGCCTCGATCCGCTCGTTCTCCTCGAGCATGCGGGCACGGTCCGCCTGCTCGCCACGCAGGAAGCGCGTGTCGCCGGGCTGGTCGATCTCGATCTTGCGCAGCATCTGGCGCACGATGACCTCGATGTGCTTGTCGTTGATCTTTACGCCCTGCAGCCGGTAGACCTCCTGGACCTCGTTGACGATGTAGTTGGCGAGCGCGCTGACACCCAGCAGGCGCAGGATATCCGCCGGATTGGGCATGCCGTCGACGACGGTCTCGCCCCGCTCCACGTGCTCGCCCTCGAACACCACCATGTGACGCCATTTTGGCACCAGCACCTCGTTGGTCTCGCCCTGGGCGTCGGTGATCACCAGGCGCTGCTTGCCCTTGGTCTCCTTGCCGAAGCTCACGGTACCGCTCATTTCCGCCAGCAACGACGCCTCCTTGGGCTTGCGGGCTTCAAATAGATCCGCTACCCGGGGCAGGCCACCGGTGATGTCGCGGGTCTTGGAGGACTCCTGGGGAAGGCGGGCAATGGCGTCGCCGATGCCGACCCTGGAGCCCTCCTGAACGGTGATGATGGCCCCGTGGGGCAACACATACTGGGCCGGTACATCGGTGCCTGGCAACTTCAGATCCTGCTCCTGGTCGTCCACCAGGCGCACCCTGGGCCGCAGATCTTTGGCGGCGGAGCTGCGCTGCTTGGGATCCATGACCACGATGCTGCTCAAGCCGGTGGTCTCGTCCACCTGAGTCTGCACGGTCACGCCGTCGACGGCGTCGTCGAAGCGCACGGTGCCGGCAACCTCGGTGATCACCGGATGGGTGTGCGGATCCCAGTTGGCCACGACCTGCCCGGCGGCCACCTTGTCGCCATCGGCGATACTGAGCACCGCACCGTAAGGCAGCTTGTAGCGCTCGCGCTCGCGACCGTTGCCATCGAGCACCGCGAGCTCGCCCGAGCGGGACACGGCCACGTAGTTGCCGCTGGCGTGGGACACGACCTTGATATTGTGGAGCTTCGCGGTACCGCCGGCTTTGACCTCGATGTTGTCCACCGCCGCCGCCCGGGATGCCGCACCGCCGATATGGAAGGTACGCATAGTGAGCTGGGTACCGGGCTCGCCGATGGACTGGGCAGCCACCACACCCACCGCTTCGCCGTGATTGACGCGCTTGCCCCGAGCCAGGTCCCGGCCATAGCAGGCCACGCAGACGCCGTAGCGGATTTCGCAGGTGATGACCGAGCGCACCCGGACCTCGTCGATACCGAGATCTTCGAGGGTGTCCACCCACATTTCATCCAGCAGCGTGCCGGCAGGGATCGCCACTTTCTTGGAGCCGGCAGCCGACAGATCCTCGGCGGTCACCCTGCCCAGCACCCGCTCGCGCAGGGATTCGACCACGTCGCCACCCTCGATGAGCGGCGTCAGCACCAGCCCGTTGACAGTACCGCAATCATCCTCGGTAACCACCAGATCCTGAGCCACGTCCACCAGGCGCCGGGTCAGGTAACCGGAGTTGGCGGTCTTCAAGGCGGTATCCGCGAGGCCCTTGCGGGCGCCGTGGGTGGAGATGAAGTACTGCAGCACGTCCAGGCCTTCGCGGAAGTTGGCCTTGATCGGCGTCTCGATGATGGAGCCGTCGGGCTTGGCCATGAGTCCGCGCATGCCCGCAAGCTGGCGAATTTGCGCAGCCGAGCCCCTGGCGCCGGAATCGGCCATCATGTAGATGGAATTGAAGGATTGTTGCACGGTTACTTTGCCGTCGGCGTCGGTCACGCGCTCGGTACCGAGCTTGTCCATCATGGCCTTGGCGACCAGCTCGTTGGTATGCGACCAGATGTCGACGACCTTATTGTAGCGCTCGCCGAAGGTCACCAGGCCGGACGCGTACTGGGACTCGATCTCCTTGACCTGGACTTCCGCACTCTCGATGATGCGGCCCTTCTCCTCGGGAACCACCATGTCGTCGACGCCGATGGAGATGCCGGCGATGGTGGCGTAATGAAAGCCCGTGTACATGAGCTGGTCGGCGAACACCACGGTTTCCTTCAGACCCACCTGACGGTAGCAGGCATTGATGAGCCCCGAGATGCACTTCTTGTTCATGGTCATGTTGACCAGCGAGAATGGCAGGCCCTTGGGCATGACCTCGGAGAGCAGCGCACGACCGACGGTGGTGTCCATCAGCGACCGCCGTGGCTGCATCTCTCCGTTCTCGTCTTGCTCGTAGGTGTCGATGCGCACCTTGACGCGTGCATGCAGCTCGACAGCCCCGGTCTCGAATGCCCGGTGCACCTCTGCCACGTCGGCGAACGCCATGCCCGACCCTTTGGCGCCAACGCGTTCGCGGGTCATGTAGTAGAGTCCCATGACCACATCCTGGGTCGGCACGATAATCGGTTCTCCGTTGGCCGGAGACAGGATGTTGTTGGTCGACATCATCAAGGTGCGCGCTTCCACCTGCGCCTCGATGGAAAGCGGTATGTGCACCGCCATCTGGTCGCCGTCGAAGTCGGCATTGAACGCCGTGCACACCAGCGGGTGCAACTGAATCGCCTTGCCCTCGATGAGCACCGGCTCGAAGGCCTGAATACCCAGTCGGTGCAGGGTCGGGGCGCGATTGAGCAGCACCGGGTGCTCGCGAATCACTTCCTCGAGAATGTCCCAGACCTCCGGGCCCTCGCGCTCGACGAGCTTCTTCGCCGCCTTGATGGTGGTGGCAAGTCCGCGCAGCTCGAGCTTCCCGAATACGAAGGGCTTGAAGAGCTCGAGCGCCATTTTCTTGGGCAAGCCACACTGGTGGAGCTTCAACGTCGGTCCCACGACGACCACCGAACGGCCTGAGTAATCAACCCGCTTACCGAGCAGATTCTGCCGGAATCGCCCCTGTTTGCCTTTGATCATGTCGGCCAGGGACTTCAACGGGCGCTTGTTGGTACCGGTGATGGCGCGCCCGCGACGGCCGTTGTCGAGCAGCGCATCCACGGACTCCTGCAGCATGCGCTTTTCGTTCCTGACGATGATATCCGGCGCGTTGAGGTCCAGGAGCCTCTTCAACCGATTGTTCCTGTTGATCACCCGGCGATAGAGGTCGTTCAAATCCGAGGTCGCGAAGCGCCCGCCGTCCAGCGGAACCAGAGGACGCAGCTCCGGGGGCAGAACCGGGAGCACCTTCATGACCATCCACTGGGGCCGGTTTCCCGATCCCTTGAAGGCTTCCATGAGCTTCAGGCGCTTGGAAAGCTTCTTGATCTTCGCTTCCGAGCCGGTCTTGGGAAGATCCTCGCGTACCTGCGCGATTTCGCTGTCGAGATCGATGGTGCGAAGCAGCTCATAGATGGCTTCCGCGCCCATCCGCGCGATGAACTCGTCACCGTATTGCTCGATGGCATCCAGGTACATCTCGTCGGTCATCAGCGAACCGCGTTCGAGATCGGTCATGCCGGGATCGATGACGACGAAGGCCTCGAAATAGAGAATGCGCTCGATATCCCTGAGCGTCATGTCCAGCAACAGTCCCATGCGCGACGGCAGGGACTTCAGGTACCAGATGTGGGCCACTGGACTGGCAAGCTCGATGTGGCCCATGCGCTCGCGGCGCACCTTGGCCAAGGTCACTTCGACGCCGCACTTCTCGCAGATGACACCGCGATGTTTGAGCCGCTTGTACTTTCCGCACAGACATTCGTAGTCCTTGATCGGACCGAAAATCTTCGCGCAGAACAGCCCGTCACGCTCCGGCTTGAAGGTCCGGTAGTTGATGGTCTCCGGCTTCTTCACTTCACCGTAAGACCACGATCGGATCTTGTCCGGTGATGCGAGCCCTATACGGATGGAATCGAAACTTTCCACCTGACCTTGTTGCTTGAGCAGATTAAGTAAATCTTTCATGCTTTCTCCTGCCTGAGGGCAGTTTGCGGAAGTCCGAATCCAGGCACTTGCCCACGCCGTTCACCGTCAGTCCTGTTCCAGCTCGATGTCGATCCCGAGCGAGCGGATCTCCTTCATCAACACGTTGAAGGACTCGGGCATTCCGGCTTCCATCTGATGGTCACCATCGACGATGTTCTTGTACATCTTGGTACGCCCGTTCACGTCGTCGGACTTCACGGTCAACATTTCCTGCAGCGTGTAGGCGGCACCGTATGCCTCCAGCGCCCAGACTTCCATTTCACCAAAACGCTGGCCGCCGAATTGCGCCTTGCCACCCAGCGGCTGCTGGGTAACCAGGCTGTATGGACCGGTCGAACGCGCGTGCATCTTGTCATCCACCAGATGATTGAGCTTCAACATGTACATGTAGCCCACCGTTACCGGCCGATGGAAAGGCTCGCCCGTACGTCCGTCGCAGAGAATGGTCTGTCCGCTTCGCGGCAATCCCGCGAGCTCCAGAAGATCCTTGATCTCCTCTTCGCTGGCGCCATCGAAGACCGGCGTGGCCATCGGAACACCAGCCTTGAGGTTCTCGGCAAGCTCCATCAACTCATCGTCGTTCAAGTCCTTGAGTGGATCGGGCTTGCCTTTCACGGCGTACACTTTCTTCAGGAACTGTCGAATCTTCGCAGGCTTGTCGCCATTTTCCACCAATCGGCCCACCTGAAGCCCGAGCCCTTTTGCGGCCCAGCCGAGATGCGTCTCCAGCACCTGACCGACGTTCATGCGCGAAGGCACACCCAAGGGGTTCAATACCACGTCCACCGGTGTGCCATCTTCCATGAACGGCATGTCCTCCACCGGCACGATCATGGATATGACACCCTTGTTTCCATGCCGTCCCGCCATCTTGTCACCGGGCTGCACGCGCCGTTTGACGGCCAGGTACACCTTCACCATTTTCAGCACACCCGGAGCCAAATCGTCTCCGGAAGTGAGCTTCACGCGCTTTTCCTCGAAACGCTCGTCGAGGTTCTTCTGTTGCTGCTCGAGCTGCGCCGCCATGCTTTCAAGCCTCTTGTTGGCGGCCTCGTTGCGCAATCGGATTTCGAACCACTTGTCCCGCGACAGCTCTTCCAAGTAGACGGCGGTGATGCGGGTGCCTTTCTTGAGCCCCTCCGGACCACCCTCGGACACCTTCCCGACCAGATGCCTCTCGAGACGCTGATAGGTATCGTCCTGGAGAATGCGGAACTGGTCCTCGAGATCCTTCCTGACCTTGTCGAGTTCCATGTGCTCGATCTGCTTGGCGCGCGCATCCTTTTCGACGCCGTCGCGGGTGAACACCTGCACGTCGATGACGGTGCCATTCATTCCCGAAGGAACTCGCTGGGAGGTGTCTTTTACGTCCGAGGCTTTCTCGCCGAATATGGCCCGCAGCAGCTTTTCCTCAGGCGTAAGCTGAGTCTCGCCTTTCGGCGTTACCTTGCCGACCAGAATGTCGCCGGGCTTGACCTCGGCGCCCACATAGACGATTCCGGACTCGTCGAGCTTCGAGAGCGCACTTTCGCTGACGTTGGGAATATCCGCGGTCACCTCTTCCGGGCCGAGTTTGGTATCCCGGGCCACGCACACCAACTCTTCGATATGGATAGTGGTGTAGCGATCCTCCTGGACCACTCTTTCCGAAATGAGGATCGAGTCCTCGAAGTTGTAGCCGTTCCACGGCATGAATGCGACCAGCATGTTCTGCCCGAGCGCCAGCTCTCCGAGATCCGTTGCCGGACCGTCGGCGAGAACGTCGCCATGGGCGATCTGATCGCCGGTTTTTACCAATGGCGTCTGATTGATGCAGGTGTTCTGATTCGAACGCGTGTACTTGGTCAGCGAGTAGATGTCGACGCCCGGCTCTCCCGGCACGGCCTCGTCGTCGTTGACCCGCACGACGATACGCGCAGCATCGACAGAGTCGACGGTTCCACCACGCTTGGCGATCACGGTTACGCCGGAGTCGATGGCCACCGTGCGCTCCATGCCGGTACCGACCAGAGGCTTCTCGGTGATCAGCGTGGGCACGGCCTGGCGTTGCATGTTTGAGCCCATCAAGGCGCGGTTGGCGTCATCATGCTCCAGAAACGGTATCAACGACGCGGCCACCGACACGATCTGCTTCGGCGACACATCCATGTAGTCGACCTTGTCCGGTGGCGACAGCATGAACTCGTTCAAATTCCGGCAGGTGACGAGGTCATCGGAAAGCCGGCCCTGGGCCGTGAGCGACGCATTTGCCTGGGCGATGACGAACTGACCTTCCTCGATGGCCGATAGATACTCGATCTTGTCCGTGACCTTGCCCTTCTCGACCTTACGGTAAGGCGTCTCCAGAAAGCCGTACTTATTGGTCCGCGCGTATACCGCCAGCGAGTTGATCAGTCCGATGTTCGGACCTTCGGGGGTCTCGATGGGGCACACCCGGCCGTAGTGGGTGGGATGCACATCGCGAACCTCGAATCCTGCCCGCTCGCGGGTCAGGCCGCCCGGACCCAGTGCCGAGACGCGCCGTTTGTGGGTCACCTCGGACAGCGGATTGTTCTGATCCATGAACTGGGAAAGTTGGCTGGAGCCGAAGAATTCCTTGATTACGGCCGATACCGGCTTTGCGTTGATCAGCTCCTGGGGCATGAGCTCCTCGGTTTCGGCAAGGCTCAGGCGCTCCTTGACGGCGCGTTCCACACGCACCAAACCGATACGAAACTGGTTCTCAGCCATTTCACCAACGCTGCGGATACGGCGGTTGCCCAGGTGATCGATGTCATCGACCACGCCGTTGCCGTTCTTGATATCAATGAGAACCCTGAGGACGTCAATGATATCTTCCTTGGACAACACCCCGGGGCCCTTGATGTCGCTGCGCCCCACGCGCCGGTTGAACTTCATACGGCCGACCGGAGACAGGTCGTAGCGATCGGCGCTGAAGAACAGATTGTTGAACAGCGTCTGTGCGGCATCCTTGGTGGGCGGCTCGCCCGGGCGCATCATGCGATAAATCTCCACCTGCGCCTCGATCTGATTGTGAGTCGGGTCTGCACGCATGGTCGAAGAGATGTAGGGTCCGCGGTCCACGTCGTTCACGTACAGCGTCTTGATCGAGGTAATTCCAGCCTCGCGGAGCTTGGTGACGGTCTCCTCGGTGAGAATGTCGTTGGCGTTGGCCAGCACTTCACCGCTTTCCTTGTCCACCACCTCTCGGGCAAGGATGCACTCGACAATGTACTCATCGCTCGCGTCCAGCTGCTTGATCCCAGCCTTTTCCAGCAGCTTGATGTGGCGGGCCGTGATGCGGCGACCTTCCTCGACGATCAACTTGCCTTTCTTGTCCTTGATGTCGAAAGCGGCAAGCTCGCCGCGCAGGCGTTCCGGGATTACCTTGAAACGCACACCCGTCTTGGTGATCGTGAAACTGTTCTCTTCGAAGAAGATTCCGAGAATCTCCTCGGAGCCCAAGCCCAAAGCACGCAGCAGCACCGTAGCCGGCAATTTACGGCGCCTGTCGATACGCACGTAAACCAGGTCCTTCGGATCGAACTCACAATCGAGCCACGAACCGCGATAGGGAATGACCCGCGCGGAGAACAACAGCTTGCCCGAGGAATGGGTCTTGCCCTTGTCGTGCTCGAAGAAAACGCCGGGTGAGCGATGCAGCTGCGCGACGATCACACGCTCGGTACCGTTGATGATGAAGGTACCGGTCTCCGTCATGAGCGGAATTTCGCCCATGTAAACTTCCTGCTCCTTGATGTCCTTGATGGCACGCTCTGGTCCCGTGCTCTCCTTGTCGTAAAGCACGAGATGCAGCTTCACGCGCAGCGAGGCCGCGTAGGTCATACCTCGCAGCTGGCACTCCTTGACGTCAAATACCGGCGCGCCCAACCTGTAGCTCACGTACTCGAGGGCGGCATCTCCGGCATAGCTCTCGATGGGAAAAACCGATTTGAATGCCGCATACAGGCCTTTGTCCTGACGCGCTTCAGGCTCCACTCCTGCCTGGAGGAATTCGCGATAGGAATCGATCTGAATGGCCAGCAGGAACGGCGTGTCCAGAACACTGGGCCGCTTGCCGAAGTCCTTGCGAATGCGTTTTCTCTCAGTGAAGGAATAACCCATGATTTGTCCTCGAGCTAGTAATTCCGTACCCGGCACGACAGGCCGTCGCAGGCTGCGAACAGGCGTGAATGCCGGCTAAGCACGAACGGGCCGGTGGCCTCACAGCCACCAGCCGTCGCTGGCGTAGCAATTGCAACTATCAACGTCTACTTGATTTCAACCGAGGCACCGGCCTCTTCGATCTGCTTTTTCAGATCTTCGGCTTCGTCCTTCGAGACACCTTCCTTGATGTTCGCGGGCGCGCTCTCAACCAGATCCTTGGCCTCCTTGAGCCCAAGTGATGTAATCGCGCGAACGACCTTGATCACCGCGACCTTGCTGGCGCCGAAGGTCGTCATGTAAACATCGAACTCGGTCTGCTCTTCTACAGCCTCGGCGGCGACGCCCGGGGCCGCGGCCACCGTCGCTACTGCCGCCGAGACGCCGAACTTCTCTTCCATTGCCTCGACAAGATCCACTACATCTATAACCGACATATTGGAAATTGATTCCAGAATGTCTTCTTTCGTTACAGCCATCTACTCATCTCCTGGTGCCCACGTTTTTTGTGGCGCGGGCCATTGAAATTACGCCGTTTGCTTTTGATCGCGCACTGCCGCAAGTGTCCGCACGAGCTTGGCTTGCGGTTCCGCCAGCGTGCGCACGAGCTTCGCTATCGGGGCCATCATCACCGACATCAGCTGACTGATGGATTCATCCTTGGTCGGAAGATCTGCGAGCCTGCCAACATCGGATATCTCCAACAGCTTGCCACCGAACGAGACCAGCTTAATAACAAGCTTGTCGTTCTCTTTGGCATAGTCGCGCATGACGCGAGCCGCCAAGCCCGGCTCGTCGCGGGAAAACGCGAGGATCAGCGGGCCCCTGAGACCATCGTTCATGCAGGCGAGTTCGGTGCCTTCGAAAGCACGGCGTGCCAACGTATTACGCACCACTCTGATGTAAACACCGGCGTTGCGCGCGTTGATGCGAAGATTCGTCATCTCCGCGACGGAAAGACCGCGGTATTCTGCCGCAATGGCGGAGAGTGCTCCCCTTGCCACCTCGGCAACTTCCGTGACCACCGCCTTTTTGTGTTCCAGTGTCAGCGCCATGCTTTTACCTCCGGGACACAGAACCATGATCCCACACGCGGCGGGCCTCCCACGGGAGATCCGGCATCCACGACATGGTCGACGTTACCAACGGGATACGCCTCTCGACGCTCCCGCCCCCACGGTGACCAAACATCAATCTGTTTGGGGCTTCACCGTCTGCGCAGGCAAATGAGTCCTTTTTCACGGCACTCGTTACATTAAGCGCTAGCCACGCGCCTGCGGTCTTTGACAGCTATCCCTTCCCTCGAACCGGTGCTCTCGCAGCGGCGCTCGGGGCCGGAACAACCCAAAGTCTTTATCAAACTTCCAAGCTCGCCTTGTCCACAGGAACTCCAGGTCCCATAGTGGACGAGACCGTAATCTTGCGCAGATACACACCCTTGGATGCGCTCGGCTTCGACTTCTGTAGATCGCCGATGAGTGCCTCGAGATTTTCTCTCAGGGCCGCCACCTCGAACTTCACTGTGCCGATGGTGCAATGAATGATTCCCGCCTTGTCGGTACGGTACTGCACCTGACCTGCCTTGGCTTTGCGGACCGCTTCGCCCACATCCGGGGTCACCGTGCCGACCTTGGGATTCGGCATCAGGCCGCGCGGCCCGAGGATCTTGCCCAATCCCCCGACGACCCGCATGGCGTCAGGGGCGGCGACCACCACGTCAAAGTTGAGCTCGCCCCTCTTGACCTGCTCGGCGAGGTCGTCCAGGCCCACCAGATCGGCCCCGGCTTCGGTGGCGGCATCGGCGGCCTTGCCTTGCGCAAACACGGCGACACGCACCTGTTTGCCGATGCCGTTTGGAAGAACGGTGGAGCCGCGGACTACCTGATCGGACTTTCTCGGGTCGACACCCAGATTGACGCTCACATCCACTGACTCGGAGAACTTGGCGGTCGCCAGCTCCTTCACCAAGCTCAAGGCGCTGTCGATGGGTTGCGCGGTATCGCGATCCACTTTGTCGCGGAATTCCTTGACCCGTTTTGAACGTGTGCTCATGGCGTCACCTCGCCGGCTCGGGCATCCTGCTTCGCCCTAACTCGTCCATCCATGGACTCGTCGGCTCGGGCATCCTGCTTCGCCCTAACTCGTCCATCCATGGACTCGTCGGAATCGACACCCATGCTGCGCGCGCTGCCGGCGATGATGCGCACGGCTGCGTCCATGTCGTCGGTGTTCAGATCGGGCATCTTGGTCTTCGCGATCTCTTCGAGCTGCGCGCGGCTGATTCTGCCCACCTTGTCGGTGTTGGGCGTGCTACTGCCCTTGTCGAGGCCCAGCGCCTTAGCGATCAGAACCGCCGCGGGCGGGGTCTTGGTGATGAAGGTGAAGCTGCGGTCGGCATACACGGTTATAACGACGGGCGTAGGCAGTCCCGCTTCGATGTCTTGCGTGTGCGCATTGAACGCCTTGCAGAATTCCATGATGTTGACACCGTGCTGACCGAGCGCCGGACCTACCGGCGGACTGGGGTTTGCTTGGCCCGCGGCTACTTGGAGCTTGATGTATGCCTCTACCTTTTTCGCCATCTTTCAATCTCCGTCGGGTGCAAACGCCTTCGTTTCGGCTCCCCGAATGATTAAGCTTGCAAGGGGACAGACTTAAGTCTGTCCCCTCCCGCGCATGCGCGCGGCGCAGTTATTCCTTCTCCACTTGCCCGAATTCCAATTCGACAGGCGTGGAGCGCCCGAAAATCGAAACGGCCACCCGCAGGCGGCTTTTCTCGTAGTTGACCTCTTCGACAACGCCGCTGAAGTCGTTGAAGGGGCCGTCGACCACGCGAACCACCTCGCCGGGCTCGAAAAGGACCTTCGGTCGCGGCGTGTCGGTGCCTTCCTGCACGCGCTGGAGTATCTCGTCGGCTTCCTTCTCGGTAATGGGCGCCGGGCGATCACTGCTGCCGCCGATGAAACCCATCACTTTTGGCACGCTCTTCACCAGGTGCCAGGTTTCGTCCGTCATTTCCATGTTCACGAGCACATAGCCCGGGAAAAATTTTCTATCACTGCGCCGTCGCTGCCCGGCACGCATCTCCACCACTTCCTCGGTGGGAACCAGCACGTCACCGAAGCAATCCTCGAGATCGCTGCGCTTGATTCGCTCTTTCAACAAGCGCGCCACCTGCTGCTCGAATCCGGAATAAGCATGCACGACATACCAGCGTTGGCTCATTACCTCAGCCTCCATGACCCAGGAGTAGTCGTATAGCCCATGACAGAATTCCATCGACCATCCAGAGGAAAATAGCGACCAGGATCACCACGCCAATGACTACCAAAGTAGTCTGAGTCGTTTCCTTGCGCGTAGGCCATACGACCTTTCTGAGCTCCGTGCGGGATTCGCGCATGAATTCCCAGGCGGCCCGACCCTTGTCCGTGGTAAAAGCAATCGCGCCGGCGGCCCCCGTCACGATCAGCAGGCCGATGACCCGCAGCAACAGGGACTCCTCGCCGTAGTAATAGAATGCCATGACCGCTGAAACCAACAACGACACGGCGACCAGCCACTTCAGGGTGTCCTGGGTCTTGCTCGCTGATTCGACTCTCGCGCCCATCTCGACCTCAAGTTCCAAGCACGTATACGCAACCAGTACGGAACACTCTGCTCGACCCGACCGTGCCTCGCCGCCGGCCACGAGCCTGAGCACTTGGCACGTCATCTGAAATCGACAATCGAAAGACGGAAACACCTCGTATGGCAGGCCAGGAGGGAATCGAACCCCCAACCTGCGGTTTTGGAGACCGCCGCTCTGCCAATTGAGCTACTGGCCTTTGGTGTGTCGTAATCAATGATTGGTGAATCGTGATACGTAATGGTCAACGCGTTACGGTTCTAAACTTCCACCCTCGCCGCCATCACTCGATGATCTTCGCGACGACGCCAGCACCCACGGTGCGTCCACCCTCGCGGATCGCAAACCGCAAGCCCTCTTCCATCGCAATCGGCGCGATCAGGTTTACCTTTACCTGGATGTTGTCCCCGGGCATCACCATCTCAACACCCTCCGGCAACTCCACCGAACCCGTCACGTCCGTCGTGCGAAAGTAAAACTGCGGCCGATACCCCTTGAAAAACGGCGTGTGCCGCCCGCCCTCTTCCTTCGACAATACATACACCTCCGCCTCGAAGTACGTGTGCGGCGTGATCGACCCCGGCTTCGCCAATACCTGACCTCGCTCGATGTCTTCGCGCTTCACGCCACGCAGCAACACGCCGATGTTGTCTCCCGCTCTGCCCTCATCGAGAAGCTTGCGGAACATCTCCACGCCCGTGCACGTCGTCTTCTCCGTGTCCTTGATGCCGATAATCGCGACTTCCTCGCCGACCTTCACGACCCCTCGCTCAACCCGCCCCGTCGCTACCGTGCCGCGACCAGAGATCGAAAATACGTCCTCAATCGGCATCAAAAAGGCGCCGTCTATCGCCCGCTCCGGCTCCGGAATGTAGCTGTCCAACGCTTCCGCCAGCGCCAGCACCGATTCCTCTCCCAACTCCGATTTTTCCCCTTCCAGCGCCTTCAGCGCAGAGCCTCGGATGATCGGCGTGTCGTCTCCGGGAAACTCGTACTTGTCCAGTAACTCCCGGACCTCCATCTCCACCAGCTCCAGAAGCTCCTCGTCGTCAACCATGTCGCACTTGTTCATGTATACCACGATGTACGGAACCCCTACCTGGCGCGCCAGCAAAATGTGCTCGCGCGTCTGCGGCATCGGGCCGTCCGCCGCGCTCACAACCAGAACCGCTCCGTCCATCTGCGCCGCACCCGTGATCATGTTCTTCACATAATCCGCGTGCCCGGGACAGTCCACGTGCGCGTAGTGACGATTGTCCGTCTCGTACTCCACGTGCGCCGTCGCGATCGTTATCCCCCGCGCGCGCTCCTCCGGAGCATTGTCAATCTCGTCGAACGCCTTCACCTCACCGCCGTGCTTCGCCGCCAGTATCTTCGTCAACGCCGCCGTCAGCGTCGTCTTACCGTGGTCAACGTGGCCTATCGTGCCGACGTTTACGTGTGGCTTCGTTCGTTCGAATTTCGCCTTGGACATGGAAGCGATCTCCCCAGAGGATCCTTAAATAGTGACAAATGTTCGTGACCGATCGTTCGTTAACCGATGCTCAGTGCTGGAATCTGGAGCCCATAACCGGATTTGAACCGGTGACCTCTTCCTTACCAAGGAAGTGCTCTACCGACTGAGCTATATGGGCGGATGAATACCGTCCTCGTTCAAGCCCGGTGTGGGCATCACGGCCCTGGCCTCGGCCCCAGCTATGGTTTCCGTCAAAAATCTGCAGCCTCCGCTGGCCGCTGCCCGCGCTCCCACCCGGATCACCCGTGGAGCGGGTGATGGGATTCGAACCCACGTCATCAGCTTGGAAGGCTGAGGTTCTACCATTGAACTACACCCGCTAGCTGTGCTGGTCGCCGACCACGTGCCCGTCCCAGTCTCGAGAATCGTCCTCACCACCCTCTCTGTTGGTGGAGGGGGGAGGATTCGAACCTCCGAAGGCTGAGCCGTCAGATTTACAGTCTGATCCCTTTGGCCACTCGGGAACCCCTCCGGAACGCAAGCAGCGAATTTTCTTTAATTAACAGTGTCATGTCAAGACTTGTTACGAATTTGCGTGGGGGGCGGACGGCGCAGAATCCGGCAGCTCGCGGGCAAGCCAGTCCCTGGGCTTCAAATAGCGCTCGTAGAGGCGGGCCTCCGGGGAGCCGGGCTCCGGTTGCCAGGCATAGCGCCACGCCGCCCGGGGTGGCAGAGACATGAGTATCGACTCCGTGCGGCCCCCGGATTGCAGCCCGAACAGAGTCCCGCGGTCGACGATCAGATTGAACTCCACGTAGCGGCCGCGCCGATAGAGCTGGAACTCCCGTTCCCGGTCCCCGTATTCGAAATCTTTGCGGCGCGCCACGATGGGCCGGTAGGCCGGCAGGAAATGGTCGCCGACGCTGCGCGTGAAGGCGAAGCACTGCTCGAATCCACCTTCCCGGAGATCATCGAAAAACAGCCCGCCGATGCCCCGGGCTTCGCGCCGGTGGGGAAGATAGAAATACTCGTCACAACGGCGTTTCAGACGCACGTAGGTGTTGGCAACCTGGCCCGCGCAGGCCGCCGCCGCGCTTTCGTGCCAGTGAATGGCGTCGTCATCGAATCCATAGTACGGCGTCAGGTCGAAGCCGCCTCCGAACCACCACAGGTGCGCGTCATGCGCATGGCCGCCGTCGGCCTGAAAATAACGCACGTTGCAGTGGGCCGTGGGCACATAGGGATTGCGCGGATGGATGACCACCGATACACCGAGGGCCCGAAAGGGCCGGCCGGCGAGCTCGGGGCGCAGCCGGCTTGCGGCACTGGGCAGCTTTTCGCCCCTGACATGGGAGAAGTTTACCCCCGCCTGCTCGAAGACCAGACCATCGCACAGCACCCGGGAGCACCCGCCGCCGCCTTCGTCGCGTTGCCAATGATCGGCGGCGAAGGCTTTGCCGCCGCCGTCCTCGTCCTCAAGCTCGGTACAAAGGCGTTCCTGTAGCGCGAGAAAATAGGCTTCCACCGCCGCGATCTGCTGATCGCTCATGGCCGTCGACCACCAGATCCTGCCCCTCGCAGCAGCCGCCCGTCCCTGGCGTCTCGGATCTCGCTGGGCCGTGCGCCACCGCCGGTGGGGCCGGTGAGAAAATAGTCTACCCGGCTGCCCAGGGCGCGGCGCGCCCCCAAGACGGTTCTCGCCGGCGGCCGGCCGCTGCGGTTGGCGCTGGTGGAAACCAGCGGTCCGCCGAAGCGCCGGCACAGGCTTGCCGCCAGAGGATGCGCCGTTACCCGCACGGCGATAGCGCCGCTACCGCCGGTGAGCCATACCGGGACCCGCGGATGGGCGGGTAAAATCCAGGTGTTGGGGCCCGGCCAACTCTCCAGCACCGGCGCCAAGGTG
>SMUX01151388.1_pt1 | contig 19021 bp, 18 predicted proteins | sample 2456431 | NCBI WGS metagenome assembly SMUX01 (sample SAMN11095930, study PRJNA526329) | marine sediment metagenome | biome: Marine sediment; feature: Surficial sediment; material: Deep marine sediment; isolation source: Hadal surficial sediment | place: Pacific Ocean | collected 2014-11 | depth... | reverse complement strand
GCAGCTGCGAATTATGGTTTATTGGAATGATGTACCGGCTAGTATTGGTGCCAACCCGGCACTTGTAAATGACCTGGACTTATTAGTTACAGATCCCTCCAGTACCGTTTTTGAACCTTATCTTTTGGACCATACTCCGGATCCTGTCCTGTTGAACTTACCCGCTGGAAATGGCCCGGATCATTTAAACAATATGGAGCAAGTATTGATCAACAACCCTGTTCAAGGTACCTACGATATCGATATTACAGGTTTCAATGTTCCTATGGGGCCTCAGGAATACTGGGTAGTTTGGGAGATGATCACTGAAAACCTAACTGTGACCTATCCTAATGGCGGAGAGAAGTTCTTCCGTAATGGGAGTTTACAAAATGTTATTCAATGGGATGCCATTAACACAACCGGTACTTTTTTGGTTGAATATACGGTTAATGGGGCAAACTGGAATACCATAGGCACAGTGAGCGCTACTACATACCAAATGAATTGGCTAGCTCCTGATGTGCATACCGGGGCTGCTAAAATTAGAGTAACCAGTGGAGGATTCTCTGATGAAAGTGACGATCCCTTTAATATAACAACAAATAGAGTTGCATCACAAAATATCATACAGGTATGTGAATTCGACGCGACCTTTACCTGGGCCGATATGGCGGAGGCAGAATCCTATGACCTGTGGATGATGGGGGATAAGTTTATGGAAATAGTTGGGAATACCACGGAAACGATGATTACAGTGCCCATTGCAGACTATGAGGCAGAACTATGGTATGCCGTTTCACCTAGAAATGATGCCGTTGGGTGGGTAGGCCTAAGAACCATAGCGCTTAGGTATGGAGGTGGTTTATTAGACTGTGTTATACTAGGTGTGGATGATAATGACATAACTAATACTGTTGTTTTGTATCCCAACCCTGCTTCAACTGAGTTTATTGTGAACTTGGGCAGCTCTGTCGATGGTGATGTTGAGATCACGGTGATAAATAGCCTGGGACAAACCATCCAAAGGCTTAATACCACAACAACACAAACAACTATTGATGTTTCAAATTACCACACGGGACTTTACTTTGTGAGTATCAAAACAGATACGCAATCTACAACCAAAAAGTTGCTGGTGATGTAAGGGAGTAACATCTTACTTGATTAAAAAAGACCGCGAAAATATTTTCGCGGTCTTTTTAATTGCCCCTTTTACATACGATAGACCCAATCTGCCGGGTTCATCTTTTTCGTATTTTGATACACTAAAAATTTAAGAATGGTTCGTCCTGTGATCGGGTGAGTGAAAACTGTACCGATCTCTTGTTTAGTCTTTATCATATCTCCCTTTTTTACACTAACAGTCGCCAGATTATTATAGATGGTGATATAATCTCCGTGTCTTACATACACAGCCTTGTTAGCCCCTTTTAACTGCTGTACCTGCATTACCTCCCCGTTGAAGACCGCTCTCGCCTTGGCATTGGATTCGGTGATGATCTCGACACCATTGAAGGTTTGTTTCACATTCGGAAATTGCGGGTGCTGTCTCGTACCATAGGCATTAAATATGCGTCCCTTTTCCACCGGCCAAATCAATTTCCCTTTGTTGTTCTTAAAACTTTTCGCTAATGCCTTAGCTTGAGGTGTTAACGTAAACGTGTTTTTTGAAGTTTTGGTAGCACTCAAATTCTTTGTTGATGCATTATTTGCTGCGATCGCTGCCCTGATCAAATCGTCAATTTGCTTGTCGATCCTATCGGCTTCCTTTTGCTTGCCGCGTATTTGTTTAGCGAACTTTCCTTCATCCTTTTTAAGACTCGCCACCAGGGCAACCTGATCTCTCTTTTCCTCATCCAGCCTTTTTTTGGCGATCCTATTCTCTTCGATGAGTTTTTTCTTATCCTTTTTCTGCTGAATTAAATTCTTATTCAACGATTGCAATTCTTCCGTTTTGGCCTTGATGCTTTCACCCTGTTTTTTTCGATGTCTTGTATATTGCTTCATATACTGCATTCGTTTGTAAGCCTGAAGAAAATTTTCAGAAGAGAATAAAAACATAATCCTGCTTTGAGCACTCTTACTCTTGTATGATTTATTGATCATAGAGGCGTAATCCCCCTTCAAAACGGTCAATTCTGTTCGTAACTGATCGATGGTTGTAAGATTATTATTGATCTCTCTCGTGAGCAGATTCGCCTGTTGATTAGTAACCCGTATCAAGTTTTGCCGTGTGCTTATTCTATGGTCCAGATCTTCAACCTCCTCCAGGACCGACTGCTTTTCCCCTCTCGTTTTAAACAGCAGGTTGTTTATCTGCCTGATCTCTTCTAATAAAGATTGCCGTCTTTCTTCTAGTTCTTTTTGTTTTTTGGACTGGGCATTAGTAGGAAGTACTATAAAAAGGCAAACCAGTAGAACGATGTATGGTAATCCCCTTCTCATTTAGACAGCTGAATTTCTTCGTAGCCTTTCGGAATTTCAAATGGAAAACTCACCGAAACATTCAAATTGATCTTTCTATAATTCATTGCAATTTTTGTCCGGCTATCTCCTTCCACCGAATTTATTAGTATTACTGAAGGATAAAAGCTTCCTTCCAATTCCTGATAGTCACCATAGGCGATAGATAGTTTCCTATTATCAATGGGTTGAAAAACGATCCCTGAATTCACTTTGAAATTATTGGGGTTCAATAGCAGAGAATGTATAAAATTGTCAGGTTGCTGCCGGGGTTCAAGTTTGTATCTATTTTCTGATACGGAAGCTATATATGTCGCATTGTCAAGACGAAAAATAGACTGCCCTAAAAGAATGGCCTGCATCTTTTCGAAGTTTAGGTCGGTGCCTAACCAATCACTTATCAAAGCGAAATCTCCATCAAAATAGGTATTCGAGATGGTTTCATAGTAACTAACGCGATCTTGAGTTATCAATACTTTGGCCAATGTGATCCCCAAGACCGAAGTCTTCATCCAAATCTTTTCATCTTTTTGCATTCGCAAGCTTACAGTAATATTTTGCCGTTGCTTATCATCCTCGTATGCCACTTTAATTCGGGAAGCCAGGGTAGAAAATTTAGGCGTAGCTGCCCTATGAGCATTAATGATGCTTTTCAAGGTCAGTCCCGGATTCACTTTATTTGTGTCAATCACAGTCCTGGAACCTGTACATGAGATCATTAATATCCCAAAAAACATTATCAATAGCAGATTTCCTCTCATAACTAATTCTGAAGTTTCATCTCTGAAGCCTTCTTCATAAATTCATTTGCTTTTTTATGATCACCTTTCTTGGTATATGCCCTGCTGAGCTGTTCGTAAAAATCCTTCTCCATCTTAGGATCTTCCAATACAAAATCCATGCCCGCTTCAAGGCTTGCAATCGCCCTGTCTGCCTTATTTAATTCATTGTTTGCGACTCCGTTTAGTAAATAAAATAACGCCTGCGCAGGGAAGGTCACCAGTGCATTTTCACTCAATGAAGCAGCTTCTTCAAACTTATTAACGTCAATTTGTAATAAAAGTGTATTTTTTAGTAAGCTGAAATTGTCTTCATCCAGCCTTGCGCCTCTTTCATAAAACCGTAGTGCCGCATTTTTATCCCCTTTCGCCAGATAATAATCTCCTAATTGTTCATAGACTTGTCCGCTCCCATCATTCGAAAACCGGGAAATAACTTCGTTCAGATCTGCTTCATGATCCGGATTTACAGTTAAAAATTCGAGGAAATCCTTCAGCACTTTATACTTATTTTTAGTATCGATATTTGAAGAAGCAAAAACAACATTCATGGACTTCATCGCTTCGATGGTGTTGCCTTCTTCCAAATAAAATTTATATAGCGCCAAGTGTGCTAATTGGGATTTCGGTTGATTTCTAAGCAGTTCCTTCGCTGTCTCAAATGCCTTTTCGGTATCGCCTTGCTCGCTGTAGAGGTAAATTAGATTGAGGTAGTCTTGCTCCTTTTTTGGGTTTTTGTCTATTTTAGTTTCCAAATTTTCGATGGCACCTTCACTATTCCCGGTAATACGATAGATCTGCCTCCTCAGAGTGTTGCGATACGTACTTTCTCCCCAACTTTCATCAAGTTCATCTAACAACTCTAGCGCTTTATCATATTGTTGGGTCCGGCTGAGTAGATTCGCCAGATCCTCTTTGTAGTCTTCATCAATTTTAATGAGTTTTTTAACCAGAGGAATCGCAGCCGTATAATCATGCTGCAGATAATATAAATCGTAGAGGGCCTCCAAAACGTCTGGTCGTTCCCCTTGAGATTGAAGTACTTTTTGGAAGTTCTCTTCTGCCTCATCGTAGCGCCTTAGATATTTTAGATTTTTACCCGTTTCGAAAAATACGACCGCTTCGTACTCTGGATTTTTATTAGCCGCTTTACCAGCTTTATCAAGGGCTATCAAAGCAAGTTCGTAGTTTTCAATCCCTTTTTGCTTTAAGGCTTCAAAAAAGTTCTCCTGGAATACATCGCTCACATTCCCTAAGTCATCTGTTGGTATTGCTTCAATTTCCTGAGCGAAGATGGGTTCGGAATGATAAACTATTCCGAAGAGAAAAAGAATAATATGTAAGTTAAGCCTGTGCATAAAAGTAGTCTGGTGGAGGCTGCATATAGCCATTATTTCAATTCGGAAAAATCCCCAATGCTTACATGGGTAAATTTACCGTCGAACGTAGCGTAATTACCTATCATAGCCTGGTCTAAAGTAGCATTTTTAATTACTGAATGGGTTTGTATTATACTATTTTTAACGGTACTACCCTCAATTATTGTGCCTTTTCCCACCGAAACATAGGGCCCTACCTTGCTGTTTTTCAGAATAACTCCCTCAGCAATAAAACAGGGTTCGATAATTTCTGAGTTTTCCAAGGTCACTAATTCTGAAATAAGTGTATTTCCGTTTTCTGCTAAAATTCCCAACATTTTAGCGTTGGTCTTTATCGTTACCTCTTTGTTACCACAGTCCATCCATTCGTCAACAGTACCGGTTGTAAATATTTTACCGGCCTTCATCATGCGTTTTATACCATCATTGATCTGGTATTCGCCCTCATTGATGATCTCATTGTCCAATACAAATTGAAGTTCTTTTTTAAGGTCTCCTATTTCCTTAAAATAATAGATTCCGATCACGGCTTGATCGCTCACAAATGTTTCAGGTTTTTCGACTAGTTCTGTTATTTCACCCCTGTCATTCAAATTTACAACTCCATAGGCAGAAGGATTATCCACTCGTTTAGTCCAGATCACACTATCCGCATCATCATCGAGATCGAAATTGGCTCGGATCAATGTGTCTGCATAGGCAACAACAGCCGGGCCACTTAATGAAGGTTCCGCACACATGATGGCATGACCGGTTCCTTTTGGAACCAATTGTCGATATATGCTGGGTTTAGCACCTAAGCTTTTTGCCAATTGTTGTAAACTTTCCACAACCTCATCACCAAAAAAGGCCGGATCGCCTAAAATAAAGGCGATCTCATCAATATCCCGATCTAATACCCTGGCAATATCTGCTACCAATCTATGGACAATAGGCGTTCCTGCCACTGGAATTAAAGGTTTTGGGATGGTTAAGGTGTGTGGGCGTAATCGCGAGCCTCTACCGGCCATTGGGACTATTATTTTCATACATATGCCCGCGAAGGCGGGTATCTTTTTAATGTTAATAATTTTATATGGTTTTATTTACCCATTATTCATTGTGATGTCATTTTAGAAGATTCCTGTTTTCGCTGGAATTTATTTGACCCCCGTACTCCCAAATCCACCTGCACCACGCTCAGTTTCAGTTAGTTCTACCGTTTCACCCCAGATAGCACGCTCGTGCTTCGTGATGATCAACTGGGCCACGCGATCGCCATTTTTAACAGTAAAATCTTCGTGGGAGAGATTCACTAATATCACTCCTATCTCTCCCCGGTAATCGGCATCAATGGTTCCCGGGGAATTTAAAACCGTGATCCCATTTTTGACGGCCAATCCACTACGAGGTCGAACTTGAGCCTCATAACCAATGGGTAGCTCAATAAAAAGGCCCGTTTTAACGATCGCTCTCTCTAAGGATTTCAATACAATTGGCTCCTCAATATTCGCTCGCAGGTCCATTCCTGCCGATGCTTCAGTTTCATAATGAGGCAATGCATGGTCGGATCTATTAACAATTTTTATGATCATGGTTGTGCTTCAGAAAAGATTAATCAATTCCTTTTGAGTTTACACCCGGATATGCTATCATAGGCTTTTGCTCTATTTTAGAGATCTTTAAAAACTTAACTTCGTCATTATGCAAGTAGCTAAGCACCGCTTCATCCTCTTCCAGCTGAAATGGAAATGCCTCCGGCGGAAGGTTTTGTGATTCTTTTACCGGATCGATATCCATAATAATATCCGGTCTTGATCGATTTTTAAGATAACCAACGTATTGATCCCTGTTCTGAGGTGAGTTTTGTGCTTTCAGTTTTTTATTTCTGAAATATATATCCATGATAACCACGTCATCGACATAACCATCAATAGTGACATAAACATTGGTGCCGGATCCGGCTTCTTTAACACCGGCTACCCAATCCTGATAATAGACAACCCCTAAAGTAAAAGGAGGATCCGGGTCGAATGAAAATCCGGTTTCCTTTCCACCTGCACAACTGGAAAGACCGAATAATATTACAGAAAGTGAAAAAATACTTGAGATAACTTTTATAGGTTTCATTCAGTTATAAATAAGATCAAAAGTCCCGCCATAAAGGTACGAAAAAAGCCTCTCCATAATAGACAGAAAGACTTTTGTATACCGTTATCAAAAAAGAAATTATCCTGCCAATGCTTCGGCTCCACCTACTATCTCTAAGATCTCACTGGTAATGGCAGCCTGACGAGCCTTATTGTATTGCAACTTCAGCTGATCGCGCAATTCTATCGCATTGTCCGTTGCTTTGTGCATGGCAGTCATACGGGCGCCATGTTCACTGGCAACACTATCACGAAGAGCCTTGAATAATTGAGTTTTCAAACTCTTCGGAATTAACTCCGCCACGATCTTCTCTTTGGACGGCTCGAAGATATATTGTGCTTTGGACGAAGTGTCTTCCCCCTCTTCTTCTTCCGAAGCTACTAAAGGCAGAAATTGTTCGTTCATCACAATTTGAGTTGCCGCGTTCTTAAACTTATTATATACCAAAATAATTTTGTCGCAGTCTCCTTCAGCATAGAGAGACATTAACTTTTCAGCAATGACCGCTGCATTCTCATATGTCAAATCGCCGAAAATAGCATTGTCGTTTTCTACAATTGTTTCTGTTTTCCTTAAAATATCATTTCCCTTTTTACCCAAGGTCACGAAATTCACTTGTTTTCCGACGTAGATTTCTTTAACACATCGTCTGGCTTCCTTCACGATGCTATTGTTAAAAGCACCTGCCAAACCACGATTAGAGGTAATGGTAACCACCAATATTTTATTTACTTCGCGTTGGTCGGTAAATTCACTTCCGCTATCACCCTCGAGCGTTGCGCTTAAATTTTGTAACAAGGTGGTAAGTGTATTGGCATAAGGACGCATGGCAGTAATCGCATCCTGTGCTTTTTTCAACTTGGCAGCAGATACCATTTTCATGGCGCTGGTGATCTGCATCGTTGAGCCTATCGAGGAAATTCTATTTCGTATTTCTTTTAAGTTTGCCATTTTTTCAAGTTATGCCTTCTCCCTAGTTATATCTGGATGAAAGATCTTTTGCAACAGTTGTCAACACATCAATTGTTTCGTCGGTTAATTTTCCGGCCTTCAAAGTGTCTAAAGTATCTCTGTGTTTTGCGTTCAATAATTCGATGTAATCCCTTTCGAATTCTTTAATTTTCTCTACAGGTACATCCTTCATCAAATTCTTAGAGCCGGCATAGACTACGGCTATCTGATCTTCAACGGTAAACGGGTCGTTCTGAGCTTGCTTTAAGATCTCCACATTACGTTTCCCTTTTTCAATGACGTTCAAGGTTGCCGCATCAAGATCACTCCCGAACTTCGCAAAGGCTTCCAATTCACGGTATTGCGCCTGATCTAATTTCAGCGTACCCGCTACTTTTTTCATCGATTTTATCTGTGCATTTCCCCCTACACGAGATACTGAAATGCCCACATTGATCGCCGGACGAACCCCTGCGTTAAATAGATCGGATTCCAGGAAGATCTGTCCATCTGTAATCGAAATTACGTTGGTTGGGATATAAGCGGTAACGTCGCCGGCCTGTGTTTCGATAATTGGTAGGGCGGTCAAAGAACCTCCTCCTTTTACCAAGCTCTTTATGGACTCAGGTACATCATTCATGTTGGCCGCGATCGCATCATCTCCAATTATCTTGGCCGAACGCTCCAATAATCTCGAGTGTAAGTAAAATACATCCCCCGGATATGCTTCACGTCCCGGTGGACGTCTTAATAAAAGTGATACCTCACGGTATGCCACTGCTTGTTTTGACAGATCATCAAATATAATTAAAGCCGGACGTCCAGTATCACGAAAGTACTCGCCAATAGCAGCGCCTGCAAACGGAGCATATACCTGCATTGGAGCAGGGTCACTCGCGTTAGCCGCAACAATAGTTGTATATGCCAATGCCCCTTTATCTTCAAGTACCTTAGCTATGTTCGCAACGTTTGAAGCTTTTTGTCCAATAGCGACATAAATACAATATACGGGTTCCCCCGCATCGTAAAACTCTTTTTGATTCAAAATGGTGTCGATACAAACCGTGGTTTTACCCGTTTGACGGTCACCGATTATCAATTCACGTTGTCCTCTACCTACAGGGATCATCGCGTCAATAGATTTAATCCCTGTTTGTAGCGGCTCACTTACCGGTTCACGGAAGATCACACCCGGAGCTTTACGTTCCAATGGCATTTCGTATGTTTTTCCCTCGATAGCTCCTTTACCATCAATAGGTTGTCCCAGTGTATTTACTACACGTCCAACTATTCCTTCCCCAACATTAATCGAAGCAATTCGTTGTGTACGTTTTACAATAGATCCTTCCTTAATTTCTTTTGAAGGCCCTAACAATACAACTCCTACATTGTCTTCTTCAAGGTTCAACACTATACCTTCAAGACCATTTTCAAACTCTACCAATTCTCCGTATTGTACATTTGATAAGCCATATACACGGGCAATACCATCTCCTATGGTAAGTACAGTTCCCACTTCATCTAATGAAGCACTCGCTTCAAAACCTGAAAGTTGTTGTTTTAAAATTGCTGAAACTTCAGCTGGTTTAACTTCTGCCATTTTAATTAGGTATAATCATAGTCTTTCGCCTTAGCTTTGGACTACTTGTTATAAACTTTTACTAAATTCTCTTTTAATATTTCCCAGTTTGTTTGCGATACTCGCATTATATTGAAGGTCGTCAACACGCAGGATAAACCCACCGATTATAGAAGCATCAACATCGTTTTTCAAAGTCACATTGGTACTCCCTGTGATCTCCTTCACTTTTTCAAGTACCTGAACTTCTAATTCTGAAGAAAGTGCGACCGCGGTAGTTACAATCGCCTCCTTTATTCCTTTCGCTTCGTTATATAAACTGATATAACTTTCAGCAACTCCGGATAGCATATCAATTCGCTTATTGCCCACCAATACATTTATCAAACTATGAGTGTATTTTGATTGATCGCCAAATATTGATAACAACGCCTGCCTTTTATCTTCTGCTTTTATCACAGGGCTTTTAAGCATTGCACGCAATTCTTTGCTTCCTCGAATAGTAGCTTGTACAGATCGCATATCGTCAAATACAATGTCACCGGCATTGGCTTCATTAGCTTCTTGTAGGATGGCTTTCGCGTATCGTATGGCAGCTCTGCTTCCACTCATGGTCTCTTAATTTAAAGTTGCGTCTCCTAACAGATCTGACACAAGTTTTAATTGCTTGTCTTTATTCGACAATTCTTCGGTTACAACTTTTTCAGCAATTTCAATTGAAAGTGAAGCTACCTGGTTTTTTATATCTGCGATCGCAGCTTTCTTTTCACTTTGGATAGCTGCTTGTGCATTTGCGATCATCTTGGCTCCTTCAACTTTAGCTTCTTCCTTAGCATCTGCTATCAATTTGGTTTTCAACTCACGAGCTTCTTTCATCATCGCATCCCGCTCAACTCTGGCTTCTTTCAACAACTTTTCATTGTCGGCAGTGAGGTTTTGCATTTCTCTTTTAGCGGCATCGGCAGATGCCAATGCCTCCCTGATAGAATTTTCTCTATCGTTCACGGTTTTTACAATAGGTTTCCATGCGAACTTCTTAAGAACAAAAAACAAGATGGCAAACGACATAAATGTCCAAAACAATAGTCCTATATCAGGAGTAAGTAAATCCATTTCTATATAATTTTATAATCCTTAGTATTAAAACTAAAAAGCCGGTGCAACCAACCGTTACACCGTACTTTTTTACTTTGCAATTAGCGATACAACCACTGCGAACAGGGCTACCGCTTCAACGAAAGCAATAAGTATGATCGCAGATGCCTGTAATTGTCCTCTCATTTCCGGTTGACGTGCAATTGCTTCTACTGCCGCACCACCAATTCTACCAATACCGATACCGGCACCGACAGCTGCTAGTCCTGCTCCAATTGCTGCAAATGGATAATAACTTACCACTTCTTGTACTAATGCTAAACTCATAGTTTAAAATATTAAAAATTAATTAATGTTCTGCTTCTTCCATGGCGCTCCCTATATATAGAGCCGATAACATGGTAAATATATATGCCTGTATGGCAACGACTAATATTTCTATGATACTTATGAATAATGAAAACGCCACCGAAACGGGTGCTATCCAATAAGTTTGAAATATAAATATCAAAGAGATCAAACTCAATACAATTATATGCCCTGCCGTTATATTCGCAAACAAACGAATCATTAACGAGATAGGCTTGATAAATATTCCTGCAAACTCAAGAAACGCCATGAATATCTTCATTGGGACCGGTAAACCCGGCATCCAAAAAATATGCCCCCAATAATTTTTGTTTCCGGCAACGGTTGTAATAATAAACGTAATGGCGGCAAGGGTAAATGTAAAAGCAATATTCCCACTCAAATTCGCGCTAAACGGAAAGAAAGGAATCAATCCCATAACGTTATTTATCCAAATAAAGAAAAATAAGGTTAGCAGAAACGGTAAAAATTTCCTATAATGTTTTTCACCTATATTGGGAATTGCGACATCGTCTCTTATAAACACTACCAAGGGCTCTGTGAACTTGGCAATCCCTTTTGGTACTCCATCTTTACTATATCTTCGAGCTGAAAGGCCAAATATAAATAAGAGCAGTCCCATAGAAAGGAACATCGTGAAAACGAGCTTGGTAATCGAGAAATCCATTGGATGCGTATTCTCGGGATGGTCTTCTGCACCCATGGTGATATAAGAGCCATTCTCGTTAACCACTTCCGTCGCATAGTAAATCTCTTCGTGATATTTTACAAAACGCTGCCCGTTCTTCTCTACTATTACCCTTCCAGAATCGTCATGATGAAACTCACTCGACATAAATACGGTCAAACCATTTTCCGTCCAGAGAATTACAGGTAATGGAACAGAAATAGAATGGCCATTCCAATCGGTGATATGAAACTCATGAGCATCTTTAATGTGATGCATGATCATTTCCGTTACATCGAATTCTTTTTCTTTATTTTCATCAGTATCGTTGGAAGAAATATTTAAGGCCGCAAAAGAGGAAGTAGATAGTAAGATTGCGAACACCCCTGAAAAGAGGTGCTTAATAAAGTTGAATTTTAATGTTTTCAAGGTAATATTTTTGCGTTCCATAAATTTGGTGCAAATGTACTAACATTAAATGAACTAACAAACCAAATACTGCTTTGTTTATTGGTTTTTAAGAAATTTATTCAAGGCGATAATTTCATAGGTGAGAAACACAAAATACGGAATAAAAAAGTTGATCGCCTCGGTTATTGGAGAAGTCGATTTCCCACTGATCAGGGGTAATAAAAAAACAATTGCCAATGCCATCTTTCCGATGGTGAGCATTAAAAATAAATTGTACCCTTTTTCACTTCCCCTGGATACTTTGTAGTTAATAAATCCATACACTATACATACCGTAACGGCGTTAAATACATAAATGCTCCAAAGGGGTAGATATAGGTCAATTCCGGAAAAGAAATTAAAGAAAATATAATAGTGCATGCCGCATAATAACACAGCAAATCCAATCAACTTTAATGCAAATTTCAGGAGTTCCTTATTTATCATTTTCTTTTGAAAAATTGGAAGCTTGCCTTATCACTAAGTACATGGCGATGGCGATTGAAACCAAGCTACATATTATAGTGAATACCGAATACTCATTGGGATAAGCTTCGTCCAGCTTCACTCCTCCCAAGGACCCCAATCCAATGATCACCAACATTTGAAAAGCGAGCCCTGAAAAGCGAGCGAAACTCTTAATTTTGCTGCTCCGGTTTGGCTTTTTGGATTCGTTGTGATCTGTCAAAAGGGTGGTTTTGAGATTTCAGTACTTCGGTATGCTTTGTAGTAAGATCCGGTTCTACAGTTTTTTCCTTCCCAGGCCCTTTCATAGAGCAAGAAGCATTAAAGGTGGCTCCCGGTTCAACCGCTAATTTTCCAACCACTACTTCTCCTTCGATATGAGCAGTCGATTTTATAGTTAATGTCCCGGATACATCTAGGTTGCCCTCAAATCTACCTTCAATGTCTGCGTCTTCGCAGCTTAGTTTCCCGATGATCACGCCGGATTTTCCTAGAACCACCTTGGAAGGATTGCTAATACTTCCTTCAATGGTTCCGTCTATTCTAAAATACCCATTTGAAATAATATCTCCTTTCAATTGGGTTCCTTCGTTAATTCTGTTTTGGCTAACTGTTGGTTCCATAATCCTTTTTTCTTTTTTTTCTGAAAACATAACGCTATTAATTTTGGGGATTACTGTTTTCTTCTTCCATATTGATGGAAGTCAAATAGTCCTCCAGGTTTTTATGAATCTGAATCACTTTGTAATTAGGCGAAGCTATTTCGAAAAACGCACGCTTGATCTTAAATTCCTTCTTCTCTTCCAATACCTGGGCAAATCTTCTTCCTCCCAGCTTTGTGCTCAAGCCATGGATAATAACAAAATTGGTGCTAGGATCGTAATAGTCCATTGAAGCCGACATACGGGTGTAATTAAAATAGGTAATGGCTTCATTTAGCTTTTCCAACAAAGCGGTAGCTTCTTCCATTTCGGTAGCATCAAATTTGTACACGACCTTCCAACTATTCTTCACTTCTTCTTCTGGCAGAAACTCCTTCGATGCCAATCCGGGTAAAACCGTAGCGTATATTTTTTCGGCCTGTTTTCCCTCTTCAGACTGTGGATAATTAAGCGCCACAAAGTTCAAGGCTTTTTTATATGCTTCGAACCCGTCTTGTCGTGCCAAGGCAGTGGCCTTCAATATTTCGAGTTTGGGAACAATGTCATTCCCCGTATAAAGAGAGATATAGTCGTCGGCGGTATCAATTACATACTGGTAATTAGAAGCTTCAAACTCCTTATACAGCGCTTTGTATTTAAACTCCGGGCTGGACTCGTCTGTGGCGAGTTGGGCATTGGGATTTCTTAAAATTTCGGCATAACGCGAATCCGGATGATTGGTTAAAATATCATTCTTCCAGCTTTCAGCGAGAGCAATATTCTCTAAAATATAATAGATCTTATACAAGTTATATTTGGCGGGAAGCAATAATCGATCCTGGGGGTTATAGCTCAACAATTTTTCAAGTCTGTCAACGGCCAGGCCATATTCCCGAAACTTCACTTTGTAAATTAAACCGAGTTGGTAGTATGCAAAATTTCTATCGCCCGTCAAACTGTCAATTACTTTTGGGTCCTTAGGTATTCTAGAAAGATACGTTTCCGGTTGGTACAATTCGCTTTCTGAAATGGGCTCTTCCTTCCCTTCTACGATCTCAATATCACTCAAGGTATTCCTTTTGGAGGAAAGTCGCCAGTTATCTTCCAGCTTTCTAGCTCCCCATATTTTATTGAATTCCACTCTTCCATAGGCAACCGTTGTACTATTGTAAAAATAAAACTTGCCTCCTTTGGAGCCCTCTTCTTTTTGTTGTTTTTTGTAAAACTCCTTGTTTGCAATACTCTCTTTTGCTTTGACACTTTCAATGGAATCTGCAATGGCTTGTTCTTTAAGTCTTGATGTATACTCTGTAAAAAAGGCCAATTGTTCGGCTTCACTCATGGCAACAATTCTTAAGATAGAATCATTCTCTGCAGCAATGTCTTCATACTTGATGACATCGTCCAGATTTTCACGTTTCTTTTTCACTCGTCTCCAGGCACGGCTATTTTCTACCAGATAGGTCAATGTGCTGTCGTAGTAGGCCCCCGCAATTCTATACTCGGCGTTGTCAAAATTAATCTCGGCAAGGGTGGAGTAGTTGACAGATTGCAATGTTCGATCCTCACGAAATGCCCGGAGCGATTTATTGTAATAAATGACAGCGGTATCAATATTAACGATATTGAGGTAGTACTCCCCCATCTGATTGTAAATAATATCCAGATAAGGTCTGTTTTCTCGGTTCTCTTCTAAGTCCTGAAGCAATTCCAAAAACGCTATTCGATCTTCTTTCTCGTAATCAAAATTACGCCCCTGAGCGATATATGCGTTGATCATATATACACGGGGTGACTTACGGTTTAGGTCGATCACCTCCTGAAAGGCAAGATTCGCACTGTCCTTAAATCCTAAACGGTTATAGAGTTGTCCTTTTATATAGCTGTAGCGACCTTTCAGTTCATTGTCTTTTACATAAGTTGAAGCCAACTTAATGAAAGGCAATGCGGCGTCCAAAGAATCTAAGTTCACAAAAGCCTGAGCCATGATCGCAGAGGCATCTGCTTTATCCTCTTGGCTCAAGTCTTCATTTTCTAATAATTTGGCCAATTCCTCCAAAGCTATCTCTTCATTATTCAATCGAATATTTGTTTTGGCCTTCCACATTTTTGCCTGGTTAATGCTGTTGCTTGTGGGGTATCTGTTCAGAATAAAATTAAAGGCATCCTGAGAGGCGATAAAACGTTCATCATAATATCTGGCCTTCCCCAAAAGCATATAGGCCTCATCAATTTGTGGGTTGTATTCTTTCCCATCGATATAGATGGAATGTTTTTGGATGGCCTTCGCGGCTTTCTCTTCGGCCCGATTGAAATTCGGGTTGGTCTGATTTCCGGGTAGGGTTAATTTATCTTTTATCTCAATACGCTCAACAGGAAGGATTTCCCAAAAATTATCGCGAAATGACAATGTAAGCTCTTCTTTGCCATCAATAAAAGCAACATCACCATTGTACAAGGCATTGAACTCTCCAGTAACGGCGTGATAGTTTCGACTCATGAAACTGCTCTTCTTTCGCGAACAAGCCGCTAGAAGCAAAACCGTTACTAAAAGTATCGTAATTTTTTTTGCGTATTTCATCAATATTGAAATTTCTTTCAAATGGTATGATATTGTAACTTAAAACCTCTGTATTTAGTATAATAACCCCTCTAAGGGAGCGTAAAAATACGTTTCTTTTTCATATCTCACTGAATTTGAAGCAAAATTTGACCGGCTTTCCAGCCTTACCGGGTCATTAGACAAATATTCCTTCGTACTTTTGTCAAAATTTTTTACCATGAGCGACTTTCACAGTCTTTCAATTTCCGAAGTAAAAAACGAAACCCCAAATTCGGTTTCAATTACTTTTGAAATCCCTGATCGGCTTACTAAAATATTCACGTTCAAAGCGGGTCAGTACATAACGCTAAAACACGATATCGAAGGTGCTGAAGTGCGGCGGTCTTATTCCCTATGTGCTAGCCCTAACAGCCATATATTGAAAGTTGGTGTTAAAAAAGTTAAGGAGGGTAGTTTTTCTGTCTTCGCCAATGAGAATCTGAAAGCCGGTGACACTATGGAAGTGATGCCTCCTCAAGGAAATTTTAAGTTTGAGCCAAATGAAGGCGATCAAAATCAATATGTGGCCTTTGTCGCCGGAAGTGGCATTACACCGGTAATATCAATCATTAAGGACGTTCTGGAAAGTGAGCCTAAAAGTTCATTTGTGTTGGTTTACGGCAATCAAAGTCTAAAAGAGACTATGTTTTATGCTGAATTGGAAACGCTTCAACAAAACAATGCGGATCGTTTCAGTATAGAATACATCTTTAGCCGAAGTAAAGAAGAAAATGCTCTTCGCGGTCGTATCGATCGTTCGGTTGTTAATTATTTGCTTAAAAACAAATATGGAGAATCAAAGTTTGACCGAGTTTACCTCTGTGGTCCCGAAGCTATGATGGATGAGGTTTCCGAAACTTTACAAGAACGAGGAGTTGCCAAAGAAAAAATCCTTTTTGAACTCTTTACTACTTCAGAAGAAGGCGAACTGAGTGATAACCACGAGGGAAACACCACTGTCACCATAACATTGGACGATGTAACCGACACATTTGTAATGTCAAAAAAACAAAGTGTATTGGACGCAGCTTTAGATAAAGGTCTCGATGCCCCTTTTTCCTGTCAAGGAGGAATATGCAGTACCTGCATGGCTCGCTTGATCAAAGGCAAAGTGGAAATGCGTAAAAATGAGATCCTCACCGACGAAGAATTGGAGGAAGGCTTTATTCTTACTTGCCAGTCACATCCTACTACCCCTACTTTGGTAATCGATTATGATGATGTTTAACACATCGATGAATAATTAAATAATCCAAACCAAGGATTGCGAAAAATCACATTGTAAACCCAGTGCCTTCCGGGTTTCGGAAATCTGAAAGGTCTATTCTGAAAACCACCTAAAAAATGCATTTTGTCCGGATAGAGCCAAACATTCTGACACGACATGTGGCGAGTGTTCTTCCCGTCTTTACTGTTTTTTCGAATAAAGGTTGAGCAAACTTTTATGAATGGAACGTTTATTATGTGATTTTTTCACAGCAGTAATTCCAGTATTTTATCTATAACCTTTTTTGTCTCTATGGTTTGCATTACATTTTCATAGTCTGAAGGAAATTTATTGCCATAAACCGAGGTTGGAATAAGAGGATATTGATTTCTATCCGCTTTCAATTGGTTATCATCCGGTTGTTGGTAAGGTGTAAACCCTGCATAGGGGTGTGTTACCCCCCAAAGTGTAATAACGGGTATCCCAAGCATGGCTGCTAAATGTCCATTAGCACTATCCATGGAAAGCATCAGGTCCAGATTAGAAATAAGATGGAGTTCTTCTGTGAAAGAGAGTGCCTCTGCCACATTGGTAACACTGCTGAATTGTGTTTCCAGTTCTTTTAATTTTTCTATCTCTTCTTTTCCTCCACCAAAAAGAAGAACGCGATATAGCTGTGTATCCTCCAGATGAGTCAGAACTTCTTTCATCATTTCCAACGGATACGTCTTGCTTTTGTACGCTGCAAATGGAGCAATCCCAATACATTTTTTTGGTGCTGCACCAATAAGCGCGTGTAAACGAGGATTTAATGGCTTACGATCCGGGAAGATGGCAAAGGACAAATCTATTGGGTGTCCTAACAACTCAAAAACATCGGCATAACGTTGATGAGTGGATTTTAATTTTACAATGCCCATCCCTTTTGCGTTGACTAATTTCTTTTTTTCGGCTCTACCCTTATCAATTGTCACCGATCTAATTCCCCTAAGTCGAAGAATGCGTGTAATATTTTTCGAACGAATAACATTATGCAGATCGGCTATTGCATCTATTCCCAGCAATCTTGCTTCTTTTGCCAATTTTAATAACCCCAATCCTTTATGCTTTCCGTACACATCCGCTTCAAGAAAATGAACGTTTGGAATATCCGTAAAGAGGGGCTCATAACTTCTTCGTGAAACCACAGTCAATTTTACATCAGGATGGGTTTGTACCACCAGGCGTAATACGGGTACGGTCATCGCTACGTCACCCATTGCGGAAAGGCGGATGACAAGTATATGTGAGGGTTTGGGCATACTGATAAAAAACCAAACCTTCCGGGTTTTTAAAACCAGAAAGGTTTACTATTTGATTACTTTTGGCCTCTTAAAACCGGGTTAAGCTCATCATCGTTGTACATCTTCATCTGTTTATAAACTTTCATGAATTTTCGGCCATTTTCTATATCGTCGATCAACTGCTGGATGGCAGTACTCAAATCCACGCGTTGTTCCAGTAAAACATCTAACTTCTTCCGGCAAGATTCACGGTGAGTTTGAGAGGCGTCCTCCCGGTTAGCTTCTTCGTTCATATGATAGACCTTCAACGCCAAAATAGACAATCGGTCCACACCCCAGGCCGGACTTTCGGTGTTGATCGTAGCAGAATCTAAAACCGTCACATTGGAATATTTCTCCAGAAAGTAACCATCGATATACTCTACCATATCCGTCCTGTCCTGATTAGAGGAGTCGATCTTTCGTTTTAAAACCAAAGCCGCAACCGGATCAATATCGGGGTCGCGAATAATATCCTCATAATGCCATTGTACAGTGTCTATCCAACATTTTCGGTACAACAAATGCTCCAGCAAAGAGTCGTCTTTATCATAAGGACTGGAAAATGTTTGATAGGGGTTGTTGATGATATGGTATTTATCAATGACTTCTTGAAATATTTTATTGGCAGTTTCTGTGAACATTGTATTCTACTTTACTATTGAATTTTAACTTAATGAACAAGAAATAATCACTGTTTCAATTCTGGTTGCAAAGGTATCATATTTTGTCATAGTATGGTGTAGAGGTTGTGTGGCATAGCTTCAATCCCAGGTCCTTTTTATAAGAAAACTAACACTATTGGTAACAACACAAAGATCCATAGCAGGATTTCCCTGAACCAGATTTCAGATCTCTTTTCAAAATAAACCGAAATCACGATCGCTGTCGGCGTAAGAATAAAAATTAGTTCTCCTCCGGTTTTTTCCGAAGAAATTAT